>Ga0194126_10000335_pt1 | contig 76672 bp, 76 predicted proteins | sample TA2KigC150mmetaG_FD_148641 | JGI IMG/M metagenome (GOLD analysis project Ga0194126, IMG submission 148641) | Freshwater microbial communities from Lake Tanganyika, Tanzania - TA2015035 Kigoma Deep Cast 150m | ecosystem: Environmental > Aquatic > Freshwater > Lake | place: Tanzania: Lake...
CAAAAAATTGAGTTAAACGGACATGGGTGAATCGTTCGGAAAGGGTTCGAGGCGAACCTTCAGGCATATGGGCACACACGTATCGAACCCATACTGAAATTCACCTTGGGTGAAGTCCAGCGATTCCCCTAAGACATCCGGTTAACCGCCATTCGAAGCCTTGGAGAGCGATTTACCCATGGCCGTTTCTGCAACTGTAACGTTAATTCACAAAGTTTTGGTTCTTAAAACACCAACATTTCATCGCCACCTTGTACTTTAATAATAAAAAAGCCGCTACCCGAAATTTACTTTCGGATAGCGGCCCGACTATCTCAAACGACCCTCCAGAAATATTGAAATATTTCTGGACCCGCCAAGTCTCCTTATTGAAGCACCTACGGGTACGAATCAAATTTATAAAAAAAGCCGCTACCCGAAATTTACTTTCGGATAGCGGCCCGACTATCCCAAACGACCCTCCAGAAATATTGAAATATTTCTGGACCCGAAAATTATTCTATTAAACTATTATTGTAATTGTCAAGACTTTTTTAGTTTTCTCATTTTGTTCACTCGATCGGGAGAGATGGGGTTGTGATGACGCATCTACTCGACCACTTCCACTTTGATCAGGTTGGTGGTGCCGGGGATGCTGATTGGAACGCCTGCGATAATAATCACCCGATCCCCTTCTGATGCTATTCCCAACTCTTTCGGCATCCTCTTCGACCTTTCCAACATGTCATCCGTATCTTTCCATTCAGTGACGAGAACCGGATGAACTCCCCAGCAGAGGTTGAGCCTTCTAACGGTTGAGAGATGCCGGCTCAAGGCAAGGATCGGCTGTTTTGGACGAAGCCTCGAAACCCACCTCGGGGTGCTTCCGGATTCGGTAGGCGTGACAATCACCGTGGCTCTCACCTCCTGGGCTAAAAAAGAGGCCGCGCGGCTGATCGCCTGCGGAAGATCACTTTGCCCACCTATCCTTCTCTCTAAAAACCGATGATGGGGAAACTCCTCTTCCGCGGCCCGGGCGATCTTGGCCATCATCCCGGCCGCCTCAACAGGAAACCGGCCGCTTGCGGTCTCCTCCGAAAGCATCACCGCATCCGTCCCATCGTAGATGGCATTGACTACATCTGTCACCTCTGCCCGGGTGGGCTGTGTGTGATCCACCATCGAGCGAAGCATCTGGGTGGCTGTGATCACAGGTTTTCCAAGTGCATTGGCTTTCCGGATCAGCATCTTCTGAACATTAGGGATCTTCTCAATCGGAGTCTCTATGCCCAGGTCCCCTCTTGCCACCATGATCCCATCAGAGGCCAACAAGATTCTGTCAATATCCTCCAGAGCCTCCTTTCGCTCGATCTTAGCAATGATAGGAATATCAGCCGATCTTTCTCTCAGGAACGTCTTTACCCTTTCAAGATCGGATGCTTCTTTTACGTAAGAAAGCCCGACAAAATCAACGCCATTTTCAATCCCAAACATAAGGTCGCCTTGATCCTTCTCTGTGAAGGCTGAGGCTAAAATGGTGCCAGTAGGAAAATTGAGCCCTTTGTGGGAAGATAACCTCCCTCCTACAACGACCTTGCACTGGACATTTTGATCGTCCGATTCAATAACCTGGAGTTCAATCATACCATCGGCAAGAAGAATCCTGTCCCCAGCCCTCACTTCCTGGGGAAGAGAAGGATAGGAGATAGAAGCCTTTTTCTCATCGCCCAGAAGCATTCGGGTGGTAAGAAGAAATTCTTCTCCCCGTTTCAATTCTACCCCGCTCTCCTTCATCCTTCCGATCCGAATCTTTGGTCCGGAGAGATCCTGAAGGATAGCAACAGGTCTTCCCAATCTGTCTGCGATTTCTCGTATGGCTTTGATCTTTTTAAAATGCTCCTGATGCGTCCCATGAGAAAAGTTGAGCCGGGCGATATTCATCCCTGCCCCGATCAGATGCTCCAGAACGTCTGGAGATTCGCTTGCTGGACCGATCGTGCAGACAATCTTCGTCTTCCGTTGATGGACGTCAACCATTCACCTTCTCCTCTCCTTTCTCTAATAGAAAAACCGCTTCTGCTCCCAGGAGAACGATGACTGAAGAATAATAAACCCAGAAGAAGAAAACGATCAGGGCACTCAATGGACCATAGATCATCGAAAATTTTCCGATGTTGAAGACATACCATCCGAACAACTGCTTGGCGACTTCCCAGAAAAAACTCGTATAGAGTGCGGTTTGAAAGGCCGTCTTAAAATGGATTTTTCGATTCGGGATGATCTTGTAAATCAGGAAGAACATCCAGAAGGTGAAGAGAAAGGGGAGAAGGTATTTTAAGAAGACACCGACGATAGGCCCCAGGTCCAGAGATGCTTGAATACGATAACGCTGAGCGTAAGTCATCAAGGACGTAAGGCCCATGCTTACCAGGTGAGAGATCCCTGCCAGCCCGATCATCAAAAGGTCAATTACCTTCCCATGGAAGAGACCCCGTCCTTTTTTCACCTGGAAGATGATATTAAATGCCGTCCTCAAAGAGCTAAAGATCCAGGTGGAGGTCCAGAGCAGCCCAATGATCCCCAATATCCCGGCTATTTTGCGGCTCTGGATGATTCCCAGGAGGTTCTTCATAATTTTTGGATCCAGGGCAGGGGCAACCCCCTCAAGGTAAAGACGGATATGGTTCAGTACCTCTTTGGCGGAGTAGAGATAGGTTCCGACCAAGGCCAGCAGGAGAAGGCTCAGGGGGATCAAACAGATGATGAGATTGAAGGTGATCCCTGCGGAGAGAAAAAACCCATGATCCCTATCAAATTTTCTAAGAACCGCCCAGAGAAATGTGAGTCTCCCTGAGATCCTTCTTTTCTTGCTCATTAATACCTTTGTACTGTCCTCTTTCTGCTTGATGTAAGATTCTAATAAGGATTCGAAAAGAAACCATCGAAGAGGTCGGTCAGCATTTGGTTGACGATGGCCTCAATCCTTTCCGGTGTCAACCTCGCAAAGGTAGCCTCTTTCTCCATTTCGATATTCCTCGTAAACACTTTCCCCTCTTTTTTCACGCCCAGATAAATGACGAATTGAATTGAAGTCTTCACACTCGTTCGAAAGGCACTAGCCTTCCCTTCCGTCCAGAACCGTTTGATGTCCACCTTCAGGACAGAATCAGTTCCGATGTTCTTCAGGGACTCAGGTTGCCCATCCCAACTCGATAGGGGGACGGTCTTCACCCCAAAACGGGAAAGGGTAGAAGATATCGAATCGACCATCGCCTGATTTAAGGGAAAGGGTTCACTTTTGAAATAGCTTAAGGGTCCATCATAGGGGGTATGGCGACCGATATAGAGTTGATCCGGACGCTCGTCTTTAAAGGGAACCACGCCAAGCATAGGGCCAATCTTCCCTGCCAGGGAGGATAATTCTTTGACGGGTTGATATTCGATGCGGACAAGGTGCGTCCCTCCCTTTGCGCAACCGAAAACGAAAAAAAACATCAAAACGATTGAGAGCCAACGGTAGGGTTTCATGGATTTCCCTCCTGTTATTAAGTACGGGGTTAAGATATATTTCAATGTATCAGTTAGACCTCAAATTGTCAAAATCACTTCTCAATGTGATGATGTATTGACCTTGTTAGAGATTTATCTTTAAACGTGGCGCATACGGGGTTTACATCACGGCTCTTTTTCAGTTAAATTTACCCCGTTAGAAAGCCCCGCTGCTTGCCCTGTGCGAAGCTTGACTTCTATCGGAGTGTGAGCCCCGTTAGAGACCGAAGGTCTTACGGGGTGAGCCTTCACGTTAGAAGGGCGAAGCTCTTTTAACGGGGTTACCCGTCAGCATCAATAAGTGTAGAACCGGTGACATTGATGAAGAGAAAGGAATGGTCTTTTCGGCTCATTTTGAGATACGCTCTATTTCAGATCCCGAGTCTGGTCATCCTCATCTCAATCCTTATTCTCATCCGCCAGTGGGTGGATCTTCCGACCTGGCTCATCTTGGCCTCCGTTGGCCTCTGGATCATCAAGGATATTGCCCTTTTTCCTCTTGTCTGGCGGTCTTATGATCGAAGCCGGATCAAAGACGTCCATCAGCGAATTGGCGATGAAGCCATTGTAGAAACTTGCTTGGCGCCCTCAGGATATGTCCGTATCCGCGGAGAGCTCTGGCAGGCAGAAGTCGGAACAGGCGTTAAACCCGTTGAAAAGGGGGCAAGGGTCAGGGTTGAGGGAATCCAGGGAATCACATTATTGGTCAAGCCCTCACAAGGAGAATAAGATGTCTATCTCTGAGATGACTGGACTCCGGTCGTTGTGACTCGCCCACCAGGAGCGGGTCCGCCTCGGGCGGAAAACCGAGTTTTCACCGGAGTGAGGAATCTTGATTTATTAGAGGTTCCCTTAAGAATTGAAAGGATTTATTTTTCTATCTAAATATGAGAAATATGGTCTTCTCCCTCCCCCTTCTTCTCCCTTCCTTTGTAATACCTTTCAAGAAAGTCCTTCGCCAATTCTCTCCCCCCCCATCCAAAGGCAAGGGCTAAGGCGAGGACAATGCCGCCGAACGTAATGGAAAAAGTCGCCACGATCACTTTCTCTGCGATGCCTAGATGATAGAGGGCCATCGTCAGGGAAAGGATAATGATGAACCAACGGACAATACGGCTGAGAAGTTTTGCGGATTCCATCTGTGCATTCACCGCAGCAATCAACGTGGCCTGACCCAAAAAGATGGCAATCAAATATCCGATCACCAGAATCAGAATTCCTGCGAAGAGATTGGGGAGATAATTAAAAAAATGGGCAATAAAGTTCTGAGTGGCGGCCACCTCCAGGGCGTTAATCCCCAGGATGAGTGTGATGAGAATGATGATCCAATAGAAGAACCGGCTCAACAAATGGGCGGGAGAATAGGTCACTCCTCCTTTTGAGAGAATATCCGCGAACCCCCATTGTTTACTCACCCGGTCGAATTGAATCGTTTTCAGGAAATAGAAAAGGATTTTCTTAAAGACCCAGGCAATGATCAACCCGAGGATGAGAATGGTCATCATCGCCAGCACATTTGGAAAGAAAGTGATGACCTTCCCCAAAAATTTATTGAGAGAATCGATGATCGCAACCCTCCATACTTCTCCCATAACATTCACCTCCTATTCGCCTTTCTTCCATCTCTCAACGAGATAAGGCTTCATCCCTTCGAAGACCTGACACAGGGATTCAATCTTTTTCTCCACCTCGATGGCTGAACTGTCCACATTTTCCTTCACAAAAGAGGCGACCTTCCCCAAATAGAGCGGGATCATCGATTTCAATAAATGCTCGCGATGAACAAGCCCCTGATGGTAGGCGATAGCAAATTCATAGATCAAACGGACCCACAGGTCATGGGGAAGGAAGAAGGCCTCGTCGGAAAGTTTCTCAATCGATTCGAGCCAGCGCGTCGTCTCGGCTGGCAACACCTTTCTCCATATCTCGATCAGATCCCTGACGCCTAACCGGAAGTTTCCGATCATTCGCTCCACATTAACCGACACGGGCTCCAACCCCACCTCATAATGGAAACCGAAGGTCGGGACAGACTGGGAGGTAAAACCTTGTTCCCATAATGTTTGATACTCTCCCATCAAGTAGTAGACCGAAGAGACCACCTGGGTGAACATGGGGCCCAGATCAGCCCCGGGGTCCTTGGCGTCGTGAAGTTTGGCGCCGAGATAAGACTGGCAAACCTGATATCCCTCGGCAATGGCGAGCGTCGTCATCCAGATATCGATCCCAAAACGGGCGACGTCTGTTTCCCAGACCTCCTTGGTCAGGTAGAAATTCGCCAGCTTTCCGGAAAAACCAAAATCTCCCCCGATGGGTTGACGAATCCTTTTCCCATATAAAGTTCGGGTCAAGGGATAGACGATGCTGTTCGTAATCGTTCCGTCAAACTTATGCCGGGCATAGAGTGGAGCGACATAATCAAATCCCTCTTCAAAGACAGGCCTCACCAGAAGCTCAATCCATTCCGGCGTAATGGACCTCAAATCCGAATCCACTACAACGCATGCTTTTGCTTTCAGACTCTTCGCTGCTTCGAAAATGGTTCGAAATGCGCTCCCTTTCCCAGGAACCCCATGATAGGGAGTGATGATTTTGTGAATAGGATGAACCGGATGAGAGGTGAGAATCGTTTTATAGTCTTCAATTTGAACCCTTCTGACTTCCTCCTGGGTTCCATCCGTGGAACCACCATCCGAATTGACTAAAACCGCCTTTGCCTTTGGAAAATATTTGGCAAGACCAGCCATCACGGCCCGAATGACATGACCGATGGTGTGGCTATTATTGTAGCTCGGGATTCCGACAAGAATATCGGCCTCTCTGACTTCCTCTAATTGTCCCTGAAATGGCGTCTTCATCCCTCTTCCTAAACACCTAAACCCAACAATCTTTTAATATTTCCCTGTTCTTCCCTCCCTGAAGCAGGTCCATCACCTTTGCCCATTCTTCCTGGAACTGGAGATATTTTATTTTCTTCCCATCTTTCCTTCGAAACAGGAGGCCGATATTATCCAAACACGATTTGGCCTTTTCCCGTTCCCCTCTACGACAATAGTCAAGTGACAAGAGCAGGGTAGTGAGAAAGGCTCTCGGATAGAGGGTCCACTTTAAGAAATACCCTGGGTAGGGATCAAGGTCAATGGCCAGTCCTCCTTTCGTCTTTTCCCGCTCATAGAGGAAACGCTCGATGTCGCCTCTCAATTCCTCATGGAAATAGTCCCCTGTCCTTTTGGGATGGAGGTGTTTAATACGGAGTTCCCGGTCGAATAAGAGGCAAAAGCCAAGTTGGCTGGCATTGATGAGATAATCCGTATCTTCACCTCTCGGAATGTAAGGATCGAAAGGAACTCTCGAAAAGAGAGAGTGGTGAAGAACGAGGTTACCACCCAGAAGCATGGGGGAAGAGACAAGTCGGTCTTTTGAGGGGAGAATCCTCTCCCAGACCTCATTCATCCATCGGTTCTTATCCCATAAGAACCTCCACCATAGAGGCTGTGGGGGTAGAAGGATCGTCCCATCCGCATTGACATAAAATCCCCCTTTTCCGCTCACCTTCTTCCCATTCCATCTCTGGTCCAAATATTCACAGGCGACCTTCAGATAGGCAGGGTCTTCCACGACCTCATCATTGTCGATAAAGATCGCTACATCGATGGCAAGGGCTTGGGCAAGGAGCAGACCCGTGTTACGAATCTTTGAAAAGCCCTTCAGGTCAATCAGGGACGACAATGTCCCGAATCCTTTTGGCTCGATCGCACGCTTCAAACCTTTCAAATGGACCGAAGAGAAGACAGCGGTCCCCCCTTCCCGGAGGCCCGCCACCTCTCTTCTCAAAACGCTATCCATCTCTGAAAGAAGAGCTTCTTCCTCCCTTCCGCTCAGGTCAAAACAGGCAAGGAGAAGGAGGGTGAATTCTTGGTCTTCCAAGATTCGTAGGCTCCTGATGGCTCTCCGAGTCAAATGGAGTCCTTCCGAAGAGGGAAGTTCATCCGGGTGGCTCAATCTGAGATAAACAGGGATGATGATTGCCTTATTCATATCTCTTTCGATTGAGGGACCTCTTGCCCCAGGGCCGCGGGTTGATATAAAACCTTTTCGAGATTTTCGACCTGTTTTTTTAACTCTCTTGTGCGAATAGAACCCTTGATCGCCCTGGGAATCCAGAAAAACAGGACCAACAAGACACCAGCCCCGATCGATCCGAGGATGGTGTAGATTAAAGAAGTTTCGAACCGCCATACCAGGAATTTTATGGCAAGGGGCGGGGCGGATGAATTCTGAACCGAAAAAATCGCAATGGCCATGACCACCATCAAGGTCAACCAGTAAACCCCGTTAGAAGAGCTTGGTCCTTCTAACTTGAAGGTTCACCCCGTAAGACCTTCGGTCTCTTACGGGGCTCACACCCCGATAGAAGCTAAGCTTCGCACGGTGCAAACAGCGGGGCCTTCTAACGGGGTAAAAGAATTGCATAGGGTCTCCTGCAGTTCTAAACTTTCAGCTCGCTGAATAATGTCAACATCGCCTCCCTCCACGCCCGGGGCCCTGTTCCATCGATGAGAGTCAAGTGTTGAATCAAGGTCAAACTCTTCGGCGAAATGACTTTCTCATCCTTGAGGAAAATGGGACGGTCAACCGCTGACAGCATGGGGAGGTCATTCAAGCTATCTCCGATGCCGATAGTAAAAATTGAGAAAAATTGATTTTCATAGAGTTCTTTTAAAATCTCAATCGCCTTTCCCTTGTCGTTTTTCCCGAGGAGATGATGAAACCGGCCTCCCCAGACATAGTTCATCCCTTTTTCTTCAATCTTTCTTTTGACGATTTCAACTTCTCCGTCCTCTCCTTCGAGGATGAAAGGCTCATCAAACTCCCTTCTCTTGGCAAACTCAGCCTCCTGAGGGTTCAATCCGGCAAGAGACGCCAGTTCTCCCTCTGTGAGATCTGAGAATCCCTTCATCTTAATGCCTGTCTCTTTTCGAATCGCTTCCAGGGTGTCAACGAGCACAGGGTAAACAACCCCCAACTCCAAGACGAAATATTCTTCCAATTCTCGATCATAAGGAAATTGAAAAGAAAAATACTCTTTTGGGATAAACACGGCGCCCCCGTTTTCTGAAATGAACGGGTGCTCGTTCTCTATTCTCCTTCGGTAAAGTTCGATTTCGGTCCTAGTTTTGCTGCTCGTAAGAACAAGGGGAATCTTTTTTTTCCGGATCACCCGAAGAGCCGGCAAGACCGGCTCGAAAGAATAGGTGTCCCGGTCGAGCAGGGTTCCATCAAGGTCTGTGAAGATGATGGGCTTAGGCGTTGTCCTCGTCGACTGCATTTTTCAGCCTCTCTAAAAAATCGGGAATGGCTGAAGTGACCCGGCTCCAGTTCGGAATGAGAGGAATCCGAAGAGGGTCCTCCACAAAGGCCTTGGTGGCCAGATCAATCCCCTTGGTGAAGGTTTCAACGGCCACGCCTTCCTCATGTCGGTCAAAATCGAGACCGTTGATGGCTGCATCATCATGGTATTTCGTGATGGCCTCCTGTGCTGTTCTCAAATAGGTGGCCTTCAGTGTTTTGAGCAGGCTTTCCGAAAGATCTATCCCTTCGCCGGCCAGATTTCGAAAGAGGTTTTTAGCAATATCCGCTGACATTCTCAAAAGCCCTTTGCTCGGATCATCTTGAGAAAGTTCCTGATGCTTATGCTCATAATTGTCTGTCAAATCAACCTGGCAGATTCGTCTCAGGGAGCAGTTGCGAAAAACCTCGGATAAAACACCGACCTCCAATCCCCAATCCCAGGGGATCCGATTGATACGTGCCAGGTCTGTGATCATTGAAAACTCACCCGCCAGGGGATACCGGAAACTATCGAGATAGACTAAAAAGGGCAAATACCCTAACAGTCGTTCGAGAGACCGGATGAGAGGGGTTACAAAGAGTCGCGTAACTCTTCCGTGCAACTTGTTTGTCACCCGGCTGTAATACCCTTTACAGAATTCGTAGCCTAAATTGGGATTGACTACCGGATAGCATAAGCGGGCCAAAAACTCCTCGTCATAGTTGATAATATCACAGTCGTGGAGCACAATCACATCGCTTTTTCCACTGGCCAGGACATAACCAAAGGCCATCCAGGCGGACCGCCCCTTCCCATCCTCCCCTGCTGAAATCTCATTTTGGCTCAGGACATCGTAAAGGGATTTCACCCTTTCACCATCGTTCCAGATGATGATCGTCTCCTGAGGAAGAGCCGAAAAAAACTCTCTGGCGTGATCGAACTCTCTTTGATCTGCCCTTCCCAAGGTGACGATGACCTGATTGATGTATTTGACCCTTTTGATCTCTGAAACGATCTTCTTGAGCGCCTTCTCTTTCAGTTCAGAGTAGAGGGAAGGAAGAACCAATGCAATGGGATTGTATCTCGAAAAGAATTCCAGCTCCATCTCCATCCGTTTCCCATTTTCCCTCTTTAAACGATGAAGGGTTGTAATCACGCCGGGTTGGAAAAAGTCGCCCATAGGTCTCCTCCTCTTTAGGATTTCAACGTCGGCAAACAGTCCTCTCTGAAGCAACAATTCCATTGATCGCAGTGATCTTTGGCTGAGCCAAAACAATCAAAATTTCCCTCTGCTTTCTGGATTTGCCGAATCAAATCCCCCTTCCCGGCCTTAGCTTTGACGTTGATACCCAATCCCATAGCCTTTCTCTTCAATTCAACCATTTTCATACCGATACCTTCCTCGCTAAAACGATGCTTCTGCGTCCTGATTTCTTTGCCAATCTTCCGAGCTTTCTTAATGACCCTTCCTTTCGATGGCTCGAAAGGGTAAGCAACATAGGCATATTGACCCCGGTGACGACCTCAACATTCTTATCTTCCAATACCGAAAGGATTAAATTGGTTGGTGTCCCACCCAGAATATCCGTCAAAACAACCACTCCGTCTCCCTCATCCAGTTCGTTTATTCCTTTTTTAATTCGATCTCTCACTTCTTCTTTCCTATCTCTTGGCCAGATAGAAATCCCCTTTACCTTCTTTAAGCTCCCGACAAGAAATTGAACCGATGAAATCAATGCCTCTGCCAATTTCCCGTGAGAGACAACTAAGATTCCAACCATTTCACTGCCCCCCTATTTTTTTCGTTTGCAGATCTAATCTCTTGAACCATTGTTCTGAGTTCGCTGAAGTGAAGCGGTTTTTCCAGATAAGCGGTGGCTCCCCTCTTCATCGCCTTGCGATGGATTTCTTCGTTACCAAAAGCGGTGATGACGATGATCGGAACTTCAGGGTGAAGCCTCTTGATTCCAGGAAGAATATCCAATCCCGTTAAGCCCGGCATCCGAATATCCGTGATGATTAGATCAAACGTGTCTCTGACAAGAATTCGAAAAGCCTCGGAGCCATTGCTGACGGAATCGGCCTCAAACCCTTCTTCTCTAAAAAAATCTTCCAATAGAGACCTCATCCCCTCGTCGTCTTCGATGATCAGCGCTTTACCAGCGCAATTTGAACGGTTCATTCCATCCATATTGGATCGATTAAAAATGTGGTTTTAAAAATCGCATTGAAAGAGGCTTTGAATTAAGGGGTGGGTCCTTTTTCAACCACAGAAGGTGGATTCGAAAAGCCTCCTTCAATGCTTGATGATACTATGAGCAATCCGAATGCCACTTGCTAAAAAAAATTTTCTATATTTTTCAATTAGTTGTAGGCCTGGGTAAAAATCGGAGTTGGTAAGAAAAGGGGAATAAAGAAACACTCTGTGGCAAAATGGGACAACAAGATGTGTAGGTTTTTTTTTAAAAGTCATAATTCATTGAAATATTAGGAAATTTCTTTCTGTGTTTTCGGCATTCTTTTTGCTCACTCTTAAACCATAGCTCAACTGGGAGGAGAGATGATGGCCTGGGAAGACGGTGATTTTGGAGGAGTCGGAAGGCAAGGTTATGGCGGCCCTTCGGTGGATGAACTCGCATTGAAGGTTCAAGAGAAGATCCGCCATTGGGGAGGAAAGAGAATGCTTTTTATTCTCATCGGTTTGATTCTTCTGATCTGGCTCGCATCAGGTATCTATATTGTCGGGCCGGGGGAGATGGGGGTGATTCGTCAATTTGGGAAGATGGTCGATCAAACTTCACCGGGGTTGAGATACCGTCTTCCCTGGCCCATTCAGACCCATGATGTGGTCCATCTGGCCAGGGTGAGGAGGGCGGAGGTCGGCTTTAAAACCGACCCGTATAGCGGGAAGGTAAGACCCGAACCCAAAGAAGCTCTGATGCTCACCGGTGACGAAAATATCGTGGACGCTCAACTGTTTGTTCAATACGTCGTCAAAGACCCTGCCCAGTTTCTCTTCCGGGTGAGGAATGCGGAATTTGTCCTTAAAACTTCCGCCGAGGTCGCCCTCCGGAGCGTGGTGGGAAGAAATTCCATTGACTTCACCATGACCGAGGGACGGGTTGTGGTCCAGGATGAGATAAAAAAATATCTCCAAACTCTTCTCGATGATTATCAGACCGGATTGATGGTCACGGAGGCGAGGCTTCTCGTGGTGGATCCCCCTGAGGAGGTGAAGGATGCGTTTCACGATGTGGTCAGGGCATGGGAGGATCGAGAGCGTTTGATGAGAGAGGCAGAGGGGTATCGCGAAGATCTCATTCCAAAGGCAAGGGGAGAGGCGGCGCAGATGGTCCGGAACGCGGAGGCCTATAAAGAACAGAGGGTGATCCGGTCTCAGGGGGATGCGACAAAATTTCTCGATGTGCTGAAAGCTTATCGAAAGGCAAAAGAGGCGACGAGAGAACGACTCTATTTAGAAACGCTGGATAAAATTCTGCCTGAGAAGGAGAAATATATCCTTCCGCCCCAAGGGAAAGATTCGGTCTTGAAGTGGCTTCCCTTAAAAGAGGCGATCACCATCAAAGAAGGAAAAAAGGAGTGAGGAACGATGGGAAAAGGGAAACAAACAACTGTGATCATCCTGGTTTTTATCTTTTTCATCCTTCTGTCAAGTGCGACCTTCACCATTGATGAGCAGCAACAAGCCATCATCACTCAGTTCGGGAAATATATCCGAACCATCCGGGAGCCTGGCTTACATTTTAAAGTCCCGGCCATACAGACCTTACACCTTCTTGAGAAGAGGGTGTTGACCACGGACGCCGTGGCCGTCGAGTACATCACCCTGGATAAGAAGAGAGTCGTGGTGGATCACGTCTCACGCTGGAAGATTGAGGATCCCCTCGAATTCTATCGAAGCGTGAGGACAGAAGCGGGGGCGTTGTCTCGTCTCGAGGATATTCTCGTGGCCCGCCTGAGGCAGGAGATTGCAAAACACAGCTTCATCGGATTTATCCGCGAAGAACGGGAAAAGATCGTGGAGACGGTTGCAAAAGAAGCTCACGAGTTGGCAAAACGGTTTGGTATCACAATCATCGATGTCCGGATCAAACGGGCCGACCTCCCCAAAGAGGTCCAGGCCAGTGTCTACGCCCGAATGCAGGCAGAACGTCACCGGATTGCAAAACGATACAGGGCCGAGGGAGAACAGCGTTCACGGGAGATCAAAGCTGAAACCGACAAAGAGAAAGAGATCATCCTGGCCAAGGCCTATCAGCAGCAGATGAAGCTTTTTGGAGAAGGAGACGGTCGCGCCACGGAAATATTTGCTTCTGCTTATGAACAGGACTTGGAGTTTTATTCATTCCTCAGGAGACTCCAGACTTACGAAAAACTCTTTGAGGGAAAGACGACAATTTTACTGGAATCTGATTCCGAACTGCTCAGGTATTTTAAGAGCCCAAAGATACCTAAATAAAGTCTGTTCTTAAACTGAAAGTTTCGAAACAGGCTGTCATTCCGGCGAAAGCCGAAATCCAGGGTTTCCTGTGAAAACAGGAATCCAGTTTTATTGATTTCTGGTTCCCGACTTTCGTCGGGACGACGTCTGGATGCCCCGATTAAATTGGGGCATGACGGAATAATGGATTTTATAAACAGACCCTAAATAGACCAGTGCCCCAGAGGAGGTGAGCATCATGAGCGATCTCATCTGCCCGGATTGTAACAAGCCGATCATGAGCTTGAAAAAGGCGGAAAACCTCCTCCGCACAACGACGACCAGGACCCTGATGAGTCGTTGCTGGTGCGGCGTGTATTATGAGGTTCGCTCTCTGAAAAAAAATATTCTGGATGTTTCCACCTCCTCCGGGAGAAGGTCCGAACAATTTTTAGAAGAGGAATCCCCGTCATGAAGCCGGTTTTCCTTTTGATGAATATTTTAACCCCTCCTAAGCTCTTAACTCCCTCTAATCCCCCTTAATATAAGTGAGGGTTGGAGGAGTTATGTCATGGGATGTCTCATAGCGGCGATCCACCGGATTATTAAGTTACTCCATCAATAATACGAAAATGACGTTTGCGGTTTTAAGAAAGATTCCAAGGATTGATGGTTCCGTATAGGGAAAGAGTATGAAATGGTATCAGCGTGATGCCCAAGAAGTGTTAGAGACGCTTCAAACGTCAGAGCAGGGATTATCAGAGTCCGAGGCCGAAGCCCGCCTTGAAAAGTATGGCCCTAATAAACTTCCTGAACAGGAGGCCATCAGCAAATTTAAAATCATCCTTCACCAATTTACCAGCCCCCTGATCTATATCCTAATGGTGGCCGCAGTCGTCACTCTCTTTCTCGGGGAATATATCGACACTGGCGTCATCGTGGCTGTTCTCCTCCTCAATGCTGCCATCGGTTATTTCCAGGAATATAGGGCGGAAACGAGTGTACGGGCCCTCAAGAGTATGGTCGTTCCCAGGACGAGGATCATGAGGGAAGGCAAAGAGAAAGACATTCCCAGTGAGCGACTTGTGCCGGGGGATATCGTCCTCCTGGCCTCGGGCATGAAGGTGCCTGCGGACCTGAGGCTTTTAAAGGCCACCGAATTGAGGGTTGAAGAAGCCGCCCTCACAGGTGAATCGGTTCCCGTTGAAAAAAAATTCCAATCCATTGCCGAGGAGAACCTCACCCCGGGAGACCAAACGAACATGGCCTTTATGGGAACGGTGGTGGTCAATGGAAGGGCTAAAGGGATTGTTGTGGAAACGGGTGTCAAAACAATCCTTGGCCAGATCGCCGAGAGGTCGGGGAACTTTCTGTCACCCAGACCCCGCTTCAGCAGAAGATCGTCAAGTTCGCCCATTTCATCGGTTTCCTCGTCTTAGGAAGCGCCGCAGCCATCTCCATTCTTGGATTCTCCCTCGGCATGTCGATTGCCGAGATATTTAAGATCGCTGTGGCGGCCTCGGTTGCCGCAGTCCCGGAAGGACTCCCCGTCGTCGTCACCATTACTATGGCCATCGGGATCAGCCGGATGGCTAAACGAAATGCCATCATCCGAAAACTGCCTGCGGTTGAAACCCTCGGAAGTACGACCGTGATCTGCTCCGATAAAACAGGAACTCTGACAAAGAACGAGATGACGGTCAAGGCGATCTATGATGGCCACCACTCCTATGAAGTGACAGGAAGCGGCTATGACCCGGAAGGAGAGATCCTTCACGACTGGGAACCGTGCGATCCATCCGCTCTAAAGGGCCTCTGTGGCGTGGCCCGGATCGGAATGCTCTGTAATGAATCGAACCTTTACGAGGAGAATGGCCAACCCAAGGTTGACGGAGACCCGACGGAGGGGGCGCTCATCGTCTCTGCATTGAAAGCCGGTCTCGCCCCCGAAGAGGAGAAAAAACAATTCCCCCAACTTTCAATTCTCCCTTTTGAGTCAGATCGCGGGTTTATGGCGACACTCCATCAACACGACGGCAGAAAGACGATATTCGTCAAAGGTGCGCCCGAAAGGGTGGTTGAGATGTGTTCCCGGAGTTCATCCGGGGAATTCCTCGACAAGAAGAAGGTTCTGGAGACAGCCGAACATTTTGCAAGGGACGGAATGAGAGTTCTTGCAATGGCCTATCAAGAGGCTCCCGATGATCTCTCAGAACTGACCCATGAGTATGTTGAAGCGGGTCTGGTCTTCGCAGGGATGCAGGGGATGATCGATCCCCCGAGGCCCGAAGCAATTGACGCCGTCAGGGGCTGCCATGAGGCAGGAATCCGGGTGGCGATGATCACAGGAGACCATGCCGTGACAGCGAGTGCCATCGGGAAGATGATGGGGATCACCCAAAAGGATTCTCAAGTTTTAACCGGTAGAGAGATCGAAACCATGACCGACGAAGGCCTCTATGCCAGGGTGAACGAGGTGTCGGTCTTTGCAAGGGTTTCTCCCCAGCACAAACTGAGGATCGTTCAGCAGGTGATGAAACGCGGCGAGGTGGTGGCGGTAACCGGAGACGGGGTCAACGATGCTCCGGCCCTCAAGGCCGCTCATATTGGAGCGGCAATGGGAAAGAGCGGCACCGATGTGGCCAGAGAAGCAGCGGATATGGTGATCACCGATGACAATTTTGCGAGCATTTTCCATGCAGTGGAAGAAGGCCGTGTGATCTTTGATAATATCCGGAAGGTGACGCTCTTTCTCATCCCCACCGGTTTTGCAGCGATCGTCTCCATACTGATCGCCATGGCCTTCGATATCCCGATCCCTTACGTGGCCGCACAGCTTCTCTGGATCAATCTGGTGACCAATGGCCTCCAGGACGTGGCCCTGGCCTTTGAGCCGGGAGAAAAGGACGTGATCAAGCGGAAACCGAGACGCCTCAAAGAAGGAATCATGTCGAGGTTGATGTATGAGCGAAGCATTCTGGTTGGTCTCATCATCTCCGCAGGCGTGATCTTCAATTTTGTCTGGGCCCTTGATGAGGGAGTCTCTCTCGAACGGGCAAGAACCATTGCCGTCACGACAATGGTTTTATTCCAGTTTTTCCAGGCATGGAATTCCCGTTCAGAACTTCAATCCGTTTTTACCATCAGCCCCCTAAGCAATCCGTTCCTCTTCTACAGCATGGTGGCCGCCTTTCTTGCTCAATTGGCAGTCGTTTACGTTCCCGCCCTTCAATGGGTTTTCAGAACAGAAGCTTTAGCGTTATCGGACTGGCTGCAGATCGTCTTGGTCAGCCTCACGGTGGTCATTGCGGTAGAAGCGGATAAGGCAATACGGAGACATAGGAGAAAAGGGAGAGTTGCCAATGAGTAAAAAAATTAAAACCGAACCTTTTCCTTCCGCCCTTGAGGATGCCCGGGCAGCGGAATTATGTGTTCCGTCTTCCCAGACTCTTTCTCCTTCTTACCGGCTGGCCTACATGGATCATGACTTTTTGCTCAGGGATGAACTCCGTCCTATCCGTCTGCAACTTGAATTACTGAAACCGGAGCTTATCCTGCAGGAACATCAGATTGAAAGCACCATCGTGATCTTTGGGGGTAGCCGAATTCCGGAGCCGAAAGTCGCCCGCAAATTGTTGGCAGAGGCGGAATCGGTAGCGGCAAAAAATCCTGGAGATCAAACCCTTTTACGCAAAGCAAGAATAGCGGGCAGGATTGCCGAAACCTCTCGATATTATGAAGAAGCGCGTAAACTCGCCTCGCTGATTTCAACAGCCGCTCAGACACGGGATAACTCCAAAGAGGTGTTGGTCACAGGAGGGGGGCCTGGAATCATGGAAGCAGGAAATCGAGGGGCTTGCGAGGCAGGGGCTGAAAGCATTGGCCTCAATATCGTTCTTCCTTTTGAGCAAAAGCCGAACGAATACATCACCCCCGAACTCTGTTTTCAGTTTCACTATTTTGCGATACGGAAGATGCACTTCCTCATGCGGGCAAGAGCCCTGGTTGTCTTTCCCGGCGGATTCGGTACACTCGATGAATTCTTTGAAACCCTGACTCTGATTCAGACAAAGAAGATCAAGCCCATCCCTGTGCTCGTTTTCGGAAGGGAGTTCTGGGAGCGGATCATCAACTTCGAAGCCCTTGTTGAGGAAGGCGCGATCTCCCCGGAAGATATCGAACTCTTTCAATATGTGGAGACGGCAGAGGAGGCCTGGGACATGATCTCAAGGACTTACAAAAGAGAGGATGCTTATGAATGAACAACGTGCCATAGCCTATTTTTCGATGGAGATCGGGCTTGATCCGGCCATGCCGACTTACAGTGGTGGACTGAGGGTGTTGGCAGGGGATACGATTCGCTCGGCCGCAGACCTCAACGTTCCGATGGTCGCTGCGACCCTTCTTCATCGAAAAGGATATTTTTACCAAAGACTCGGTTCTGACGGGGAGCAAAATGAAGAACCGATGGAATGGGCCGTCGAAGAATTTCTAAAGGAGATGTTGCCGAAAGTCTCTGTGACGATAGAAGGCCGGGATCGTTTTGTGGACGTGATGAGACACTCGATTGCTGTCAATGGTTCGTTTTTCAACACCCATCCAATGATGCAGGAGTATGTGCTGAAGGCATATTTCCGTTGAATCTTTTTGGGGAATATTTGAGAGATTTAATTACCCAAAGATCATATCCGAGGAAGAAAAGATATGACCAGTTCATCATTGAAAGGGACGTGGAAAATTGGAACTGTGATGGGGATACCCATACGAATCCATTTTCCGCGGTTGATCGTTTTCGGGCTCATCACAAGAAGACGCATCGCCCGCTACATCCAGATCATGGGGAAGCAACAAGGAGAGGGAAACACGGATCCGGGAAATCGAATCTTTTCTCCCCAGTGCGCTGAAATATACCAGGGATGGATGCCGGGGATTGGCACTCAAGAATCCGGTCGTTTGATCGATTAAAGAAGGGTTTAAAAAGGGTCCAATGCTTCACGTTCATTGTTGTTATCGAATCACTTCATATCCCATTTGCGCGTCCCGAGTTCTCGATGGATGTCCTGGATCTCTTTCTGAATCCGGTCGTTGTCCGCGCCGATTTCCCGCAGGAGCAGGATGGCCAGGCCGATCGCGGTTTCCGCTTCCTCCGTGGAGATGTCCGTCGCCCCCATTTCCTCCAGCCAGGTCCGTTCCTGGAGGTAACGGGCTCGGGTAAAAACATGGATCTCAGGGTTCAGATCCCTCGCCGTCACGATCACCGCCGTGCGTGTGAGCACGTCGGGGACGGTGACCAGAAGATAGTTTGCCTCCTGCACCCCCGCCGCTATCAGGATGTCGCGCCGGCTTGCATCGCCGTAAATGGCGGCCTGCCCGGACTCAATCAGGTTTCGAACCGTATCGACATTGAGATCTACGATGACCAGGGGGATGTCAAAATCCCTTAGGATCCGGGATGCGGTCTGTCCGACAGGGCCGTACCCGACAATGACGGCCTTCGTCTTGATTCCAACCCCCCTGCCGGCCCCGGCTTTATTCAGCATCTCCCCTTCGCGGCTTGACCGCTGGTCGAGAATGCGCCAGATTCGTTCCTTACTGCGGAGCCACTGTTCCAGGGGGTCCATGGCACGGAATAATAAGGGGTTGACGGCGATTGAGATCAATGCGCAGGCAACCAGAAGGCTTTGCCCATCCGCTGAAAGGATGCCGAGTCCCATCGCTTCGTTGGCCAGGAGAAAGGAGAACTCGCCGATCTGGGCCAGCGCCAGGGCGACCGTCATCGCCGTCCGCACTGAATAACGGAGAAACCAGATGATCAGAAATGCGGTGAGAGGCTTTGCAATAAGGATGATTCCGAGGAGCGCCAAGAAGAACCAGGGTTCATTGATAATGGCCTGAGGGTCGAAAAGCATCCCCACAGAGACGAAGAACAGGACGGCGAAAGCGTCTCTCATCGGAAGGGCATCGGCAGCCGCCTGATGGCTCACCTCTGTCTGCCCGACGACAATCCCTGCCAGGAATGCGCCCAGCGCCACCGATACCCCGAATAAGGCCGCCGAACCGGTGGCAATCGCCAGCGCTAGACCAAGGACAGCAAGCGTAAAAAGCTCCCGCGAGCGGGTCCGCGCCACGAGGTTCAGAAGCCTGGGGATCGCTTTTCTTCCGATCATCACCACAAGCAGGCACAATCCGGCGAATTTAGCGATGGCCCAGATGAAAGCCATGAACAGGTTTCCACCGCCTCCACTGGATTGCCCCCAGATGCTGGCCATGCTGGGAAGGAGCACAAGGACAAAGACCGTGAAGATGTCCTCGAGGATGAGCCACCCGATAGCGATATGGCCCTGGTTGGTTTGAAGGAGATTGTTGTCCTCGAGAATTCTAACCAGGACAACGGTGCTGGCGACGGAGATGGCGATTCCGAGCACGATTCCTTTCCCCAATCCCATACCCAAGGAGAGCACCGCTGCGGTGCCCAATATAGAAGCCACCAGGATCTGTCCGATCGATCCCGGGATGGCGATTCTCCTGACAAGAAGAAGGTCGTTGAAATTAAAATGGAGCCCTACCCCGAACATCAGGAGAATCACGCCGACCTCGGCAAAGTCATGGGCCATTTTGGGGTCTGCCACAAATCCGGGAGTGCGGGGGCCGAGAAGGATGCCCGCCAGCAAATATCCGATGATCGGTGAAAGCCGGAGCCGCTGGGTCAGAAGGCCCAGCGCAAGGGCCAGTACCAAGCTCATCGATAAATTGACGAGAAATCCTAATCCTTCTTGCATCTATTCCTCGCGGTAAGGTGGCGTAAGTTCATCCCGTTATTCGACTCGCTTAGGTACGGTTCGAGACCACTCTTTTTCATTCAAACTTCAAAATGATTAAGTAGTCAATGGCCTTGATTCACCACACAACAGGGGAATCAGGGGAACATTCTGTAGAAACTGCAGGAGCTTTATGCTAACATTATTTTAGAAATTATCACCTTCTTTTTCAAGAGGAGGCTTTTATGAAATTACTTGAAAAGATTTTAGTGGCAATGGATGTTTTACAACCCTCAAACGATGCGCTTCGGATGGCGACACTTTTAGCGAAGGCGTTCCACTCGGAAATGATCTTGATTCATGTCATTCCTTAAATCAAGGGCCTAAAGATCGACAGGGGTAAAATAAGGAGAATGGAAACGGAAAAACTGAGAAAAATAGAGATGGATCTGGAAAAGAAAGGAGTCTCTTCTGTTGAGATCATCGTCCGTTTTGGGATTCCGTTTGAAAGGATTATCGAACATTCGGATGAATCGGATGTTAACCTTATCGTTGTAGGGTCTGGTGAAGGAGAAAAGAAGTTTCCGTTGGGAATCACCGCCGAAAGAGTAATGACCTACGCTGACAAACCGGTTCTGGCGGTGAAGTCGGGTTCTCATCCGCTCATCAGAAAGATTTTTTGCCCCGTGGACTTTTCGGAAGACTCAAAACGTGCCCTGATTAATGCGATTCATCTTTCCCGAACTTTTGAGGCCCATCTCATCGTATTGACCGTGTATGAGCCTCTGCTGAGCAGCTTTTTTGGAACAGGCAGAACACCAGGAGAGTCAAAAGAGAAATCCTTAGTGAAACGACAGCAGTCTCAGTTTGATAGATTTCTTCGGGGGTTCGAATCGGAAAATCTCAAATGGACCAAGACCATCCTAAGGGGGAAACCCCATGAAGAAATTCTGAGGGGAATTCGGGAAGCGCAGCCCGACCTGCTCGTGATGGGTTCCCAGGGCAGAACAGGGGTCTCGCGTCTACTGATGGGTAGCACGACAGAGAAGGTCGTTCGAGAAATGCCCTGTTCTGTGATCACCTTGAAACAGGAACACGTTATTCGATTCCCCCTTGAGAAGAACCTTGCCAACCTAGAGACACATTTCAGAAGGGGGAAAGAACTACTCGATAAACAGGTGATAGAAGGGGCAGTCGCCCAGTTTGAATATTGCATCAGGAGGGATATGTTTTTCATTCCTGCATGGGAAGAGATGGCCGTTGCCTATCGGCATATGGGCAAGAAGAAAGAGGCAAAAAGATGTGAAGAAATGGCCACCCATATTCGCAAACATTTATGGGAAAATGAAATTAAAGATTCAAATTGATTGGATGAGGTTAACCGTATGACGATTGAAGTCTTTGATAATATCTTCGGACAGATTGCTGTCTTACTCCTAGCGGCCGTGGGGGTCGGCACTTTAAGCGTTTGGCTGAAACAGCCCCTGATTCTCGGTTACATCTTCGTTGGTATTCTTGTAGGACCTTCGGTCTTCGGGTGGGTGATCGCCAAGGACCAGATTGACCTCTTGGCACGGATGGGCATTGCCATCTTGCTTTTCGTCGTAGGTCTCAAACTCGATCTTCACCTCATCCGGACCCTGGGACCCGTGGCCCTAGCGACCGGTTTAGGACAGATCTTCTTCACCTCTGTCATCGGCTATTTTCTGGCGATAGCACTGGGAATGGAACCGGTTGCCGCCATTTATGTGGCCGTGGCTCTGACCTTTTCCAGCACGATTATCATTGTTAAACTTCTATCTGACAAACGGGAGATAGACACACTTCATGGCCGTATCGCCGTTGGTTTTTTGATTGTTCAGGACATTGTGGTGGTGTTGGTCATGATTGGTCTTTCTGCTTATGGTGTAGCTGGCGCATCGGATGAGATCGGCCAGACCCTGGTATTTCTCCTGTTGAAGGGGGGCGGACTTCTTGCAGGTATCGGGCTTCTGATGCGGTATGTCTTGCCCTGGCTCTTACACCACCTTGCCCGGTCCCTCGAACTCCTCTTGCTTTTCTCGATCGCCTGGGCAGTCTTTCTTGCCATTTTGGGTGACTCGCTGGGTTTCAGCAAAGAAGTGGGGGCTTTTCTTGCCGGCATCTCTCTGGCCTCCACACGATATCGTGAAGCCATTGGTACCCGGTTGATCAGCCTCCGGGATTTTTTGCTTCTCTTCTTTTTCCTCGATTTAGGGGCCCAATTGGATATGGGTACCTTGGGGGTGCAGATAGGACCTGCCATTACCCTGTCACTGTTTGTGCTCATCGGGAATCCGTTAATCGTTATGGTGATCATGGGGATCATGGGATACCGCCGGAAAACAGGCTTTTTAGCCGGGCTCACCGTAGCCCAGATCAGTGAGTTTTCATTAATCCTTGCTGCATTAGGGGTAGGAATAGGACACATAGGAAAGGATACCCTTGGGTTGATTACGCTCGTCGGCCTGATTACAATCGGACTTTCCACTTATCTGATTATTTATTCCCTTCCATTATATAATCGTTTGGCCCGATGGCTAAAAATCTTCGAACGGAAAATCCCTTACCGTGAGAAGGATGAAGAAGTGTTACCCGGAGATCGCACGGTGGACGTGATCCTCTTTGGACTGGGTCGGTATGGGGGGCATCTCGCCCACAACCTCCGGCAACGAGGCCTGAAAGTTCTGGGGGTTGATTTTAATTCGAGAATGGTCTCGGAATGGAACCAAGAGGGATTCCAGGCCCTTTATGGAGATGCGGAAGACCCGGAATTCCCATCGATATTGCCTCTCAACCAGGTCCAATGGATTGTCAGCACCATTCCCCAGCGGGATGTCAATCTTAGCCTTCTCGATTCCCTGCATCACTATGGTTTTGAAGGGCAGAAGGCGGTCACCGCACATAATAACCATGATGCAGAGATCCTGAGGGAATCAGGGGCAGATCTGGTCCTTTTCCCGTTTCTCGATGCAGCCAAAGAGGCAGCGGAATTGATCGGTACCGAGGGAGCGGTTTGAAAAAATTTTTTAAAGATGAGGAACCAGAAGCGAAACTACCTGTCAAGTGTAGTGCGTCATAAATCCCTTTTTAGTCCGTTCGTGGTGACCCTGTCGAACCATGAACGGAACCCCTTGATATGATTCACCCTTCGACAAGCTCAGGGTGAACGGATTATGTAAAGAAGTGTCGGACGCACGACACTAGCCGACTGGCATTTGGGATTTTAGGAGGGCAAGCCGAGACCACTTAAAAGATAATCTGAGGGGAAATCACATCTCTTCAAGCTTCCGGTAGAGAGTTTTTCGGTCGAGCCCAAGCCGTTCGGCGGCTTTGGACTTGTTGCCTCCTGCCTCTGTGAGAACCCTTTTGATATATTCTTTTTCCAACTGATCCAAAGTAAACTTTTCATCCATCGCTCTTTCAAACAGTCTCTCATCGGTTTTCTGAATCATCGAGGCGGGCAAATCATCCGGGAGAATGACCTCCTGCTGGCCCAGGGCGATCGCCCTCTGAATCACATTCTCCAATTCCCTCACATTTCCGGGCCATGAATAGTTTAATAAAAGTTTCAGGGCATTTTCTGAAATTCCAGATATGTTCTTCTTGGATTCGCTGCCGAATTTGGCGATAAAATGTTGAATCAGCATCGGGACATCCTCCCTCCGTTCACGAAGAGGCGGCATCTCAATATCGATCACCTTCAACCGGTAGTAAAGGTCCTCTCGAAATCGCCCTTGCTTGATCGCCATTTCGATATCGCGGTTCGACGTGGAGATGATTCTCACCTCAATGGGATAGGAATGCGTATCTCCAAGAGGCCGTATCTCTCTGTCCTCGATCGCCCGGAGCAATTTGGCCTGGAGGGTAAGCGCCATTTCAGTAACCTCGTCCAGAAAGAGGGTTCCCTCATGGGCTTCAACAAAGAGTCCTTTTTTGTCCGACCTGGCGTCGGTAAAGGCGCCCTTCTTATAACCGAACAGTTCACTCTCAAGGAGGGTCTCCGGGATGGCGGCGCAATTGACGGCTATAAAGGGGCCTGCCTTTCTGCACCCGCTGTAATGAACCGCCTTCGCCACCAACTCTTTTCCCGTCCCACTTTCCCCGGTGATCAAGACACTGCTCGAACTATCGCTGATCCTTTCAATCATGTCATAAATCTTTTGCATCGCAGGGCTTTTGCCTATCAGTTGATGGAAATCATATCGGGATTCGACCTCTTTCTTTAACCGGATCACCTCTTTCTTTAAGAGGCGGGTTTCCAGGGCCTTCCTCACCGTCAGGAGAAGTTCATCCATCTGAAAGGGCTTCGTGATGTAGTCATAAGCGCCCATCTTCATGGCTTTGATGGCGGACTCAATCGTCCCAAATGCGGTGATGATGATGACCGGCGTTAAAGGGGCTACCCGGTTGGCCTCATCCAGAAGGTCGAGGCCTTTTAACCCTTTCATTTTTAAATCGGTGATCAAGACATCGAATTCCTCTCTCTTGAGCAGTTTGGAAGCCTCTAAACTTTCACTCGTAGTGGATACGGAAAATCCCTCTTCCCCTAAGACCTCGGAAAGCATCTGGCACATCCCGAGATCATCATCCACAACCAAAATTTGGTAATTCTTACCTTTCATCTTTCACCTTTTACCTTTTACCTTTCACCTTCATAAGCAGGGAGGTAGACTTGAAACGTGGATCCTTCCCCTACCTTGCTATTGACCTCAATCCACCCCTCATGGTCCTGGATGATCCCCTGGGTGACCATCAAACCCAACCCTGTTCCTGCATCCTTGGTGGTAAAAAAGGGATGAAAGATATTCTCCAGTACCTCACGCGCCATCCCCACACCGGTATCCTGAACACAGACCTCCACATAGAGATGCTGATGGTCTTCAAGCCCCTGTTTTGAAAGCCGCTTTGAGGACGTGGAGAGGCGAAGTTCTCCTCCCGCGGGCATCGATTGGATGGCATTGAGGATGAGATTTGAGAAGACCTGCTGAAGTTGTTCTGGATCGCCCATGACAGAGGGAAGATCGTTTTCCAATTCCTTAATCACCTTTACCTTATGCCTTTGAATTTCATGTTCAAGAAAATCGAGTGTCGTCTCCAACAAGGGAGTGATCACCAGGGTCGTATGCCCCGGTTTCTTTTTCCTGACGAAACCGAGGAGTTGTTGAATGATTTTTGTGATCCTTTCAGTTTGGTGTATGATGATATTTAAATTTTTCTCTGCTCCCTCCCGATCGTCGAGCTTTCTTTTAATAAACTCCGCCCGTCCACCAATGATATTCAAAGGCGTTCCGATCTCATGGGCCAGCCCTGAAACGAGTTGCCCAAGGGTTGCCAATCTTTCGGAGTGTCTGAGCCCTCTTTCCAGCTCCAGTTTGTTTTCAGCTTCCTGGATGATCTTCTTTTGAGCTTCGTTCAGATCCATTGCCATCTGGTTGAAGGCCTGAGCCAGCGCGGAGAGTTCATCCTTTCCTCTCAAATCGATTTGTGAATGGAGGTTCCCCCGGGCTAACTCTTTAATGCCGGCCATCAATTTGGATATGGGATGGCTAATCCATCTCCTGGTCGTAAAAAGAATCAATATCACGGTTCCCCCGATGAGGATGAAGAGGGTGATGAAAATGGACCATTTTGCTCTTGTAATGTCCTCTTCCATAAAAGAAGTATGCTGAAGAAGAGAGACTCCGCCGATATTTCGTCCCTTTCTATCCTTAAGCGGAAAAACGTAGGAAAATACAGGAGATCGGTCGTAAACACCAAATTCCTCTTGGTGAAGATCTTCTCGAATTGACTTTTTGATCATCTCTAGGTAAGGCTCAATCCTCTCCTTGATCGAACGGGACCGAAAAACAAGGTTTTTCTCTTGATGGTAAACAATCGCACCCAGGGTCCTCTCATAGTCTTCCACGGCATCAATTAAGTCCTGGACGTATTCCATCTCCCGCGGAAGCGATATCTTTTCGAGAGAAACCTTAAGTGTTCGGCCGGTGCTTCTCACTTCAACTTTCATCTTTGTGATGAGGATATCCCTGCGCGAAAGAATATGGAAATATCCGTACCCTATCAGAACAACCATGATGATAAGGGAGAGGTAAATGGTTAATTTCGTGCCAAGTTTCATTCAGGGCCCTTTCATATGTTGAATCGAATGAGTCCAATGTATCAATTACTCCTCAAAAAGTCAAAATTCCTTTGTAGACTTTTGATTTAAAATGTTGTAAAAATAATCGTAAATACTCATTTTTTATGCCAATTCAGGTCGCCGCTGGAGCATAAACCCCGTTAGAAAATCTTCGATTTTTCAATGGGACTGCTCAGATGTGGCTTTCTAACGGGGTATAAAGGAGGACAAATGAGATTTCCGGAATACAGGCCAAGAAGATTGCGAAAGGATGGGTTGCTTCGTGAAATGATTCGAGAAACCCATTTAAGACCGGATGATTTCATCCTTCCCCTCTTTGTTCGCCCCGGCAAAGGGGTGAAGAAAGCGATCTCATCCATGCCCGGCCACTTTCAATTATCCGTTGATCTTATCCTTAAAGAGGTCAAGGAAGCCAAATCATTAGGAATTCCCGGAGTGATCCTTTTCGGTATCCCCGAGAAGAAGGATGAGATGGGTTCTGAAGGTTATGCCAAAGATGGAATTATTCAGAGGACGATCCGTCAGATTAAGGAAAAGGTGGATGGAATCCTGGTGATCACTGATGTCTGTCTCTGTGAATATACCAGCCACGGTCATTGTGGGGTGGTCAAAAATGGTAAGATCTTAAACGATGAGACGCTTGAACTTCTCAGCGCTCAGGCCCTTTCCCATGCCGAGGCAGGCGCGGACATCATTGCCCCTTCGGACATGATGGATGGAAGAGTGGGAGCCATCCGAAGGATCCTCGATGAAAACCAGTATGAAGACACTCCCATCCTCTCCTATGCGGCGAAATACGCCTCTGCCTTTTACGGACCTTTCCGCGTAGCCGCAGAATCAAAACCCCAGTTTGGCGACCGAAAATCCTATCAGATGGACCCTGCCAATGGGGACGAAGCCTTAAGAGAAGTCGAGCTTGATATCGAAGAAGGTGCGGATATGATCATGGTCAAACCCGCCCTTCCCTACCTCGATATTATCTGCAGGGTGAAACAGAGTTTCAACATCCCGGTTGCCGCTTACAACGTGAGCGGCGAATTTGCGATGGTCAAGGCTGCATCCAAACTGGGTTGGATCGACGGAGATCTCGTGATGATGGAATCCCTGATCGCTATTAAAAGAGCAGGGGCCGATCTGATCCTTACCTATTTCGCCAAAGAAGCTGCCAGGAAGTTATGAGTGATGAGATATGAATGATGAGTTAAAAGAAAATAAACATAAGTTAAAAACTCCGAACTCCGAACTCCGAACTCCGAACTTTGAATTGAGGATGGTGGCCTGGGAGCTGATCCGAAGCTGCAACCTTGCCTGTGTTCATTGCCGCGCCTCTTCCGAGCGAGGCCCTTATCCCGGAGAGCTGACGACAAAGGAATGCTTCCGCGTGATGGACGAAATCGCCACCATCGCCAAACCCATCATCATCCTCACTGGCGGAGAGCCTCTGATGCGGGCCGATATCTTTGATCTGGCTCAATACGGGACAAACAAGGGGTTCCGGATGGTGATGGCAACCAACGGTACCCTGATCACCGAAGAGAATGTCAAAGCGATGATAAACTCTGGAATCCAGAGGATCAGCGTCAGCATCGACGGCCCTGATGCAGAGACACATGACGCCTTCCGAAAAGTGAAGGGGGCTTTTGAAGGATCGCTCCGGGGCATTGAGATTGCAAAAAAACATGGCCTTCCCTTCCAGATCAATACCACCATCACCAAGAGTAATCTCCATTTGATTGAAAAGATCCTCCGCCTTGCGGTTGACCTCGGCGCTGTAGCCCATCATATTTTCCTGCTCGTCCCCACGGGGAGGGGAAAGGAACTTCAGGACCAGGAGATCTCAGCGCTCGATTACGAAAAGACCCTTCACTGGTTTTACGAACAACACGATCAGGTGGACCTCCAGCTTAAAGCGACCTGCGCCCCCCATTACTATCGGATCCTCCGGCAAAGAGCCAAAACAGAGGGGAAGAAGATTACTTTTGAAACCCACGGCCTGGATGCCGTCACTCGCGGCTGCCTCGGAGGCATCTCTTTCTGCTTTATCTCCCATACGGGGCAGGTTCAGCCCTGTGGCTATCTCGAACTGAACTGCGGAAATGTCAGGGAAAAATCGTTTCCAGAAATTTGGAAGGAGTCTCCCATTTTTCAGGATCTCAGGAATTTTGACGGGTATGGCGGCAAATGCGGTCCCTGTGAATTTAGAAGGGTCTGCGGAGGTTGCCGGGCCCGTGCCTATGAAATCACCGGAGACTACATGGCAGAGGAACCTTACTGCATCTATCAACCGGCGATGGGGGCGATTCCCAATGTTTAGCATCAGATCATTTCCCCAATGAAAAAATCGGGAAGTGTCCCTCATGTGTGATTAGATATGAACTCATTTCTTAAATCCTTCTTCCGCTTCCGGATCAGCTTGACCGTCAAGTTTCTCATGGCCATGATTTTTCTGGTCTTTATCACCTCTGCTGCCTTTGGATGGTTTTTTCTCGGGAGAGAAGCTTCTCAACTCCAAAACAGGTTAGATGATTATGGAAGATCCATGATCAGCCATTATCTTTCCGATCAATCCCTCAGCCTTCTTCTCGAACACGGAGTCGGTTTAACCCAATGTCCGCTCCTGCAGGGAATGGCCGATAGAATGGTGACAGAAAAAGACGTCCTCCTCTCCACTTTCATAAATAATCAAGGGGATTGGGTGGCTCATGCGGTTCGCAAAAACTCTTCATTGGATGTTCGAAACGCCTATCTCCTTACTCATCCCATCAAATCCAGAGACGGTCAGGCCCTCGGAACACTCCAGCTCGGCCTCTCTTATAATCAGGTTCAAGAACGGATCGCTGAATTGAGGAGGGATATCCTCTTCCTCAGCTTGGGGGTCACTGGTATTGGATTTTTGCTCACCCTTTTCTTCACCCGCATTCTCCTCAAACCCATTGAAAAATTGGCATCAGCCACGGAGAAGATCGCAGAGGGCGATCTATCCCAGGCCGTTGAAATTCACTCCAGAGATGAGATTGGGGATCTGGCCAAATCCTTCAATCAGATGACCCTCCAGTTAAAAGACTCCCGGAATGAGATGGAGAAAAAAGTGGAGGAACGGACACGTCAACTGGAGGAGAACATCGCCGAGCTCAATCATGCCAGGACAGCGACGCTCCAAATGCTTGAAAACCTTCAGTCCGCTAAGGCTGAACTGGAGAGGATGAATTTCGAATTAAAGGAGGCAGATGAGACCCGAATGAAATTTGTTGGGATGGCCTCTCATGAGCTCAAAACTCCGCTCACCGCCATTAAAGCCAATATCGATTTCATACTCGCCACGAAAGGGGAGGAAGTATCAGATGATTTGAAGTCCCACTTTCTCACTATTCAGCGAAATACGAATCGGATCCAGGAAACGATGGATCATCTACTCGACCTCTCCCGGATCAAATCAGGCCAACTTCCCATCAATAAAGAACCGATCCTCCTCTCTGAAGCGGTGGATGGATATGTCCATAATGTGAAACCCGTGGATAAAGCTCTCGCCATTCAGGTTGATATTCCTGAAAACCTGTTTGTCTATGCCGACCGAAACCGGCTTCACGATATCTTTATCAATCTCCTCTCCAACGCCTTTAAATTTACTCCGGAGGGAGGAACGGTCTCCGTCATCGCCCGTCCAAAAGATCACGACATTCTCCACGAAATCCGGGACACCGGGATAGGTATCCCGCAAGATAAAATTAAAAAGGTTTTTGAAGAATTCTTCCAGGTCGAGGGGGGTAAATATGGTGGAACTGGCCTGGGCCTTGCTATTGCCAAGCGCGTGATTGAAGAACATGGTGGAAGAATCTGGGTAGAATCCTGGCTGGGGAAAGGCTCTACTTTCTATTTTACCCTTCCTGCCTGCAAGGAGAAAGAAAATGGAAGATCGGTTCATTCCGAGAGAGACTAAGGGTAAGGTATTGATCGTTGACGATGCTCCGGACACACGGGAGATTATTCAAAAACTCCTGAACTACGAAGGATACGAAGTCAGCAATGCCTCGACCGGCGAAGAAGGGGTGAAAATAGCTGAAGAAGAGAAACCGGAGATTATTTTGATGGACATCAATCTTCCTGGTATGGATGGAACCGAGGCTCTTAGAAAGATCAGGGAGATTAATCCCATTCAATGCGTCATCATGCTCACCGCCTATGCCACATTGGACAATGCCATTCAGGCGCTTAAGGAAGGAGCCTCAGACTTCATCAAGAAACCCTTTGAAAATGCGCATCTGATCCATGTCGTCAACCAGACGCTTGAAAAACACCTCACCCTGAAGGAAAAAGAAAGGCTGGAGGATGAGGTGCGTCGGCTCTCCATTACCGATGACCTGACCGGCCTTTACAACCATCGCCACTTCTTTAAAACCCTGGCATCTGAAATTATCCGGAAAGAACGTCAGAAGACCACACTCTCCCTTCTGATGTTCGATATCGATCATTTCAAAAGGTACAATGACCTTTACGGACACCTTGAGGGAGACCGTGTATTGAAGAAGATTGGAGAGATTGTCAGTCACTCCATTCGGAGCAATGTCGATTCCGGATATCGTTACGGAGGGGATGAATTTGCCGCCCTTCTCATCGGCGCCACCCGAAATCAGGCCCTCCAGATTGCCGAACGAATTCGTTCAACGATTCAAGAGGCTGGATTCGAGAAGATCACAGTAAGCATCGGTTTGTCAGAATTTAAAGATCAGATGGATATCGAAGCATTTGTCAAATCCGCGGACAATGCCATGTACACAGCAAAACATTCGGGCGGAAACCGAGTTCATACGCATAGTCCCTGAGAGGGAACCAGGATATCAGGACATCAGAACATCAGGTGACCAGGGAGAATCAAAAAATGGCTTTTCCTGATGCCCTGATATCCTGATGTCCACAGCCTGATTTCCTGATATTCTGATAACCTTTAAGCTAGGCTTTCATGTTTATGTCCAATCGCCCCCGACTTTTTCTGATCGACGGTTCTTCTTATATCTATCGGGCCTTTTACGCCATCCGCCATCTCTCCAATTCGAAAGGTTTTCCGACCAATGCCATCTATGGCTTCACCCAGATGCTTCTCAAGGTGCTCAAAGATCATCAGCCTGACTATCTTGCCGTCGTTTTCGATTCGAAGGCACCGACCTTCCGGAGTGAAACCTTCAAAAAATATAAGGCCAACCGTCCTGCCATGCCGGACGGACTGATTCCGCAAATCCCTTACATCAAAAAGATCGTCGAAGGTTATCGTATTGCCACCCTCCAGATGGATGGCTATGAGGCAGACGATTTGATCGGAACCGCAGCCAAAGGCCTGGAATCTGAAGTCGATGTGGTGATCATCACCGGAGACAAGGACCTCCTTCAATTGGTGGGGAAGCAGATCCAGGTCTATGACACCATGAAGGAGAAGAGGTATGGGCAGGAGGAGGTCGTCGAACGTTTTGGCGTATCGCCCGAACAGGTGGTGGAGGTGATGGGCCTGGCCGGAGATGCCGTTGACAACATTCCCGGTGTCCCTGGAATCGGAGAGAAGACAGCCATCGAGTTGATCAAAGCCTTTGGATCGATTGAAAACCTGTTAAACCATTTAGATCAAATCCCTCAGAAAAAAATGAGAGAGCGATTGGAGAACAATGTTGACTTAGCCCGGCTCAGCCGCCAGTTAGCCACAGTCCGGACGGATGTCCCCATTACCTGCCAAAAAGAGGACTTTGTCCTCTCTGCTCCGGACTCTGGAGCCCTGCGGGAGCTCTTTAAAGAATTGGAATTCAATAAAATGCTCAGGGAACTTCCCGAAGAAGTTCCACAGGAAAAGCCGGACAGGGATTATCGCCTGGTCATTGACCGTGATGTATTCCTTTCGTTGTTGCGAGATCTGAGGGAATCAAAATGCTTTGCCATTGATGTTGAAACCACCTCGATCTATCCGATGTGGGCGAAACTCGTCGGAATCAGTCTTTCCCATACGTCCCATCAGGCTTTCTATATCCCCATTGGCCATCAGGAAGGCGAGCAACTCCCTCTTCCCTGGGTGCTGGAACAACTCAAGCCTCTTCTCGAGGATGAAGAGGTGAAGAAGGTGGGACAGAATATCAAATATGACTGGATTGTCCTCAAACATCACGGCATCGACCTTCGGGGAATTCAATGTGACACGATGATCGCCTCCTACCTTCTCAATCCCACGAAACATAATCACAACCTCGGGGAGATCGCCCGTGAATATCTCGATCGTGAAGTGACCGACTACAAAGAGGTGACCGGAGGAAAGTCCGTGACTTTCGACCTGGTCGATCTTGCAAAGGCCAGGGACTACAGTTGTGAGGATGCGGATGTCACCTTCCAGCTTTTCCATCTTCTCCTCCCGAAGCTGAAGGAGGGAGAATGCGAGGAACTCTTCGAGGAGGTGGAGATGCCTCTTTCCACTGTCTTGGCTAAGATGGAGATGAATGGGGTGAAGATTGACGTTGATCTCCTCAGCGATTTTTCGAAAGAGATCGAGGGCCAGCTTCTCCAGAAGATCGAGCAGATCTATCTGTTGGCAGGGGAGGCTTTCAATATCAACTCCTCCCAGCAGTTGGGAAAGATCCTCTTCGACAAACTGAAACTGCCTGTGATCAAAAAGACCAAGACTGGATTCTCCACTGACATGGAAGTTCTCGAAAAGCTTTCCATCCATCATGACCTCCCCCTCGAAATTATAGGGTATCGTAATCTTTCCAAATTGAAATCGACTTATATCGATGCCCTACCCAAATTGCTTCATCCGGAAACCGGCCGTGTTCATACCTCCTACAATCAAACGGTTACGGCCACAGGAAGACTTTCCTCAAGCGACCCTAACCTTCAGAACATCCCCATCCGCACGGACGAGGGAAACCGTATCCGCCAAGCATTCATCCCCGAGAAGGGGTATGTCCTTGTCTCTGCCGATTACTCACAGATCGAATTACGGATTCTGGCTCATCTGTCCCAGGATGAGGTGCTGATTGGAGCATTCTGGAACTATGAAGACATCCATAGCCGAACTGCCTCAGAGATCTTCGGCATTCCTATGGAACAGGTGACATCAGTGATGAGGCGGGAAGCCAAGGTGATTAATTTCGGCATCATCTACGGGATGAGCGCTTATGGTCTCTCGCAACAATTGAAAAAGGAACCCCGGGTGGCTCAGGCTTACATCGATGAATATTTTAAAAAATATACCGGTGTCCAGGCCTATATCCAGAGAAGTCTCGAGGAGGCCAGGAAGAAGGGTTTTGTCACCACCCTTCTCAACCGCCGGCGTTATTTACCTGAGATCAATTCCCAGACCATTGCCATCCGCCAGGCCGCTGAGAGAATGGCTATCAATACGCCCTTGCAGGGGACAGCTGCGGACATGATCAAGGTGGCGATGATCCGGATCCAGAACCAATTGGAAGAACACTATCCCTCAGCGAAGATGATCATGCAGGTCCACGACGAACTGGTTTTTGAGGTCCCCGAGGGGGAGATAGAAAGCACACTTTCGATGATCCGTGATGAGATGGAAACGGTGATGGAACTTTCCATCCCTCTCAAGGTCTCTATAAGCTCCGGTAAAAATTGGGCGGAAGCCCACTAAACCCTCCCTCTCCCCTTCAAGGGGAGAGGGAGGGGGTGAGGGGAGTTCGGAGCCATGAGTTCGGAGTTCGGAGTTTTTGAAAAAAGATTTTATTGCGGATGAGATCTATTTTTTGTTTTTTTCTCCGAACTCCGAACTACGAACTCCTTACTATTATCGAGGAGAACAATGAGAAGAATAGCCCTGTTGATATTGATTGTGTTGGTATTGCCACTATGGATTGCCAATGGTCAGGAGATCTATCGTTGGGTTGATGAGAAGGGAACTGTCCACTTTGCTGACGATTTCACCCTTGTCCCGGAGAAATACCGGGATCAAATTCAGAAACGGAAGCCTCCTGAAGAACCTTCTCCTTCGCCTGCCAGACCTCCTTCGAGGCCGGAGGCAACTGCACCCACTGCCGAATCAACACCCCCCAAAAAGGACCTTTGGGGAAGAGGAGAGGAATGGTGGAGGGCTAAGATGAAAGAGTGGAACGAAAAACTCCAGAACGCCCAGAAGAATTATGATCTCATCTTTTCTAACCTGAAACAGAAGGAAAAAGAACTGACGGACGCGTTATTCAAACCGGATAGCCTCAAACGGAAATTAAAGGCTGAAATCAAGGAACTGGAAGGGAAGCTCAAAGAACGGGAAAAAGAGAGGGATGAAGCAAAGAATATGGTGGAGAATGCCTTGCCCAAGCAGGCCGCAGATGACAACGCCGACCCCGCCTGGCTCAAACCGAAAGATTAAGAAGTGTCTTAGGTTTGAGTTATGAGTTATGAGTTGAAAACGAAGAATTTAAAAATAATTTTTAATTCAAAACTCTTAATTCTAAACTATTTTGTTCCAGTCCACTTGCCTTTGAGTTGGCGGAGGGGAAATTGATGGATGTAAGGGACAAAGGCTAAACTGACTTCTCCTTTTTCTAGAACCTTTCCAAGAATCTCTTCGATCTCTTTTTGCGGGGCAAGCTCATAACCTACCACTTCATTACTTTTCCAATCGAGGATCCAAATTTTCATCATCACTCGAGAGGGATCACCTACGGATTGGATCGCCTTCTGCGCAGCTTCGGATATCAGATCGATTGACTCTTTTAATTCAATCCCTCTTCCTTTCATTGTCTGGCGATGATAGGCCATGATGGCAAAGTAGTCGAATCCTTTATTCAGGGCTTCTTCCAGAGTCTGTGAAAACCAGGCAACACCATTCGAATCGTTCAGAATCGCTTCAAAATAGAGGTTGATCGCAAACTGCAACTTCGGATTCGATTCCTTGGCCGCTGCCACCAGCCGCATGGCCACATCCATCAAATAGCGGTTCTTCCATTTCGCCCAGGTCCAGAATTGTTCTGTATATCCCTTGACGTAATACTTTCCTGAATCCGATTTAAAAGGGTCGACATAGAAGATATCCGGGGTAGGAGAATATCCAAAATCTTTTAAGAAGGCTTTGTTCGCCTCGATGCTGAAATCTTCGTTATGCCGGAAGATCAGATCATCCTGAAATAGAACTCCATCAATGGGGTAACGGCCAAGGTCGCGAAAAAGCCCCTCTAATCGAAGGAGAACCTCGTGATGAAACAGGTTCAACCCCCTTCCCGCCTCCATCTTCTTAGTTTCGAAATTGTATTGTTTTGATCGGTACTCCATCTGCTTTTCAACCCCGTAGGTTGCATAACGCGTTGTCATCCAGGCAAAAAATTGAAGCTCCTGGCGCTGAACGATCTCTACGATCTTGCCTAAAATGTCATCCACAACCGGCGCATGCTCCGTCTTGAAGAAGACCCCCTCTTCATGACGAGTCTTTGCAAATTTATACATCCGGTCGCCTTTGTTCTGAAAGACCCTGAAGATGACTGTGTCCACGCCCGCATCTTTTAATTCCTTGACTCTCTTCTCGACTTCAGCGAAATTCTTTGCATCTAAATATGAAATCTGAGCGCAGACCCGTCTCTTGGCCTTCTTTGTCTCGGACACCACCTCGGTCACCGGTTTCTCCGAGGAAGCTTTCACCTCTTCCTTTTTCGGTGTCTCAGGAACAGGTTTCACTTCCACCACCGTTCCGCCGATCTCCTTCTTCGGTCTGATCTTCTCCCGGGCTACCTTCAAACCCTGCTCCGAATCCTTCACACGGTCTCCGTCAGGATAGGTTTTGAGATAGTATTCAAATTTCTCAATGGCCTCCTCATACTTTTCCATTTTTATAAAGGACCGCCCCATCATATAGTGGGCATAGGAGGCCAGTTTGCTGGTGGGAAAGGACTGGATCAGTTTTGAAAATCCTCCGATGGCTTCCTGATATTTGCCCTTGTGAAAGAGCCCCATCGCGGAATCGTACATCTCTCCCGGACCAGTAGGCTTCTCCTGCCCCTGAGCAAGGGAGAGGGATAAAAAGATTAAGACGATCAAAAACAGTTCGATGATGAACTTCTTCATAAAACCCCCTAATCTTTAGGTTTCATCTTGATATTGAGTGGGTAAATTCCCCTTTTTTAATAGACTCCCTATCATAACTCCACCCAGCCTCCCCTTAAATTAAGGGGAGGTGTGGAGGGGTTAACAAAGAGAATCCACCCGTATGAAGGCCGAAAGAATTTAAAATAGTTTTTCAATCGCTTCTCCAACGGTTCTAACGCCGATCAATTCGATCCCTTTCATCCCTCTGATCTTTTCCTGGTTCGGCGCTGGGAGAAGGATCCGTTTAAATCCTAGCCTTACCGCTTCCTTTAACCTGACTTCTGATTGGCTCACCCCTCTTATCTCGCCTCCCAGCCCCACCTCTCCAAAAACGGCCATTTCAGGATCGATCACTTTATTCCGGAAACTTGATGTAATGGCGGCGATGATACCTAAATCAGCTCCGGGCTCTTCCACTTTCATTCCGCCGGCAATGTTTAAAAAAATATCATGGTTAAACAGGTGTACCCCCAGCCTCTTCTCCATCACGGCGACTAAAAGCGATACCCGCTGGCTATCAATCCCCTGAGCCATGCGCCGTGGAACGCCCAGGTTGGTGGGAACGACCAGCGCCTGGAGTTCAATGAGAATCGGTCTGGACCCTTCGATGCTGGGCATCACCACGGAACCAGAGGCAGGTTGGGTTCGCTCTGAAAGAAAAAACTCCGAAGGGTTGATGACCTCTACCAGTCCGGAATCCTTCATTTCGAAAACGCCAATCTCATTGGTGGAGCCGAAGCGGTTCTTCACCGCCCTCAGTATCCGGAAAGCGTGATTGGCTTCCCCCTCGATATAGAGGACAGTGTCCACCATATGCTCCAGAACCTTCGGCCCTGCGATAAAACCCTCTTTCGTCACGTGGCCAACGAGAAAGATGGGGATGGACAGATGCTTGGCCAGATAAAGCAATCTGCTCGATGCCTCTCTGACCTGACCGATCGACCCCGGCGTTGAAGGAAGGTCAGAGGAATAGATTGTCTGGATGGAATCAATCACCACGGTTGAAGGTTTGAGTGTTTGGATGTCTTGAAGGATCTTCTCCAGAGATGTCTCTGAGACCACGAAGAGATGATCTGAGGAAATCCCCAGGCGGTCTGCCCTCATTTTGGTCTGTTGAAGCGATTCCTCTCCGGAGACATAGAGGACCTTTTTACCCGCAGATGCCAGGTGGCTCATCATCTGAAGAAGGAGAGTTGACTTCCCGATCCCAGGATCGCCTCCGACCAGGATCACCGATCCAAAAACAATCCCTCCTCCCAGAACCCGATCGAATTCTCCGATGCCAACCCGGAATCTGCCTTTCTCCTCGCCAATAATCTCAGTGATGGCTGTTGGAACAGCATGGGTCTCGAAACCGAGAAGGTCTCGTTCGGGAACCTTCTCCTCAACAATCCGTTCCTCCACAAAGGTGTTCCAAGCCTGACATCCAGGACATCTTCCCAGCCATTTCGGAGCCTGATATCCGCAGGACTGACAAACGAATTGGGTCTTTGCTTTGGCCATAAGAGGATCGAGTAAAGTAAACGTTCATCGTTATTGACGCTCGTATCGAAACTCGTCTATCGAAACTTGAGACTCGAACTTCCAATTTCGAGCTTCGGCCTACGATACGAGCATCTTCACCGTCAAACAATATTTTCTTTGATCCTAAAGAAAAGATGTGGGCATTGTAGCAGAAAGGGTTCTGGAGGTCAAAAAATAATGGAAGGACGAATGGATCAAAATCTGAAAAGGGCAGCCCCCCAGGTCAAACCCGCGCCAAACGAACTGACCAGGACGAGATCGCCTTTCCGGATCTGACCGCTTCGGACCGCTTCATCAAAGGCGACTGGAATGGTAGCGGCTGAGGTGTTGCCATACTTATGGACAGTGATGATCACCTTTTGGGTGGGAATTCCCAACTTTTCCGCCACAGCATCCATAATCCGGATATTAGCCTGGTGGGGAATGAACCAATCGATCTCATCGCTCGTGATCCCCTGTTGGGCCATGATCTTTCGGGATGAATCGACCAGGGTGCGGACTGCATGTTTGAAAGTCTCGTTGCCCTGCATCTTCACATACTGAAGCCCTTGATCAAGCATCTCATGAGAGGCAGGAATTCGCGAACCTCCTCCGGGCACATGGATCAGACGCCAGAGGTCGCCATCGGACTCAATATCCATTCCAAGGATCTCTCCGTCATCATTTCCATTTGAATGTCCGAGGACGACCGCACCCGCTCCATCACCAAAAAGGACACAGGTGGAGCGATCCTGGTAATCGATCCGATTTGAGATGATCTCCCCACCCACCACCAGGGCTTTGCCATAGGAACCATCCTGCAAGAACTTCTGGGCCACCGCCAGCCCATAGATAAACCCGGGGCAGGCTGCATTCACATCGAAGGCAACCGCATTCTTCGCACCCAACCGATGCTGGACCATGCAGCCACAGGAGGGGCTGAGCATGTCTGCTGTCGAGGTTCCGATGACGATCAGATCCAACTCGTCAGCAGAAAAGCCTGCCATTTGGAGGGCAGAAGCAGAAGCCAGTGTGGCCAGGTCAGACATGGCCTGGCCTTTCTCAATCATCCGCCGTTCTTTTATCCCTGTTCGGGTCGTAATCCATTCATCACTCGTGTTGATGATCTTTTCAAAATAGGAATTCGGAACAACCCGTTCCGGGGAACAGGACCCCGTCCCTTTAATGGCGATTTTTTTCAACAACGTATTTCCTCCTGAAACCTTTTCCCCACCCCATTGTAGGTTTTTACTTATATCCCATTTCCTTCAAATTTGCCAGAACCCGCAAAAACATTCTCAACGCCGGGTATGCCTTTTGAAAAACTCCCATATCGCCTCATTGGCATCTATGTCTCTGCTCGTCCTTCCGATCACCCACACGGGCAGGTATTGATCTCCACCAGGCCAGGTATGCCCTCCTCCTTCAATGGTGTAGAGAAGAACTTCTGTCTCCTGGTTACACGGACCATAAATTTCCCGTCGGACCCGCGTACCGTCTTTTGGGTCCCGGTCCGGCTCAGAGGTGATCTGGGGCGATGAAGGACACTGGTTCTTTGTTGTCCAGAACTTTATGGACTCCGAAACGGATAGAACCCTTCCAAACTTGCGTCCCTTCCTGAATCCGATCTCCCCTCCCTCCCAGGGCACAAGAGGATCCTCTGTACCCGGCATCATCAATACTGAAACAGGCTTCTTCAGAGCACAGGAGAAGGGAAGGTGCTGTGGTAACTGGATGGCCACCACCCCGATCGCCGCGATTCGATCGGAGAGTTCACAGGCCAGTCGTTGTGAAAACTGTCCGCCATTGGAAATCCCTGCCGCATAGATTCGAGTCGTATCAATATTGAAAGTTCTGATGAGGTGGTCAATCAGGGCGGATAGGAAGCCGACATCATCAATATTTTCCCGATGGGCACGATAAACCTGAAGGCCCCTGCCATCGTTCCAGTGCTTCTCAATCCCATCCGGATAGAGGACAATGAAGCCCTCTCTGTCCGCAATGCGATTAAATCCTTCGAGAGTCAGCTTCTCCATCCCCTCCCCCGTTCCTCCGCCTCCATGAAAGAGGAAGACCACTGGAAGGGACTTGGAGGGTTCATAGGAAGCAGGGAGGTAGAGGTGGTAGGTCCGCTCCAACCCTCCCACTGTAATGGAACTTCTACGGGAATGTTGAGCAGAAGAGAACTCCGGATGACTCAATGAAAGGAGAACAAACCCAACGAGACTCAGTAACAAGAAACAAAAGGATCTCGTCTTTCTTTGATTCAATCTAACGTCCTCGTTTTTTTCTAAATCTCTTTGATCGCAACATTGCCAGGCGACTTTTCGATAGCCTCCGAGAGATTTTTCATTGACTCCGAAAGTCTTTCTGATGGATCGGACTGAAAAACAGCATCATAGGTGAGTCCCCGGTGTTCATAGGCATCGAGGACCTCTTTTACCCTCAGGTGTTCAATCGTCCGCCCGGGTTGGAAGGCAATTTCGTGTTTGGCTCCTCCAGTTGTTTCAACGACCAGTCCGACGTCAATTAATTCATACAGGAGTTGCCGCACTAACCGAACCGGGATCTCTAATTGTACTGCAATCTTTTCCACGCTTAATGCTGTTTCTCCACGGGAAAATTTTTGGGTCAAGAGGTGAAAGATCTTGAGAGCGAACCACTTCTTTGAAGAGATGCTGATGCGGGAATAATCCGGTTGAAACCCGTATGTTTCATAATGCTCGTTGGCATGGGACACTTCTGCCCCGAACAGGACGATCATCCAGCTCATTTGAAGCATCGCCAGGAAAAGAGGCAGGGCCGCAAAACTGCCGTAAATGGCTCCGTAACCTGCGGCTCCGATCTGGAACTTAATATATAACCACTGGACGACTTGCGTAATTGTCCCCGCGAAGATTCCTCCTACGATCGCTGACCTGAGGGGAATTCGTGTATTGGGCACCACCAGGTAGACCATGGTTAACAGAATCCAGGTGGAAACGTAAGGCAACAGATTCAACAGGAAGAAGATCACTGAGCTGAACACTCCCAGAAAGGCAATTTTTTGAACGATCACCTTCACCTGGCTGGCCACGAGCACGGTCGCACTGCTGGAGATGATCATGAGAACCGGAGCGAAGACCATGATGGCAATATAATCGCTAAATTTTCTTACGAGGGTTCTTGCCTTTTTTACCTCCCAGATTTCATTGAGCGATTCCTCAATTTTCCCCAAAATGGAGATCACGGTCCAGAAGAGTAAGATCACGCCAACACCGGCGATGATTCCTCCTTTGGCCTGATTAAGAAGGTTGTGGGAGAAGGTAATAATCTGGTTTGTGATGTCCGCTTGCCAGTTTGCTTTTTCCGCCATCTGAAGAATCTGTTTTTCGATCATTTTTTCAAGACCGAAACCCTTGGAGATGGCAAAGGCCACGGCAACGACGGGAACGACATTGAGCAGAGAAAAATAGGTTAAGACCGAGGCCGTCTTTTGACAGTGGTCCCTAAAAAATCCCTGGGCTGCCAAAAGGATAATGCGCAGGTATTTAACGAAAAAGGCTTTGAGGGGGTCCAACTCTTTTAACCGGATTTCCCAGATGCCGATATTGATAAAATGGATGATCTTTGAAATCATTGCCTTCTCCCTTTCCATCCCCTTTTTGTTCACACTCCCTTCAGGTCGGAGGTGCACTGAGGGCAACGGGTGGCTTTGATGGGAATAGAGCTGAAACAGTAGATACACTCCTTGGTCGCTGGGGCAGGAGGCGGAGTCGCTTCCTGACGCCTCAATCGATTGATCGTCCGAACCAGAATAAAGACGGAAAAAGCAACGATGATAAAACTGATGATGGTGTTTATAAACACTCCGAAGTTGAGGGTCACGGCCCCTGCTGTTTTCGCCGCAGCCACTGAGGCGTAAGGCCCGGCCACCTTGCCCTCTTTGAGGACAACAAAGATGTTCGAGAAATCAACATTCCCCAGAAGCAGACCAATGGGGGGCATGATCACATCCTGAACGAGTGAATTTACGATCGTGCCAAAGGCCGCACCAATGATGATTCCGACCGCCATGTCCAACACATTCCCCTTCATCGCAAATTCCTTGAACTCTTTCAGCATCTTAAAACCTCCTTTCCGAACTTGTTTAAATTGACTTTTTGGAATAATGGTTCTTCCGGCTTTTTTGTTGGGATATCCTCTTTGAAACCCCTCCACACCTCCCAATCTAACGCCCCCATCCATCTTCCCCCCTCTTAAAATAAGAGGGGGAAGGGGGAGTTAAAAGGGGAGGCCGAAGAAGTTAAAAAAAATGTTAACCGCTCAATACCCGGAGGAACACTATTGTGAACGACTTTGAAAAGTAGTCATTGCGAGGAGCGAAGCGACGTGGCAATCTCATGGGATTGCTTCACTTCGTTCGCAATGACACATGATGGATGTCAATTTATTAAAGTCGTTTACTATAATTATTTCAGCTTAAAATCAACGCGGCTGTCTTTCAGTTTTTCTTTCTTTTCCGGCGCCAGGGATTTAGGCTCGAGGATGAACACCCTCTCCGGTTCCACCTGTTGTGATTTTAAGATGGCTTCTTTGACCTTCATGGCTCGCTGGGAAGCAAGGTTTCTCAGATCCCCTTCCTTGACTTCGATATGAGTCAGGATCAATTTTTCCATTTCAGGTCCAGGGATATCCTTGGCAATGCCCAAGACATTTCTCGGTTTTGGGAATTTCTCTTCTTTGTAGGCCAATTTGAGATATTGATCGTATTCCTGCTTTTCAATGTTCACTTCATCCACAGGTATGGCCGGTTGTCCCTTTTTCAACATTTCATTCAATTTCTGGGCCTTCAGTTTTTTATTGAAGAGATACTGCTTTAACCCCTCTCTGTCTTTTTCTACATCCACATGACCCTCGATATCCATCTTGATGGAGGGTCTATCATGGAGCGCCTTCACAATCGCCTCAAGTTTCTTGGCATTCGATTCCGCAACTGCGAAACTTCCGTATTCAAACTCGACATAACTGAGTTCTTCTCCTCCTCCGATGATCGCTCCGAGAAGTGAAAAAGGTGAAGTCGCTGCCTTAGCAATCAGATTGACGAGGATCTTCAGGATGATTCCCCATACGCTGAATTTAGGATCATCCAGAGTTCCTGAAACAGGGATATCTAACTTGATCTCTCCTTTCCTGTCCTTCAGAAGGGCAATGGCAAGCTTGACAGGCAATTTGGTCGCTTGAGGGCTTTCGACTTTATCTCCCAGGGTAAATTGGTCCAGGAAGATATAATTCTTGGAGTCAAGCTTCTTCTTGACGATCAGATATTGTAGATCAAAAGAAAGTTTGCCCTTCTCGATGGTATATCCAACATATTTCCCGGAATAAGGGGTCATCGGACTGAGGTCCATATCTTTAAACCGGACTTTTAAATCGACGTGCAGGTCCTCTTTCAAAGGATTGATCTTGCCTGTGATCTCAAGGGGAGCATAGTCATTCAGTTTTCCGCGGAGCTCCATATCGGCCAGCGTCGTCTCTTCGGAAGAAAGCCCGGACACCCTTCCTCCGATCTCAGTCAGTTTCACAGAATATTCCGGCTTCAGGGATTGGTCTGAGAAGTCAACTCTTCCTCCCTGCAGGGTGACCGTTCCGATCTTGATATTTTGAGGTGACTCTTTTTCTTTCGGCGCAGAGGGCGCTTTCTCCTGGGTCGGAGGGGCAGCCTTCTCCTGGCTTGCAGGCGGATCTGTTTCTTTCTTTGGCTCCTCTTTGACCATCATCTCCTGAAGGTTCAGGGATCCATTCGGATGGATGGCCAGACGGGTATAGAAATTGGTCAGGGCGATCCCCTTGACATCAACCAGGAGAGGATTCATCCCAACGTTCAGATCTTCAAAAGAGAGGGATTCCCATTTCAGGAAGTCTTCGGCATTCTGCTTATCAATCGATGCAAAATGAGTTAAAGAGGCTTCGCCCCGGTAGGTGGTTTTCAATTCTTTGTTTTCTGACATCCCCAGGGAAAGGTTGCCAGCCGTTGAAAAGGCCCCACTCGTTAAGGTGATTTTTATCTTATCGGTAAAATAAGACTGGAAGGGCCCAATGTCTAAACCTTTTAAATTCATCTTCAAATCTGCTGCCATGGGATCGATACCGAATACTCCGGTCATGGAAAAGGTTCCCTTCTTGTTCAACAGAAGGTCAAGGGAAAGTTTGCCCTTGCTATTTTTGGCAGTAGAAAGATTCTCTCCAAGCAGTTTAAAGTCATCTACCGTCATCGTCACAGGTTCAACAGGTGTTTGATCCTCTACTCGAATCGCATAACCATCGACCGATAAATTTTTTAAAGAGACAATCCATGGTTTTTCAGGACCCTTTGTTTTGTCTTCCGCCGGTTTTTCCTGGGTTACGGATGGGGAGGCCGACGATGGAGGGGGAGGAAAGAGCTTGAGGACATTCAAATCGCCATTTTTAAAACGTTTGACGGAGAAGTCCCCTTTCTGTGTCGAGATTCTCCCGACTTTCACCTCTCTCTTATTAAGATCAACGTCGGTCTCTCTGACGGAAAAGTTGGGAATCCTGGCAAAGTCTTCATTCTCTTCCGCTTTCTTAAGTCGAAGGAAATTGAGGATAAAAGTGAGCCCCGACAGGAGGACCTCCGGCTCTTTTTCACCTGCTGCATATTTGTAGCGTGTAGAAAAATCGATACGACCCTCTTCAATATCAAAGAGAATGCTATCCCGATAATAAGGCGCATATTTCTTTAATGGAATCGATTTGACTTCCAACATCCCTCCTGCACCAAGAGGATCCATCGAAAATTCACCTTCGAGCTTAATACTCTCTTTGGCCTCGGTTTGAACGGAAAGTGCATACGCCGCTTTTTTCTCCTTACCATTACTGAAATGATCCACCTTTAACTCAATCGGATTCAAGATCGTTTTAAAAGTTGGATTTCTGGAAAGATCGGAGAACGTGACCTTGCCTCCTGTAAGTTGTATCTCATCGATATCTAAGGCCAAGGGGGGCGATGCTTCACTTTTTTGGGGCGCGGGTTTGGTCTCGCTTTTTTCAGGTAAGAGAATCTGAAGATTGACGACTCCCTTCTCATCGCGCTTTACTTCAAGTTCAGGGGACTGGATGGAAATCTTTGACAGGTGAACGATCTGTCGGAGAGGCTCGGTTGGCGCAATGTCGACCTCGAGCAGTGGAAGTCTGAAGATAGGATTCTTTCTGCTATCATCAAGAGCCACTTTTTTTAAGGAGACATTCCCTGTCACGGTCAGGGAGGGTTGCTTGTCCCGGGGTTGAATATACGAGGCTTTTATCTGGACACTCAAAAGAGCAGAGGTGAGCTCAAAATTTAATTTCATCGGGGAGTAAGCAAGATAATAAGGAATATCCAGATCGCTGATATTGATGTTAAAAGTGGTTTCAAGCGTCTCCCCAAAAGGTTTGGTATTTCCTTCAAGTTTATAAGGTGTTTCATTAACTTTAGCTGAAAAATTGGGCTGAACGAAGATATCAACGTGGGAGGGAATATTGGATACGAAGGGAACCCCGATGTTCAGCTCTCTCACCGTATGTTTGGTCTGTTTGGGGTCATCCGAAAAATCAATGCTCCCATTGATGAGCTGAATATTATTCAAAGAGAACCTGAAGGGTTTTCCTTTTTCCGCAGGTGGGGCTTCTTTTCCCTTTTTTTCAATCAAATCGGAGAAATTAAAGGTCAGGTCGGGTTGACGGCTAATTTTTATATAAGGGTTTGTCAACCGGATTTCTTTTAAAACCAGAGCCAACTTCAAGACAGAGAGGCTCTCGAGATTGACGAAAAGCTCATCAAACGACACAAAGGTTTCCGAACTGCCACGCTCCTTAATCAGAAATCCTCTCACCGATAAGGAAAGCGTATAGGGATTCAACTTAATTTGTGTGATCGTTACTTCTCGCTTCAGGGTTTCCGAAAGTTTCTTAACCAAAACAGATTTTAAGATGGGGGGGATGACAAAAAACCCAACGAGGGTAAACACGACAAAGAAAATCACGAGGCCGATGACGACCTGCTTAAGATGCGGCCTCAGTTTATTTTGATAGATCTGCATGAATTTCCCCATCACATGCCCCCCCTTTTTTGACTCCATCCTTGTCTATCTATTTCGACTTCTTTTTCTGAAACAGCTTTTTTTCGATCTCTCCCGTTAAATCCGGAACGACTCGCTTGATCATCCCTTCCGTATCAACGGTAACATCCGGCTTTTCAGTTGTCCCCTTTATTTTTAGGGGAAGGATGGTCCATCCTTGATCATCGGTCATGAATTTCATCCGAGCCAAATTAGAGGAAAGGTTTTTACTAAGCTCAGGGGCCAGCTTAAGTTCGGCGGGGATATCCAATTTCTGGTCAAAACCCATGTTTCCTTTTGGGGAAAGCCTAAAAAGGGCCGACCGGATAAATCCATCCAAAAATATTTTTGCCTCTTTAATGTCAAAACGGAATGAGCCTTCATCCACGCTGGGGTTTTTCAGCGCTTGAATGCCGGTCAGGGACGAAATTGTCTCGAAAATTTGCGAGCCTTTGATGACCCCTTTGCCGAGTTTGAGATCCGCATCTCCCTTCAAGGTTTCCTGAACTCGAGCGCTATTAAAATTGAATTTTCCACCTAAATTTCCTTCGGTATTGTAAACATCCCCTCCTGAAAACTGAAGTCCCAGAGGTTCTATTTTAACCATTCCATTCACATACTGATAATTCACGCTCAGATTTTTAATGAGATACCCCTGATATTTCGCCACATCGACCTTCACCTGTCCGGAAGCTTTCAGCTTCTGTTCTGTCCCGCTTTCAGCCTGTCGAGCACCCTTTCCTTTTGGAGTCTCCGGCTTTTTCGAAACGGTTTTTGGGGGAGCCTTTTCTTCCCCACCGATGCCCATCCATTTCTGGAGATCCAGTTCTTTTGAATAGAGATTGGCTGTCACCTCAGGATTCTTGAGATAATCTTTTACCGTTGCCGTAAGATCAATGCTATCTTTTCCAAGCGCTGTCTTCAGATTTGCCCTAATGGTTTGTTCATCCATCTCGATCTTACCATTAGTGATGATCTCTACTCCCTTGAGAACCGTTTTAATGTCCTTTACCGAAATCTGGCCGGATGTCATCCGCGGGGTTCCATCCTGCCCGACCGAACCCGTAAACACCATATCCAGAGCAGCAGAAACATCGGGTATGGTTTTTCCTTCATCCACAAACTTGAACTGAAAATCTTTAATAAAGATACGATCCGTCACAATAGAGACAGGGAGACCCTGGCTTCCCGGTTGAGCAGGCTGGGAAGGTTTTTGGGAAAACCGATCGGTGATACTGCTGAAGTTAAACTTCCCCTGCCTATCCATTACAATCGTCACAAATGGGGCAATCAATTCGATCTTGCTGATCACGACCTGTTTCTTGAGAAGTGGTAATAGGCGATAGGAGAGGACAAACTCTTTCATCTTCAGGAAATCCCTCTGTCCGTCCACCTCTTTGACGCTCAACCCTTTGGCTACCACTCCTTTGAAGAGGGAGACGTTGACGTCCTCTAAATTGACCTTCCTCCCCGTGAGAGCTTCGGCCTGCGGAAGAATCATCGCTTTCAGCCTATCTCCGGAGAGGTAGCTCTTAACGAGGATATTGAGACCGATGAAAAGGATGAGAATAATTCCGAGAATAACGATTCCTATTTTCATCCATTTTTTCATGACGATCCTCCTTTTTGAAACATCATCTTTTTTCTTCTACTTTCCAAACACCTCTTTGAGCAGATCGGTGGTTCGAGCGGCAGGATTGGTGCGAATCTTCTTTTCCTCCCCGCCGAGCACGTGGAACAATCCGTTGAGTGCCTTACTGACCACATATTGGTCGATATCGAAGCTCTCTTTTTTAACAAACGGGATAGCCTCATATCGCCCTACCAACTCCTTGTACTGGCGGGTAACGCCCACCTCGTTCATCGTTTTGTCAACGATGGGCTTGAACACTACGGTCAGCTTATCGGTGGTCTTTCCTTGAAAATACTCTGTGACTGCTGTCTCGTGCCCGGAAAAGATTTTTCTCACATCCTCGAAGGTCATCTCACCAATCGCATCCCAAAAGATCTGTTTGGCAAAGGGGGCAGCTTTCTCAGCTGAGCGGTTCATACTCAGGACGAACTCATCTACCTGCGGACCGTAACCTACAGTTCTTAAACCCTTTTCCAGGGTCCGGAGTTTCTCGGGCATCAGGATCTTGATCGCCTGGTTGAGAAAAAACCCATCTGTTTTACCAGTAAAGGTCACTGTGTTTTCTGTCCCTACTTTTAATGCCTCTTTTAACCCCTCACCGATTTTTGCATCGCTGAGCCCTTTCTGCCCGCCTACCCCGATCCCTTTCAATAACCGATCGAACTGAGCTGAAGCGGGTTGTGATATTAACAGTACGACTATCATGATTGGAATGATTCGAGCGATCATGGTTTGACTCCTTTCGGAAGGAAGCTTCACTCGAAATTCTATTGAACTTTTGTTAAGAAATCAATTTAAAAATTTGGGCAAAACCTGATGGATAGCTAAAAAAGAACTTTTATGATATGAGTCTTTCTATGGAGAGAGAAAATAAAGAACTTCTTGTCAAGGGGGCTTTAATTTATGGGATTCTATTGGACGAGAAGATGGTGGAGGTTTTCGACCTTTATCTCAGAGAGCTCCTCAAATGGAATCAAAAAATCAATCTCACATCCATTCGCACGGAAAAGGGGATCATCCTGAAACATTTCCTCGATTCACTGTCAGTCGTTCCTCATTTTCCTTCAATCTCCACCCTCCTCGACATCGGCTCAGGAGCTGGCTTTCCTGGAATCCCTTTGAAAATGATCCGACCTTCTCTCGAGGTCACCTTGATCGATTCCGTTCGTAAAAAAATCGATTTCCAGAGACACATCATCCGGACACTTGGGCTAACAGGGATCACTGCAATTCATGGCCGTATTCAGGATAAAGAATTTTTAAAAACGATGCAGAACCAATTCGAAGCCGTCATCTCAAGGGCATTCGCCGATCTAAAAACCTTTCTACCCCTTGCCCGTCCTTTCCTGAAGCAAGGAGGATTCATCATAGCGATGAGGGGAAAAGGGGATGAAGAGGAATGGCAATCTCATCTCCCAACAGAAGGAATCGGATGCCGGTTGGTAAAAACCGCCACCTTTTCCCTCCCTTTCAGTTCTGACCAGCGATCCATTCTTCTCTTCGAGAAGGTGTAACTTTAGCCTTTTCCTCGTTACACTTTTTATGCTATAAAGAGTTAAAATTGGGATACTGGAAAAATGGAATAATCGACAAGTAGAAGGTTTAGGTTAAGGCTAAGGATAAGGTTAAGAAAATCTCGATCTTAACCTAAACCTTAACCTCAAAGTGTTCAATCCATTATTCCACTATTCCACCATTCCATAGGTTTCTATGATGGCCAGGGTGATCTGCATTGTCAATCAGAAAGGAGGGGTGGGGAAAACGACCACCGCAGTCAATCTCTCCGCCTCCATTGCAGTGGCGGAGAAGAAAGTGTTGCTCATTGATATTGATCCTCAGGGCAACTCAACGAGCGGAATCGGCTTCCCAAAAGAAGAATCCAACGGGACGATTTATCAGGCCTTGCTCCGGGGCTCGGGACTTAAAGATATGATTCAAAAAACCTCCCTTGCCCATCTCGATGTCGTCACCTCCAATACTGATCTGATCGGTGCTGAGGTGGAGCTCCTCCAGGAGAAGAACCGAGAGAGAAGGCTGGAGCAATTAATTAAAGAAGTAGAATTAGACTATGAGTATATCTTCATCGACTGTCCTCCCTCCCTCGGGCTTTTGACGATCAACTCCCTGACAGCCGCCCACTCTGTCCTCATCCCTTTGCAATGTGAATATTACGCCCTTGAAGGTCTGGGGCAATTGCTCAAAACGATCCGTCTGATCAAACAATCTCTCAACCCGAGATTGGAAATTGAAGGAATTCTCCTCACCATGTTCGATGTCCGCAACAACCTCTCCCATCAGGTGGCCGATGAGGTGAAAAGCCACTTTAAGGATAAGGTGTTCAAGACGATCATCCCGCGTAACATCCGCCTGAGCGAGGCCCCGAGCCATGGGAAACCCGCTCTCCTTTACGATATTCATTCAAAAGGTGCTGAAAGCTATTTAACCCTGGCCAAAGAAATCATGGGAAATGGAGAAAGGAATGGCAACTAAGAGAATGGCTTTAGGGAAAGGTCTTGGAGCGCTCATCCCGGAGGTTGAGGAAGCCGACGAGAGGAAGCTCTTTTACTGCGGGATCGAAGAGATCCACCCCCGTCGGTCTCAGCCCAGGAAACATTTCGATGAATCAAACCTCCAGGAGCTGGCTGAAACCATCAAGGAGAAAGGAATCCTCCAGCCCCTGACCGTGAGAAGGATCGAGGGAGGTTATGAACTTCTCGCAGGAGAGCGACGCTGGCGGGCTGCCCAGAAAGCCGGTTTAATGGAAGTCCCTGTGATCCTGAGAGAGGCCGATGATAGGGAAGCTTTAGAAATCTCTCTTATTGAGAACCTTCAGAGGGAAGACCTCAACCCGATTGAAGAGGCTGAAGGTTACAGGAACCTGATTGAAACTTTCAGCATCAGCCAGGAAGAAGCAAGTAAGCGGGTGGGAAAGGATCGGACAACTATTACTAATGCCCTCCGTCTTCTCAGCCTTTCCTCTGAAATCAAAAACCACCTCATCCAGAACCGGATCACTGCAGGTCATGCAAGGGCGCTCCTCAGTCTGGAGAGCAAGGAGAAACAGAAAGAACTCTGTAACCTGATCATCCAGAAAGGTCTCTCGGTAAGAGAGGCAGAAGCATGGGCAAAACGGTGGTCAGTAAAACCGAAAAAAAAGATGGGACCAGCGGGGAAGAGGGAGGAGCTGCAGAGCCAGCTTCAGAGCCTTCAGGATTCGCTCAGGCGACATCTGGGAACAAAAGTTCGGATTCAGGCCAAAGGGAAAAAAGGGAAGATCGAAATCGAATACTACTCCCTCGAGGAATTGGAAAGAATTATTGAGACAATCATAGGAAAATGAAAGAACATAGGGAATTTCAAATTTCAAAATCCAAATTTCAAATGAATGTCAAATACCAAATGTTGAAAATTCCGGCTTTCTATAATTGACATTTTATCATTTAGATTTCATTTGAGCTTTGAACTTTGTCATTTGAAATTATCCATTAAGGGTTGAAAGGAGCCAACCATGTCAGGAAAATCCATCTTTACCAAAAGCGGAATGGGTACTTCTTCTACCCCGGAAGAGATCAGCGCTTTTCTTGGAAAAGAGACCCTGTTTGAGGGAAAGATGACGTTTCGCGGGGTCTTCCGCCTTGATGGAAAATTTGAAGGGGAGATTTTCGAAAGCGGCACCCTGATCGTGGGTGAGTCCGCACAGATTAAAGGAAAGATCGGCGTGAACATCATTATCATCAACGGCCAGGTAGAGGGAGAGCTCCATGCCAGTGAGCGGACTGAGATCCATTCAACAGGCAAATTCTCTGGAACCCTCATCACTCCTTCGCTCATCATCAATGAAGGTGGAACCCTAAATGGTCATTGCCAGATGGAGAGGGGAACCGTACGGGAAGAAGATCTTGATTCAACCGCATCAAATATCGATCGCTCTCTTTCTATTTCTTAATTATTTCAAATGATTATCGTATCGCGCCCTTGATCACCAAAATCAGTTTACAGAGCCCGATTTTTGTTAAAAAATAATTGACAACTATTTTGAGGTGTGTTAAGAAATTCACATTTTGTAGTCCCCCGATGTCCCAGAATCGAAAACCAGAAAAATTCATGAAAGAGTGGTTCAGATATGGCGGCATCGGTGTGGAAATGCTCGCTTCGGTTCTGATCGGCGCCTTCGGAGGGTATGGTCTGGACTACCTCCTTGACACCCGTCCCTGGTTGATGATTGTGGGGTTTATCTTTGGGTCGGCAGCCGGTTTTCGAAGCATCTTCCGGTTAATCAATCAGGATAAAGAGAATAAGGATTGAGATGAATCCATATTTTTGGGGAACAACGGTGGGAGTTGGATTAGCTCTGCTCAATTTCTTAGCCTCTACTTTCCTCTCTTCGAAAGCGATCTACCGTTCCAAGCTGACTTCTGTTGTCATTGCCCTCGGGGGGTTTATCGCAAGACTCGGGGCACTGAGCCTCATCTTTTACGGGTTGACCGGGGTGAAGGAGATCCATTTCCAAACAGCCCTTCTCTCCTTCGTCCTCTGCTTCACCGTTTTTCTCGTCATTAAGACGATGCGGTTTTATCGAAAGCTGGGTTCGATCCCATGGAAGCAAATCGGGAGGTAAGGATTCGAATATGGAAAAGATAGACTTATTGGAACACCTCCAGCCCCATATCTATATTCCTCTTAAGATTGGGAACATCGACATCTCCATCACCAATGCGGTGATTATGATGTGGATTGCCTGTATTCTGGTTTTTCTCACCCTCTTCCTGGCAGGAAGGGCCGGAAGATTGGTCCCAAAGGGATTGCAGAATCTGATGGAATCGATCGTGAGCTATCTGAGGACCAATCTCATTTATGAAACCATCGGTGAAAAAGGCATGGCCTGGTTTCCTTTCATCGCCACCCTTTTCTTCTTTATCCTCTTCTGTAATCTCCTTGGACTTATTCCAAAGGGATTCACGGCCACCTCCAACATCAATGTGACCGCCTCTTTGGCGATCGTCGTCTTTCTCTGCACGCAGGGGGCAGGAATCTATAAACACGGGCCCTTCGGTTACCTGAAGAAGTTCATCCCCAAGGGGGTTCCCCTCTGGATCATCCCCCTGATGCTCCCCATTGAGATCATCAGCCAGTTTGCCAAACCGTTTTCTCTCGCTGTCCGGCTCTTTGCCAATATGACCGCGGGTCACCTGGTCATCCTGGTTTTTCTTTCAATGATCATCATGTTTAAGAGCGTCATCGTCACTCCCCTTCCGCTGGCAATGGCCGTGGTGATGATGGCTTTCGAGATCTTTGTCGCTTTGATTCAGGCATTTATCTTTTCGATTCTGGCCTCGATGTATATTGCTGAGGCAGTTCATGCGGAACATTAATTCGAACGGAGAGCGTGGCGAAACCGCCACGTTCCGTATTTCAATTTTCAGATTCTAAAAAAGGAGGTTGCAAATGGATCCTGTCGGTTTTGCTTATTTGGGTGGAGGTTTGAGCATTGGCTTGGGAGCCCTCGGAACAGGGGTCGGCATGGGAATCATGGTTGGGAAAACGGTTGAGGGAATGGCCCGCCAGCCAGAGGTCTCAGGATTGCTTCGAACGACCATGATCATCGGTATCGCATTTATCGAAGCACTTGCCCTGTATGCCTTGGTTATCAGCTTCTTGCTGATTTTTAAATAACGATATTTATTTAATTAAATCGCCCCTCACCCCATCCCTCTCCTCAGTGGCACAGGCGTGACGCCTGTGGCCACAAGAAAGGGAAGAGTGAGGGAGAAAAGAAGGAGCAGACCATGTTTAAGGCAGAACCCGGATTGATCATCTGGACGCTCATCTCGTTCTTTCTCCTCCTCGTTCTTCTGGCCAAATTGGCCTATCCACAAATCCTTAAGGGATTGAAGAAGAGAGAAGAGACGATTCAACAGCAACTGGAAGAAGCCAGAAAAACCAAGCAGGAGGCAACTGCTCTTCTGGATGATTACAAACGCCAGCTTTCCGAGGCCCGTTCAGAGGCCCAGAAGATTATGAACGAGGGTAAGGAACTGGGCGAAAACATGCGGAAGGAGATCGTCCAGAAGGCCCAGCAGGAATCGAATCAGATCGTCAAGAGGGCCCAGGAGGAGATCGGACTCCAGAAGCAGAAGGCCATCCTTGAAATCCAGGAGAAGATTGCTGACCTCTCCATTATGGCCGCTTCAAAGGTCATCAACAAGTCGCTCAACACCGAAGACCATCGCCGCCTCGTGGAAGAGTACGTCTCAAAGGTAGGTGATCTCTATGGGAAGTGATCCGGTGGTGAAAGGCTACGCTGAAGCTCTCTTCCAGGTGGTGCAGGCTGAGGAGGTTCTGGATCGGGTCGAAGAGGAATTGACCCGGCTCAAAAATGCACTTGAAACGAATCCGGAAGTGAAAGAATTCCTGAGCAACCTCCAGATCTCTCCCGAAGGAAAGAAGAGCGCCCTGTCTCAGATATTCGGAGAGAAGGTCTCCACAATTACCCTCAACTGGCTCAATCTGGTGATTGACCAGGGTAGGCAGAGGAAACTCCCCAATATCATTGAGACGTTCTTCACGCTTGCCCAGGAATCTCGTGAAAAGGTCACTGCAGAAGTGATCACGTCCGTTCCTCTCACCGAGGATCTCGTCCAGCGCCTCGAAAAGGAGCTTTCAAAGGCATCGAAAAAGCAGGTCTTCCTCAAACCCATGATTGATGAATCGATCCTGGGAGGGGTGATCGTCAAGATCGAAAATAAGATCATTGATGGCAGCGTCAAACATCGTCTCGAAGAGATTAAACAGGAGATGGTGAAAACCTATTAAGGGGTGACAAAGTGGAACTGAAGATCAAACCCGAAGAGATATCCAGCATCCTGAAACGCCATATCGAACAGTATCAGGTAAAGATGGAAGCCGAGGAGGTCGGAGAGGTCATTGAGGCCGGAGATGGAATCGCCCGGATCAAAGGCCTTCCGAGTTGCATGGCTTCTGAGATGCTCGAATTCCCAAAAGGGATTTATGGAATGGCTCTCAACCTCGATGAGGACAATATCGGCGCCATGATCCTGGGAGATTACACCCAGATCGAGCAGGGCGACGCTGTGAAACGCACGGGCAAGGTTCTCTCCATTCCCGTGGGAGATGCATTGATTGGAAGGATCGTCAATGCCGTAGGACAGCCCATCGATGGGAAAGGACCGATACATATCGAGAAGTATCGTTTGATCGAGGGGACAACGCCCAACGTCGTAGAGCGGCAACCCGTGAAGGAGCCCCTCCAGACCGGACTCAAATGCATCGACTCCATGATCCCCATAGGAAGGGGACAGCGGGAATTGATCATCGGTGACCGGCAGACCGGCAAGACGGCCATCGCTGTGGATACCATCCTCAACCAGAAGGGCGGCGATGTCATCTGCATCTATGTGGCCATCGGGCAGAAACAGTCCACCGTGGCATCCGTGGTCAACACCCTTCAGGAATATGGAGCCATGGAGTATACCATCGTCGTTTCGGCCACGGCGAGTGACCCCGCTCCCATGCAGTACATCGCTCCCTATGCAGGATGTGCCATGGGTGAAGAATTCAGAGATACCAAGCGTCATGCTCTCGTCATCTATGATGACCTCTGGAAACATGCCGTCGCTTATCGGCAGGTTTCGCTTCTGCTGAGAAGACCACCTGGCCGTGAGGCATTCCCGGGCGACATCTTCAACCTTCACTCCAGGCTTCTTGAAAGGGCTGCAAAATTGAATGATGAACTCGGTGGCGGGTCTCTTACGGCGCTCCCTATTGTGGAGACGCAGGCAGGCGACTATTCAGCTTATATTCCGACTAATGTCATTTCAATCACTGACGGCCAGATCTATCTGGAAGGCGACCTCTTCTATGCCGGAGTTCGTCCGGCTGTGTCCGTCGGTCTTTCGGTTTCGCGTGTGGGTGGAAACGCCCAGATCAAGGCCATGAAGAAGGTGGCAGGGATGCTCCGCCTCGACCTGGCCCAATACCGCGAGCTGGTCACCTTTGCCAAATTCGGCTCCGAACTGGACAAGGCCACACAGGCCCAGATCACCCGCGGAGAACGTCTGGTGGAAGTTTTAAAACAACCCCAGTATAACCCGATGCCCGTTGAGAATCAGATCATGATCATCTTCGTCGGAGAGAATGGTTATCTCGACGATCTCCCGATGGACAGGATCAAGGATTTTGAGGCTGGATTCTATCCCTTTGTGCGGGAGAAATATCCGCAGGTTCCCAAAGGGATTCGGGAAAAGAAAGAACTTTCCGAGGAGCTTGTAAAACTTCTCCATCAAGCAGCTCAGGAATATAAGAAGAACTTTGTAACCACTTAAAAGCTGGAATGGTGGAATCATGGATTGAACATTTTGAGGTTAAGGTTTAGGTTAAGGTCGAGATTTTCTTAACCTTAGCCTTAACCTTAATCTTCTATTTGTCGATTATTCCATTCTTCCATCGGGGTTTTAAGCAGATGCCCGGAACCAAAGAGATCAGACGTAGAATAAGAAGTGTCATCAGCATCCAGCAGATCACCCGTGCCATGGAAATGATCGCTGTCTCACGGCTCAAGCGGGCTGAAGATCGCCTCCGTTCCGCCAGGCCTTATGCCGAGAAGATCCGGGAGCTGATGGAAAGTCTGGCTCCCTGTCTCCCCCGCGTCGATCATCCTCTCTTAGTGAAACGAGAGGTTAAAAAGGTTGCTCTCACCCTCATCACCTCGGATAAGGGCTTATGCGGTGGGTACAATACGAATGCCCTATCACAGGCGACAAAGTTTATCGATGCGCATTCGGATAAAGAGATTCGACTGATTCTGGTTGGAAGAAAAGGCTTCGACTTCTTCAGGAGAAAAGGCTATCCCATTGACCACAGCCTGCTTCAACTCTCAAAGGAGATTTCCCTTCAGGAAGTCAAAGGGGTTTCAGGAACGATCATTAAGGGATTTGAAGAGGCCCTTTACGATGAGGTTCACCTGATTTATACGCACTTTCAGTCTCCAATGGTGACACGGCCAACGCTGATGAAACTTCTCCCCCTTGAAAGCACCGAGGTTTTGAAAAAAGGGGCTGGAGTGTCAGGGGAACCGATCTTCGAACCGTCAGCCGAGGAGATTATGGCGCTCTTGCTGCCAAGATATCTGGAGGCGCAGATCTATAAGGGACTGGTAGAATCTGTAGCAAGCGAACAGGGCGCTCGAATGGTCTCAATGAAATCAGCCACGGAGAATGCGGAGGAAATGATCTCCACACTCACATTAAGTTACAACAAGGCACGACAGGCTGGGATCACCAAAGAACTTCTCGAGGTAACCACCGGCGCTGAAGCCTTAAGGTTTGCCCAAAAAAAATAGAAGTTCGGAGTGATGAGTTCGGAGATAGGGGTCAAAATAATTTTGAACATAACTTAAAACTTACAACTTAAAACTTGTAACTTAGTAAAGGGAGGTACAACATTGAAGGTCGGAAAAGTCTTAAGGGTCATTGGTCCCGTAGTGGATGTGGAATATTTTACCGAGGAATTGCCCACCCTCTACAATGCCATTCGCATTAATAAACCCGATGGAACCAAACTGATCGTTGAGGTCGCCCAGTATCTTGGCGAAAATGTGGTTCGCTGTGTAGCCACTTCTTCCACCGATGGTTTGGTCAGGGGGATGGATGCGATTGATACGGGCGAGCCCATCACCATGCCTGTAGGAAGGGAGACGCTCGGCAGGGTTTTCAATCTTTTAGGCGAACCCATCGATAAGATTGGCGATTGCCCGGTTAAGAAGCGATATCCCATCCACCGGCATCCCCCGCCATTCGAAGAACAAGTTCCATCCACACAGGTCTTTGAGACTGGCCTTAAAGTGATCGATCTCCTTGAACCCTATGCCAAAGGCGGCAAGGTCGGCCTCTTCGGCGGCGCTGGAGTGGGTAAGACCGTTCTCATTATGGAGTTGATCCGGAACATCGCCACAGAGCATGGAGGATTCTCGGTCTTCGGCGGCGTGGGAGAACGAACCCGTGAGGGAAACGACCTCTGGCTCGAAATGAAAGCCTCACGAGTTATTGAGAAGACCGTTCTCGTCTTCGGCCAGATGAACGAACCTCCGGGAGCCCGGCTTCGGATCGGACTCTCCGCTCTTACCCAGGCAGAATATTTCCGCGACGAGGAAGGTCAGGACGTGCTCCTCTTCATCGATAACATCTTCCGTTTCGTCCAGGCTGGTTCTGAGGTCTCGGCTCTGCTGGGCCGGATGCCTTCAGCCGTTGGATATCAACCGACTCTTGCAACCGAGATGGGCGAGCTTCAGGAGCGAATCACCTCCACGAAACGTGGCTCCATCACATCGGTTCAGGCGATCTATGTGCCAGCAGATGATTTGACCGACCCGGCTCCTGCCACAACCTTCTCCCATCTCGATGCCACGACTGTTCTTTCCAGACAGTTGGCTGAGTTGGGAATCTATCCGGCAGTCGATCCTCTTGACTCCACGTCAAGGATTCTCGACCCTCGCATCGTGGGTGAAGAACATTACCGTGTCGCTCGTGGCGTTCAGCAGGTGCTTCAGCGTTATAAGGAACTCCAGGACATCATCGCCATCCTCGGTATGGAAGAACTCTCCGAGGAGGACAAACTGATCGTCCATCGGGCACGAAGGATTCAACGGTTCCTCTCCCAGCCCTTCTTTGTAGCTGAGCAGTTTACTGGGTCGTCCGGAAGATATGTCCCGCTGCCCGATACGATCAAGGGCTTCAAAGAGATCCTCGAAGGAAAACATGACGACCTGCCTGAGCAGGCGTTCTATATGATAGGAAAGATCGAAGAGGTCGCCGAAAAAGCAAAACGTTTAAGGGAAGGAACACATTAATACAAGGAAGATTGGAATACTGGAATAATGGAATATTGGGATTTCTTTATTTTTTCATTATTCCAACATTCTATCATCCCATGATGTTTAAGCTATGGATACTCAACCTTTTACCCTTGATGTTGTTACTTTAAAGAAAGTAGTTTTCAGTGAACCGATCGAGTCTGTGGTCGCGCCGGGCACGGTTGGCTACTTTGGCATCCTTGCAGGACATACCCCATTTGTCTCCAGCCTTCAGGTCGGCATTACAAAGATCACCAAACCCAACGGAGAAAAATTGAACCTCTTCACAAGCGGCGGCTTTCTCATGACCGATGGTAAAAAGGTGATCCTCCTCGCAGAGGCAGCAGAACGCTCCGAAGAGATCGATGTGGCCCGCGCCCAGAAGGCAAAAGAGAGAGCAGAAAAACGGCTGGCCGAAAGGTCGCCGGAAACGGATTTCGATCGGGCCAGGGCCGCCCTCCTCAAAGCCATCACCCGCCTCAAACTCTCCAGCAACCAGTAATTCTCGCTTCCATCTTCTGATTCCATTTGACTCCTTCATGTAGGTTTTATACACTTTCCCCATCAAAGAGTGTTTGTGAGGAGGGGGGCACGATGAATGCCTTGATCATCCTTCTGGGGATCGTCTTATTGTGCGGAGTGCTTTACTTTGAGAAAAAGAAAAACAGAATTCCGCGCATCATTATAAAATTCCTTCTTTCATTCCTCTTTGTGCTAACGGCGTTACTTCAGCCCCGACCGGTCCCAGTTTATTTCTATTATCTTTTGGTGGGTTTGATTTTTTGTCTTGTGGGTGATGTGTGCCTGGCTTTACCGCAGAGAAAAACCTTTATGGCAGGTCTAGTTGCTTTTCTGCTTGGACATGTTCTCTATGTCTTCAGCTTTTCATCCCTCACTCCGATTTCCCATTGGATTTCACCAGGGGCGTTTATCCTCGTTGTAATAAGCGTTCTTACCTTTTTCTGGCTACGCCCCCATTTAAAATCTATGCTGATTCCAGTGTTGATATACATCCTGGTGATAACAATCATGGCTGTTTGGGCGTTGGCAGTGTTCTGGAAATCTCCATTCCAGATTTACGGAAGGGCGCTCATCCTGGCCGGGGCTCTCTGTTTTTATGTTTCAGACATTTTTGTAGCACGCCATAGATTCATCAAAGAGGAATACCGAAACCGTCTTGTCGGCCTGCCGCTCTATTACACCGGCCAATTCATACTCGCTTTTTCTGTGGGCCTTTTAAAGTGATGATGGAATTCAAGGGGCAATTAATTTCAATTGCGGGAAATAGGTTCGATATCGGGAAGCATCCCTCGTTAACAAGGGAATACCGAGTACGGCGGCATGGGCCCCTATGAAAAAATCCGGGAGGGGGGAACGTTTGCTCCCTTCTTTTTTCCTGTATTGGAGAAAACATTTTCCAGCAAGAAATGCAGCTTCCCATGGGATGGGGGCACGGCGAAAAAGCATTGGAGATAAAACGGCCTCAACATCTTCGATTCGATCAAAGCCTATCGAAACCTCTGCATAAATGACTGGGTTGATTACAAGGACATGGGTTTCCGAATATTGAGCCAGTACTTCGGATGACCACGTAAACCACCTGTTGTCTTCTGTCACGATGTCCAGGATGACGTTACTATCCACTACGATATCCATGATCTATCCTCGTGTCAGAGCCATGATTTCGTCCGTGGCCATATTAACAGTTGCTTTGCCTCGCATACGGGCAATAAGATCCCGGCTGCGTTTGGATTGAGACTTGGCCTTCTTTAGCTGGACGGTATTCCCTGAAATGATGAATTCAACTTCTGTCTCAGGGAGAAATCCCATCTTTTCTCTGACCTCAAGAGGAATCGTGACCTGCCCTTTTGATGTGATCTTCATAGGCCATTCTCCTTTCTATTCTTACCTGTATTACTCTTACCCTATAACTGAAATAAAGTCAACTTTATCTTGCAATAACTTTAAGAGAGATTAAGCGTGCTCCTAATCTATTTAGTCTTCTTGTGTTTGATCTTACCGGTAAGTTTTCCGATCCAATCTATCACGCTATTGATGATCGTTGGACCTTTGACTTCCAGTTTCGTCTCAGCGGTCAATGGCGACATCATGCTGGTGACTTTCACCGTATAAACGCCCTTGGGAATGGGGGGCTGGCTAATTACCACTACCGGCTCAAACTTTTCATTGGGTTCGATATCTGCCCTTAAAATTTCCATGGCCTTGGTCAATTTGTTTATAGAGGATTTGCCCAGCTCTACCTTGAACGTTCCATCCGGTTTAATGGGCCCTTCGGCCACAATAGCCTTTGTCTCATTGGGCCCGAGCAAGGTAATAAAGATGGAGTCTCCCGGTTTAAACCCGGAGCCTTCAAAAACGATGACGGTATCCATCAACTTTGCAACCCCAAGACGGATCGTTTCCGGGTTCACAATAACCTGCGGTCCTGGAACTGAGCGATCAAGTGTTTTGGGAGGATTGGCACATCCTGGAGAGATAAAGACGCCCCCTGCTACGATCACCATGAAACATACTAAAACGATTAACCCCCATGAACGACCATTCTGTTTCTTTTTCATCTTCATTTCCCCCTTTCATCTAACTTCAGGATTCGAGGGTTGAAGAGTGTAGCGTCGGCATTCCTGCCAGCCGGCAGGCAGGTATTGCTGACGGATTCTCCCGCCCCCAGTAAATGAAGGCGCTACAAAGATCTCGAACCCTAGACCCCTCCGCCCCTTGACCCCTTATTTTATCGCTTCCAACAATCCCTCAACCATTGATTTCGCCTCTTCATCCGGCAAACAGTATTTCATCTCTGTAAATTTTTTCCGGAATTGAACAACCTCCTTAGCCACGGATCGGCCATGAAGGATGACCCCACTCATATACTCTGCTAATTGTGCAAAGTCCTGTTCCTTCATCCCGAAGCGGGTCATTTCCTGGACTCCCATTCTCAAACAACTGGCCGCAGTGAAGGCCTCATCATCCGGAGCGGCCTGATAGTTAACGATGATATTGTTCTCTTCCAGTCGTTCAGCCACGATTGGCCCCTTTCCATAACCTACCCTGACGATCACCTGATGGGTCTCAGTGTATCCTTTTTCCGGATCGCCCTCTACCAATAATCCCTGATCCTTAAGGAAACGGGCAAAGGCTTTGGCATTGGAGATGACCGCCTTCTGATATTCCGATTTAAAAGTATTCATCTCATAGGCTGCCATGAGCATTCCTAAAAGGGTCCCCAGATGATGGTTGCTCACACTTCCTGGAAAAACCCTACGGACAATAGCCTCCCAGATGTCCTCATATTCCGTCCCCTCAGACATGTTGCTTCCGATGACCCCTCTCTGGGGACCGAAAAAGGTTTTATGGGTGGAGCCAGTGACGATATCCGCTCCCTCCTTAAAGGGTTCCTGAAAATAGGGCCCGATCAATCCCAGCACATGGGCCATGTCATAATGGATGATCGGCCTCGGTTTGATATTGGATGCCATCTGAGTAATCTCTTTGAGAGGCTCTTTATAGATGACCATGCTCTTGCCCAGGATGATCAATTCGGGTTTATGAATTTCCAGAAGTTCCTCTGTCTTTGAAAGATCGATCTGATAAAGATCGTCTTTCATTACCGGGAAAGGAACAACGGACGGTCTCTCTGTCAGGGGATCAATGGCTATGAAATCCCTCAAGGCGCCCATGGGTTGTGCACTGAGATGGCCTCCTCTTCCAAGATGATGATTCATCACCTTCCTGATCCTTCGGGGCTCACTCTTCCGATCGAGCCGGTTAACGTAATCCATCAGACCGCTGAAGACAACCGTGTTGGCCATCTGCCCGCTGATCACCCTCGCCTCAACTTCGGAGCATCCCAAATAGCCCCGCATCTCATCTGCAAGAAGAGCCTCCACTTCTTCAATTAACTTCGTCCCCTGATAATAGAAGATGTCCCTTTCTCCAAGGGCTTTGACAACACGGTGCTCCGCATACCGATGCGCTGGGTCCATGATTGTGAGGAGTCTGACCAGGGAGGATGGAGTCTGTTCCGAAGGGATGAGGTTAATCGTCTCTCTCTGCCTCCAATGGGTGTTCTGGATTGCCCGCTCGATCAACTTCTTAGCCGAACTTTTCAACTCTTTTGCCGGCTCACGCTTCTTTAAAATCTTTTCCTGAAAAAGGATGGGCCGGGCATAGGGAGGCGCCTCCCCGGACAAATGCTTTTCTACGATGATCCCTTCGATCGTCTTCCCCCTCTGCTGAATCTCTATCCTCTGATCATCTTCAAAATCGGAATCGATATAGGCTAAGGCAATAGCCCTCATCCCCTTTTCATCGGTGGGCTTTGAAAGAATCCCTTCATCAGAGAAATTCCAGTAGGGGATCATCGTCCCGCTTGTCACATATCCGACTTTCTTTCCATCCACAAAGACTTCATAACCTTGCCTGGCAATCGCCTGTCCGCCCTGACTTCCGATTACTGCAATGGGAACAATCCTTCTGGGAATGGCCTGTTTCTCTCTGGGCGGCAGAGGAGTTCCATCCGTCCTTGCTTTTAATTCTTCAAACTGTCTCCGCAGCGCCCCTCTTCCAATAAAATCCCCTTTCAAAGGAGAAAAGCTGACTGCCAATCCAGCTGAATAAACCGCAAAGATGGGAATCTCCTTTCCTTCCTGATCCATCCCCAATTCATGCCCATACAGAGGAAGACCTGCCTCTATCCTCAGGGTGTCCCTTGCTCCCAAGCCCACAGGGACAATTCCTTCTTTCTCTCCAACCTCAAGGATCGCTTCCCAGATCATCCGCATCTTCTCTCTCTCAGAAAAGAGCTCGAAGCAGATGGGTTCTCCTGTATATCCGGTTCTTGAGACGGTAACAGCCACCCGGACTCCTTCGATCTCGCAAACTCGCAAACGATTCCTCCAGGGATCGGGAAGCTTGGAATGGCTTTCAATGACGATCTTCTCCAGCACCCTTTTAGTAACGGGGCCCTGGAGGGCAATCATTCCCATCTCCTCACTCTTATCTTCGAGGATGAGGCCCCTGAACCGCCTCTTATGCTCGATCAACCAATTCCAGTCTCTCTCCTGATTGGCGGCATTGACCACAAGAAGATATCTCGATTCTGAAGGGAGGTTTCCGATATCGAGCCGATAGAGATAGGCATCGTCAATGGCCTCGCCCCATTCATTCTGGATCAGGGTGTACTGGGCCATGCCGTGCTCCAGGGCAAGGACATTATTTGTCAGGACCTGCTGTAAGAATGGGATGGCTTCTTCTCCGTAAATCAGGAATCGCCCCATGTGGGAGATATCGAAGAGGCCCCCGTATTTTCGGGTTGCCAGGTGCTCCTCCAGGATGCCTTTTGAATAGGAGACTGGCATCTCCCATCCGGCAAACTCCACCATCTGCGCCCCATGCTCCTTATGCCAGGAAAACAGCTCCGTCCGCTTTAAATCTTTTTGCATACCTTAACTCCTGTCGTGATAGTCATTAACCTTTTAACATATTTTCGACGAGATTTGGATAACTATTTTAATAGGCTGGTTTTTTCGAAGAGGTCAAAACAGGTTGGCAGCAAATTATGGACCCCACTTACGAATGTTGACCGGGGTGTGGTCCTTGACGACGTAGACTATCGTTCGAAGGAGGGCATAGCGTTAGAGATAAGGCGCGCAGTTAAAGCACGGGGTCAGGTCTATTTTGTTGGCAATTTTTCTCTCGCCCTCAAAAGGGCTTATCAATGTGCCGCAATAAGAGAACGAAGGGCCTTGTTCACGGACTTTGAGTCGGGGAAATACTTTTTTACGTCAGGGTCAAGCATGACTGCTCCATCTTCTTGAGTAAAGTAATTCACCTCAATTGATCCGTCCTGCTTGTTGATTTTAACGGTATGTCCTTTTCGGTAGGCTTCAAAATGCTTTCCCCGAACCCCACCAGAAAAATCGTATTCATCTCGCATGTCATCGACTTCTTTGATTTTCTTACTTGTTTTCATATTCCCTCTGTTCCTTCCTTGTTGCTTCCCTGCTGCTGATAATACGTATCCTTTTATCTCTTTTACCAAATGTGTGTTCGCTCACTTATTCCCCAATAATCTTCACTAACTCTCGTTTTTTTGGCCTACCATCAAACTCACCACAAAAAATCTGTTTCCTGGGGCCGAAATCGAGTTTCCCTTCTGTGACTGCCACAACGGCAAGAAGCATGGGGTCACCCATTCCGCTGCTATCTGGCTCTTTTTGACATCTTTCTTCTTTGGTCTTTATATCTCTTCCGGGAATCTTTTATGACCCGGATGGCTGATTCACAATTTTCCCAGCCTTAAACACCAGTTTTTTTCTCCTCCAGTTCTTTATAGATTGAGAAAAAATGCTCTATTTCTTTCAATAAATGCGGGGGGACATCGGAAATGGACTCTATATGATTCCAAAGCGGATCGTTTAAAGGGACACATAGAATTTTTTCATCTGGCCCTTTTTCGTCCCACATTTTGAACAATCCAACCGGTTTTGCATCAATGATACATCCCGGGAAGGTTGGTTCCCAGACCAAAACAAGAGCATCAAGAGCATCTCCATCCATTGCTAATGTTTCCTGGATAAAGCCATAATCACTTGGATAATGCACAGCGGAGAAAAGCATTCGATCAAACTTCAGTCCCTTTTTTTCTTTATCGTATTCATATTTATTTCGACTCCCCTTGGGTATTTCAATCATGACACTGACGATCATTTAAATCTCCTCCTGAGTATTAGTAAACCCCGTTAGAAAAGCTTCACACGGGGCAAGCAGCGGGGCTTTCTAACGAGGTAAAATTTTGCAAATAGAAACAGTTTCTTTATACCATTGATCAGTCGAAATTTACACCCTCTTTATTGAATCTGCCAACACCATCTTCTCTCTACGCCTCGCAAGCTCAATCGCATAACTTCTATCCAATCCTTGTCCTGCATCTGCTACAATCATCACTCTCCCGGCAAAATTTATCTTCGACTCAGCCGATGATCACAAGAGCGACATATGGGATGAGGTTGAACATAAGAACAAAGACCTTCATAATCCCTATGAAGCAGTAGATCACCACATCGAAGGTTTCCCTTGGCATGGGAAACCACTTGCCGTGCATCCGGTAAACCCATTCTCGGGCGTAGGCGCAGGTAAGAAACGAGAGGAAGAGTAATCCTCCATTGATGATCGTACACCACATGAAGAATGCTCGAACCGTCTGAATATCCATAGAATCCTCCTTACCCTTGAGGCTGCTTTGAAATGACGACTTCACAACAATCATCACCCTGATTCAGATTTTTTGTGTGCCGAACAAGAACATTCATCTCCTTCCCGAATAAACCCCTGATTAACCCCTGGTAGGTATGCACGGTCGCAATTCCACAATCCGCAATTCCAGCTTTGGCAATCGCTTTTTGGACTTCACAGTCTTCGGTCTGAACCGTGATGATGTCTCCTTCGATCTTTATCTTCCGACCTTCAATTTTTAGAACCTTGCTCAGAATTTCCAGAGTTTCTAAAAAACTTTCGGGCCACACGGGATTAGGAATGACCTCTTGCCTGATCTTTTTCCCAAAGAGATAGGAAAACTGCTTCCACGCCTCTATATCCATCTCCCAGGCTGTTTCTTTTCCAAGTTTTTGAGCCAGAGCTAAAAACCAGGCCCCATCCAGACGGACAATCGAATATTGTGCAATCTCTAAAAGTCGCTCAGCAGATAAACTCATTCTGTTCTCCTCCGATGTTAACTCATATTCTTATGCGGTCTATCCCCTCTTTATTCTCCGATAATCTTCACCAGCACTCGCTTTTTTCGGCAGCCGTCAAATTCGCCGTAAAAAATCTGTTCCCAGGGGCCGAAATCGAGTTTCCCTTCTGTGACTGCCACAATGACTTCTCTTCCCATGACCTGCCGTTTCAGGTGGGCATCGGCATTGTCTTCACCAACATTGTGGCGGTACTGTTTAACAGGTTCATGAGGAGCAAGTTTCTCGAGCCATACCTCAAAGTCATGGTGAAGCCCGGATTCATCATCATTGATAAATACAGAAGCTGTAATATGCATGGCATTGACGAGAACCAATCCTTCACGAATGCCACTCTCTTTGAGGCACTTCTCAACCTCCGGGGTGATATTTATAAAAGCCCTGCGAGTCGGCACCTCAAACCACAATTCCTTCCGATAACTCTTCATAACTTCCTCTAAAGGACCTCACATTTATATTTTTTGCTATTATATGGGAAATATGATACCTGATCAATACATTATCGACAGCAAGAACAGAACATGATAAAAATGTATTCTTAGAACATCCATGCCCAAACAAATCATAACATTATGGGTTAACCGTCCGGTGCGTTAGAGATGAGAAAAATACACAATCCAGAGGAATCTTTAGAAGAAAAGGAAGAGTTATCGGCGGAATTCAGGCGGGAACTGAAGCGACGACTTGCCGACATAAACAACCCTGTGAGGTACGCTATTTTTTCGGATATCTCTGGAGATGGGCGCTGGCTTCTTTGGCTCGATGTGTCGAGCGATAGTTATGGCATGTCGTTAGACCAAGCAACCTTGTTCAAGCGAGAACATGTCGCTCGATCTGTGGCTAAAACATATTCAGAAAAAAGGAAGAACAATCTCCTCATTGCCAAAATCACAACCAGGGACGGTAAGAGGAGAGTCCTTAAATACGAAAAACCCCAACAGCAAAACCCGAACTCCAAGCGACGCAGTAAACCCCGTTAGAATGACTTTCGCCCTTCTAACCAGAAGGCTCACCCCGTAATACCTTCGGTCTCATACGGGGCTCACACCCTTATAGAAGCTAAGTGCTTCGATTCGCAAATACGGTCACGTATTCTTAAAGCTGAAAAGCAAAGCAAGTGCTCACTCAGCACTGAGTCCTGAGTAGATAAATTCGTTACCGAATTTATGAATCGATGGACTAAGCTTCGCATGGGGCAAACAGCGGGGCTTTCTAACGGGGTAAATAAATATTGACAACCGGTATAACCGTGGTTATACTGTTCATATGAAAACGGCAATATCTATCCCGGACAAAGTGTTTCGGTCAGCCGATGCTCTGGCGAAGCGGCTTGGTGTTTCCCGAAGCAAACTCTATACAACCGCAATTGCTGAGTTCCTTTCAAAGCATCAAGGTCGCCATGTAACAACACGTCTCGATGCGATTTATGCGGAAGAAGATTCTTCTTTATCCCCAAACCTCATCCGACTTCAGGCCAAGTCGTTAGTACGTGAGGAGTGGTGATGGAACGGGGAGAAGTTTGGTGGGCAGAGTTGCCAGATCCTACTGCCTCGGAACCTGGTTATAGACGACCAGTTATTATTGTCCAGTCGAATGTATTTAATCGCAGCCGAATCCGAACCGTCATCGCCGTTGTTCTCACTTCCAACCTTCGCCTTGCAGAAGCGCCAGGCAATGTATTAGTTCCCGCATCTGATTCCGGCCTTCCTAAAGATTCCGTCGCAAACGTATCACAAGTGATCACAGTGGACCAAACATTTCTTACAGAAAAATGTGGCCGATTGCCTGGGCACTTGATTAAGTCCATCGATGACGGTTTACGTCTCGTCCTTTCTTTGTAGAAGCCTTATTTTTCATTAAAAGCGATAGCACGCCCGGAAAGAAAAGAAACCTTTACACAGAAATCACTAAATCCTCGCTTGGATAAAACAATGCTTTCACTGATGGTCGCATGAGCACCACGATTGTAAATACCCCGAGGATTGTCCCGAAGGGCATGAAGAGGCAGTTCATGCTGGCAATTACTAAACAAAAAATATAATGTTTATGTCTAACGATATACCGCCCGGCCAGAATCACGCAAACAGCAAAAGCTAAGCCCGCCAGCATAAATCCTGCCCCGATGATGATAAAAATCCATCCTAAAAAGAACGGAGGAGGAGGACCCGAACCTACAAGGCGGTTGGGAATAAGAAGGAAGAGAGCTCCTAAAACGATGTAAATTAATGGAAACAATGAGAACAGAGCAGCAATCCCTCCGACAATGTAATGAAAAATCGATAATAGGTTAAGATGCTCCTGATCCTGATTCATTCTTTACTCCCCCATCCTATTTTAAAAACTAAAATTCTAACTCTTAACTCTACATTCATAACTCTCAATTATTATTACTCCAACCTTCCTTCCAGGCGGAGATGGTTGATGATCTCGATGATATTGGGCAGGACTTCTGTGGCTGCTTTCTCCCCTTCCAAGATCGCCTCATGCCTCTTTGAAAAATCGGCGGCTCCGATGTGCCCCACTTTGGGCCGGATCACTATATCAGCCTGTGAGATTTGTATCGCGGCAAGCTTCGAATACATAATGTCAATCGACTGGAGAAGGGTTTCAACCGTATTTCCCGGAGGAGTTCGCTCCGCACCAGCCGAGATATCCACGGCGATAACCACATCAGCCCCCAATCGTTTAGCGGTTTCAACAGCAATTGGGCTGACCACACCTCCATCGACATAAACCTTGTCCCCTATTTTAACAGGCCTGAAAACTCCCGGAATAGAGCAACTTGCTCTCACGGCCGGTCCTGTATTCCCTTTGCTAAAAACGACCTCCCGGCCACCTTGAATTTCTGTGGCAACGGCGTAAAAGGGAATCTTCAATTTCTCAATCGGTGTATTCTTCAACGTCTTATTGACAAATTCCTCCAGTTTCTCTCCTTTGATGAACCCGTTATCCGGAATGGTGAGATCCACGATATCTTTCTGATCGATGGATGAGGACAATTTATGAAGCTCAAATGCATTGAGCCCATAGGCATAAAAACTTCCAACGACACTTCCCACACTCGTCCCCACGATCATATGAATCGGGACCTTGTTCGTTTCAAGGATCTTAAGTACGCCGATATGAGCAAACCCCTTTGATGCCCCCGCCCCAAGAACCAGGGCAATCCTTGCAGGTTTAGGCGGAGGCTGAACAGGAACCTCCGGAATCATTGGAGGAGGCTGAGCCTCCTTCAAAGTACAGGAGGTCAACAGCAATAACATAAGAAAAATGCAAAATGTTTTAAAAAAGGAAAAGTTAATTTTCTTCACTTCTCATCTCTGATTTGTACTGCATTTTCCGTCAATATTTCGTCAAACCTTTCGAACTCCTCTAAAACATCCATAGAATCAGTTGCGACCATGGCCGACTCTTTGAGTAATTGTTTCTTAAGTAATTCTCTTTTAAAAGGTATTAAGTTTTGGGCCATTGGCTCCTCTTTCTGTGGAATTATTAACGAAAATATACCACTGTTGGTTGTTTTATCAAGAGATTCATCACGATTCTTGCTTGAAGGTTATTGAATTGGAGTTTCCGTAAACATCTGGGAAGCATGAAAAGAACTGCGAACGAAGGGGCCTGAGGCAACAACCCGGAATCCCATGCCCTCTCCAATTTTCTTATATTCTTCAAACTCTTCCGGAGGGATAAATCTCGCGACAGGGAGCCGGTCGGAACGGGGCTGGAGATACTGACCGATGGTCAGGAGGTCGCACTCTGCTTTTCTGAGGTCTTCCATCAGTTCGATGATCTCCTGATAAGTCTCGCCCAGCCCGAGCATGAACCCTGATTTGGTCTGGATTTGAGGATAAAGGTCTTTCGATTGTTTTAATAAATTGAGAGACCTCTTATAGTCAGCTTGCGGCCGGACTTCTGCATAAAGCCGCTGGATGGTTTCGATATTGTGGTTAAGGACATCCGGTGATGCACGAAGGACAGTCTCAAGAGATGAGAGGTCTCCCCTGAAATCCGGAATCAGTACCTCAATCTTTATTCCTTGACCCTGCTCTCGAATCGCCTCAATTGTTCTCGCAAAAAAAGAGGCGCCGCCGTCAGGAAGATCATCGCGGGTCACGGAGGTAATAACGACATAATGGAGGCCCATCTCCACAACCGCCCTGGCAATTCTATTCGGTTCATCTTCAGCTGGAAGAATAGGAGCTCCGTGCTGTACAGCACAGAATCCACAATTTCTCGTACAGACATCCCCTAAGATTAAGAAGGTTGCTGTCCCTTGTGAAAAACATTCTCCAAGGTTCGGGCACCGCGCCTCCTCACAAACCGTGTGGAGGCTTCCTTTATCCAGGAGAGTCTTCACTTTAAGGAGGTCTTCATATGGAGGTATGCGTTTTTTAAGCCAATGAGGTTTCCTCAATGGTTTTGCCTTCTGTTATTATTTGCCTTTCCACAAAACTCCAAATCCCAAAATCCAAATACCAATAATATCCAAGCTCCAAATTCAAATGACCTAAACAATCTTGTTTATATATTCGAATTTTGGTGATTGGAATTTATTTGTCATTTGGTGCTTGGAACTTGGTGCTTCCCATTATTTCCATGCCCTATGCTTTTGGTCGCAGCGGTTTAGGTAAATGAATCGCCAAGCCATCTGCATCGAGGCATGCCTCTTTCAAAGCTTCTGGAATCGTGGGATGGGCTTGAATGAATCTCGTAAACTCTTTCAATTTACATCCTACCATTGTTGATGCAATAGAGAGAAGAACGCTGGCATCGGGTCCGATGATGTGAACACCTAAGACGGTGTCGTTTTCTCGATTCGCAATCACTTTGATCAGACCATCGGTCTCCCCTGAGATCACAGCCTTCGGATTGGATCGGAATGGAAATCGGCCGATCTTTATCTCTCCTTTCGTCTTTGCCTCTTTCTCAGTAAGACCAATAGAAGCAACTTCAGGATGGCTGAAGATGCAGAGGGGGATTAACGGTGAGTTCCATTCCCGATCGAGTCCCATTGCATTCTCAGTAGCCACCATTCCGTGCTCCATTGCTACATGAGCAAGCATAATTCCCTCAATGGCATCTCCGATCGCATAAACATTGGGAGATGTTGTCTCCGTGTGGCGATTGACTTTAATTCCCTTGGGAGAGGTTTCAATACCTGCCTTTGAAAAATTCAGATCCAGGCTGGGCTCTCTTCCCACAGCCATCAGTAATTTTTCGGCATTTATCTCCTGGGTACCTTGCTGGGTTTTTATCGTAAGCCTCAACCCATTCTCACCCTCCTGAATCCCTTCCACAGAGGATTGGGTTAAAATCTTCACTCCATCTCGTTCCAGAAACCGTCTGAGATTCCGGACTAATTCTCCTTCAAGACCGGGAAGTATGTTTTCAAGAATCTCAACAATCGTCACCTTTGAACCCAGAAGGTTAAAGAGTGTGGCAAACTCAACGCCAATATAACCTCCACCTATGATGACCAATTCGCGAGGTATCTTCTTAATCTCCAATGCCTCATCACTGGTGATGATTTTTTCATGATCCGGGACAATATGCTGAAGGGCTTTTGTTTTCGAACCAGGAGCAAGAATGATCGCATCGGCTTCAAGGATTTCTTTCCCATCTTCACCATCAAAGAGAATCACCTGATTGGGGCTGATAAGATCGGCCCTGCCCTTTTTGACCATGATCCGTTGCGATTCGAGTAATATTTCTACACCCTTTACTAACTCCTCAATTACCTTCTTCTTCCGATCCATCATCGGTTCCAGAAGTCCTGAAGGATCAACGGAAAGGGTCTTAAAGACAGGAGAGTTTCTGAGGGAATGAAATGTTCTTGCATCGTGAAGAAGGGCTTTTGTGGGAATACATCCACGATTCAGGCAGGTCCCGCCGATCTTGTCCTTTTCGATCAGGGTCGCTTTGGCTCCTAATTGAGCCGCCCGAATCGCGGCCACATAACCACCCGGCCCTCCACCGATAATTACTAATCTTTTTGGATTCATAGGTTATTTTGGCAGTAATATACCCAATGTAATAAACCCACACAACCCCCTTATAACTTCCCCCTTCCCCCTCTTATCTTAAGAGGGGGAAGATGGATGGAGGCGTTAGATTTGGAGGTGTGGAAAAACTATAAGAACTGCTTTTAATCTAAACTCTCAAATCTGAAGTCACAGGCTGGAAGCCTGTGCCACCAGATTTATTTTTCAATATCCTTTAATCCTTTTACTTCCCAGTCTCTCTTGAAAACTTTCTGAAACTGGAAGATGATACTTTTAAGCAATTTTTCTCGAGGGATCTCCTTCCCAAGAATCTTTTCCATCGAAGTTATCTTAACTTTTTTAAGGCCGCAAGGGTTGATCAGGTCAAAATATTTCAAGTCTGTCGCATAATTCAGAGCAAGTCCATGCATAGAAACCCAGTGTTTGATCGCAACGCCGACCGAGGCAATCTTTGCACTTTCAGCCCAGACCCCTCGATTGGACGAATCCTTTCTTCCCTCGATTCCGAAATCCCTCAAGACAGAAAGGATCACCTCCTCCAGCTCACTGACATAACTAATGAGACGATACCCGTACTCCTTCAGGTTAAGGATGGGATAGACGATCATCTGCCCGGGGCCATGATAGGTGACATCACCACCCCGCTCCGTGTGGAAGATGGGAATTTTCATCGCCTCCAAAACATCCGGGGAAATGAGGAGGGATGAACGTTCTCCACGTCTTCCAAGGGTAATTACATGAGGATGTTCGAGGAGGAGGAGCAGGTCTGGTACTTCCCCTTCCACTCGTCTCGACCAGAGAAGGTGCTGAAGGTCCAAAGCCTTAGCGTAATCCATTGTGCCGAGGTCGACAATATATCCTTTTCTGTCCATATTATCTAAGTTTGAATCGGTAGAATAACCAATATCCAAGCACCAATGTCATAACGCCCCCCAACCCCCTCTTAAATTAAGAGGGGGGGAGGGGGAGTTACGATTTGGAATTTGGTTATTGGGATTTTTCCCAGTCCATCTCAACTTCGGTTTTCTGGCGGCAAGGACTTCGTCGAGCCGCCTTACCTTCACCCTACTGGGAGCTTCACGAAGAAGGTCAGGATTTTCCTCTGCCTCTTTCGCAATGGTAATCATTGTCTCGATAAATCGATCAAGTCCTTCCTTGCTCTCGGTCTCCGTAGGTTCCATCATCAGCGCACCTTTGACTACCAATGGAAAGTAGACCGTGGGCGGATGGAACCCATAGTCAATCAGTCGTTTGGCGATGTCAAGGGTATTGATGTGATACTTTTCCTGATTCCGATCAGTAAAAACACACTCATGCATACAGGGCCAATCATAAGGAAGGTGATAATAATCCTTTAACCTCTTCATCAGGTAATTGGCATTGAGCACGGCCATCTCGCTGACCTTCTTCAAACCTTCTGCCCCCATGGAGAGGATATAGGCATAGGACTTCAACATCACGCCGAAATTTCCATAAAAAGCCCTTATCTTTCCAATACTCTTGGGTAGATCAAAATTGAATCGGTAGGTTTCTCCCGCTTTTTCAATCACCGGAACAGGAAGAAAAGGAGTCAGCTCTTTTTTCACTGCCAGGGGCCCGGCTCCCGGCCCTCCTCCGCCGTGAGGCGTAGAGAAGGTTTTGTGGAGGTTGAGGTGAACCATATCCACCCCGAGATCCCCTAACTTGACGATTCCCATCAGAGCATTGAGGTTTGCGCCATCGCAGTAAACAAAGCCTCCCCTTTGGTGTACAATCCTGGCAATCTCTCCCAATTCCTCCTCAAATAGACCGAGGGTATTAGGATTGGTCACCATGATCGCAGCCACCTGATCATCCATCTGCTCATCCACCTGTTTGGCGCTGAGGATGCCCTTCTCATTTGATTTAATCCCGACCATCCGGAAGGAAGCGACCGTTGAGGAGGAACAGTTCGTCCCATGAGCGGTATCCGGCACAAGGATCTTGCTCCTTCTTTCTCCCCGATCCCGAAAATAGGCTCGAATTATCATTAAACCTGCAAGCTCTCCATGCGCTCCGGCAGCAGGCTGAAGGGTCACATCATCCATCCCAGTGATCTCTGCGAGATAGTTCTCGAGCTCATACATCAATTTCAGAATGCCCTGGCAAATCTCTTGAGGGGAATAAGGATGAACCTGAGCAAACCCCCTTATTTTTGCCACTTCCTCATTGACTTTCGGGTTATATTTCATCGTGCAGGAACCAAGAGGATAGAACCCGTTATCTACACCGTAATTCCACTGAGAGAGCCGGGTGAAGTGGCGAACCACATCCACCTCACTCAATTGAGGAAAGCCTGTCAGTTCCTTCCTTAAAAGATGGGAGGGGATGACCTGTTTGGCTTCTACCTTTTGCACATCCCACTTGGGCAGGGAATATCCTCTCCTCCCCTCTCCTCCCTGCTCGAAAATCAGAGGTTCATCTTGAATGAGACCAGTATCGTTTATTTTTTTCACGATGTTTTCCTTATGTGTCGTCATTCCTGCGAAAGCAGGAATCTAGAAAAAAACTGGATTCCGGGTCAAGCCCGGAATGACAAACCAGATAGAACTTATATCGTCATATATAATGACTATGAGACTAAGTGACGATAGGACTATTCGACTTCAGTGCTTTCTCCAATTCTTCCGCCCACTGATCAATCTCTTCTTTCGTATTCATTTCAGTTACTGTGACCAAGAGATGATGATTCAACTCAGGATAAAACTTTTCCATTGAAAGACCACCTAAGATTCGCTTCTCCTTTAACTTCTCCAATACCTTTTCTGGGTCTCCATCAACCTTTAATATAAACTCATTGAAGGTAGGAGCTGAAAAGGCAATCTTGCAGCCTCGAATCCCAGAGACAACCTTCTTTGCATACTCTGCCTTGTTCAGGTTCATTAGGGCTAATTCCCTCAAACCTTCCTTTCCGAGACAAGAGAGAAAGATCGTTGCCATGAGAGCGCAAAGCCCTTCATTGGTGCAGATATTCGAAGTCGCTTTCTCCCTGCGGATGTGCTGCTCCCTGGTCGCCAGGGTGAGGACAAAACCTCTCTTTCCCTCAAGGTCAACGGTTTCGCCCACAAGTCTTCCGGGCATATTTCGAATATATTTCTCGTTTGTTGTGAAGATACCAAGATAGGGCCCGCCAAAGGAAACGGGTATTCCAAAACTCTGGCCTTCACCCACAACAATATCAGCTCCGCATTCACCGGGGGGTCTTAAAATTCCATAGGCAACCGCCTCGCTGAAGCAGACGATCAACAAGCCTCCTGTTTGATGGACTTTTTCACCCATATTTTTAAAATCTTCTATCACACCGAAGAAGTTTGGATTTTGAACGACCACTGCACCCACATCCTGGCCAAGGCATTGGACCATGGCCTTCTCATCCGTTCTCCCTTTTCCTTTCAGATATGGGATCAGAACGATCTCCTGCTCATCAGGGTCGATATAAGTCTGGATGACCTTACGATATTCGGGGTGGACGGATTGTGAGAGCAGGATTTTCTTCCTCCCTGTGATTCGCTGTGCCATCAACACCGCTTCGGCCAAACTGGAGGCTCCATCATACATCGAGGCATTAGACACCTCCATGCCGGTCAACTGGCACATCAGGGTCTGATACTCAAAGATGGCTTGAAGCGTTCCCTGGCTGACCTCTGGTTGATAAGGAGTGTAGGCGGTATAAAACTCCGAACGGGAAATGAGATGAGAAACAACAGCAGGAATAAAATGATGGTACGCCCCACCCCCAAGAAAACTGATGTAAGGCTGAGATTGAATCCCTTCAAGATGGCGGATGAGGTCGGGCTCCGAAAGGGGCTGGGGAAGATTTAATGGTTTGGAGAGTCTGAATTTCTTTGGAATCGCTTCAAAGAGATTCTCAACGCTCTTTGTGCCAATTGCTTCGAGCATCTCTCTGACATCCTCTTTGGTATGAGGGAGGTAGCGAAGGTAATCTTCCATTACGATTCCTCTGATATTTTTCCTTGATAGGTTTTTGACGAAAGGAGTTCTTTCAACTCTCCCTTCTCCTTCAATTCCATCCTGAGAAGCCACCCTTTCCCATAGGGAGACGTATTCACCCATTCCGGATGGTCCTTCAATTCCAGATTCTTTTCAATCACCTTGCCACTGACTGGAGAGAAGATGTCGGCAACCGTCTTCACCGACTCAACAACTCCCATGCTCTCCCCTTTCTTAAATTCTGATCCGATCTCCGGAAGATCAACGTAAACGATATCCTTCAACTGGTTCTGGGCGTAGTCTGTGATTCCAATCGTCGCCCGACTTCCTTCATCTCTGACCCACTCGTGATCTTCTGAATAGAGTAAGTTTTCTGGAAATTCCATGCTCTCCCCCTTTGCCCCCCCTCCCTTCCCTCCGAAGCTGTGAAAAAATTCAGCTGTAGTTGGGGTTTGGGGTTTCTGAATTTAATTTTTAGACGAACGGTTAGGTATCAATCATGGTGAACTTACACCCAGTGACAAATCTCATTGCGACCCCTTACCC
>Ga0194126_10000336_pt1 | contig 76616 bp, 70 predicted proteins | sample TA2KigC150mmetaG_FD_148641 | JGI IMG/M metagenome (GOLD analysis project Ga0194126, IMG submission 148641) | Freshwater microbial communities from Lake Tanganyika, Tanzania - TA2015035 Kigoma Deep Cast 150m | ecosystem: Environmental > Aquatic > Freshwater > Lake | place: Tanzania: Lake...
CGCCTGGTCACGTGCGATGCCCTGACCGATGATCGCTTTGTAGGTAGCTGAGTTTTCACTCAGCGGCTGCATCGAGGAGCCGCCCTTGATGTTGGGAATCAATAAAGAGAGCGATTCATCAATGCCGTAACTCCATTGGGTGATGTAATCCTTGTCGAGGCCGGTGGTGCGGTTTTCTTTTTCCGAAGACAGTTCTGTAGCGCCCCGGATGGTATATTTTCCATATTCATAGGTAGCCCACAATGAAGTGATGCCGGTCAGTCCGGCCAGTAACGCTGCAACGATAAGCACGGCGGTTGATTTCAGGAAGGAGGGCAAGGTTTTTTCAGTGATCGCTTGGACCAGCAGAAAGACACCAAGAACCAACACCATCATTAGAAGGTAATAAGTGATTTGCGGGTGATTGACCTTCAACTCCAGGGCAATAAAAAGGGTCGAAAGGGCTCCCCCCAAGAGGTATTTCCCTCTGAATGTCAGCAGGATGCCTGCGATCACCGGTGCCATATAGGCGATGGCATGGGCTTTTGAATTGTGCCCTGCTTCCAGGATGATGAGGAAGTAGGAGGATAGTCCAAAGGCGATAGATCCGGCAAGTGCCAGCCAGGGATCGACCTTCAATACCAGCAGGAGTATGAAGAATCCAATGAATGAAAGGAGCAGAAATCCGGCAGGAGCAGGAAGACCAAACTGGAGTATCCGGTCAACGTAACGGATCAGATTACCGGTGTATTTCACAGAGATCTGGTACGCCGGCATGCCACCGAACATCGCATTGGTCCAAAGCGGCTCATCACCGGTCTTTTCCCTGAAATCCTTGATTTCCTGGGCTGCTCCCCGGAAGTTCATGATATCCGATTGCTTCAGTCGTTTGCCTTCCAGCATGGGAGAGAAGAAGATCAGGGTGATGACAAAAAATGCTGCCAAAGCAACAATGTATGGCAATGCTCTGGAAATACTTGTTTTCATGTGTGATGGATATACAGGGGCAAAGGTATTATTTTTGAACATACTCCAATAGTGCCTTGTACATCCCTTTGATCTGGTTTCAGAACTCGTTGATCAATGTTCGATATTTGGTTCCATTATTCCGAATTCCAGGAGCAGGAACAACAAAACGGTGGATTTATGAACCAAACAGAGGAATATCGATCAACGATCTTTGAAATTCGATCGGGCTTAGCTTTTCGTTGCTCGATAAAATTGGAAATTGTCGATTGTCAATCAAATTGTACATTTTCAATTGTACCTTGTATATCCAATCGTGGTTAAAGAGACGGTCTATTAAACCACAAAGGACGCCAATTACTGCGCAAAGTTCACAAAGAAGAGTAGATGGCTATCTGAGCTTTGTGTGAAAAAAACCAAAAAAAAAAGGCTGCCCAATGTGGACAGCCCTACCCTTGTGTGATTATGAAACGATTTACCTTTTATCGAGCACTTCGTCAGAAACAGTGAGCTTTTTGCGGCCTTTGGCCCTGCGGGCGTTCAGTACCCGGCGACCGTTCTTGGTAGCCATCCTGGACCTGAATCCGTGTGTGTTCTTTCTCTTTCTGCGCGAAGGTTGAAACGTCCTTTTCATGATCGTTGATATGCTATAAAATGGAGTGCAAAGGTAAACATTTTTTCATTTCTCCAAGAAAAATCGAGAGAGAAAAAAAGAAAAATCGGTCCCGCTTTCTCAAATAGCTGATCCTGGCCTATTTGGCTGGGATTTGTTTCAGGATTTCCAACAAGTACTTCCAGAACTTGTTCACGGAATCAATATGGACTTTCTCATCCGGAGAGTGCGGGAAGCAGATGGTCGGGCCAAATGAGATCATATCCCACTTGGGATACACGCCGCCCAGCAGGCCACATTCGAGCCCGGCATGAATGGCTTTGATCTCCGGTATCTTCCCGAACATCTTGTTATAGATGCCTTGCATTTCGGTCAGGATCTCCGATTTCGGATTGGGTTTCCATCCGGGGTACTGCCCGTCGAACACCCGCTCTGCGCCGGCAAGTTCAAACACACTGTCGATCATGTGTTCCAGGTCCAGCTTGGCTGAATCGACCGAACTCCGGAGCAGGCACTGGACGAAGATATCTCCTTTATCTGACTTCACAATGGCCAGGTTGTTAGATGTCTCAACCAGGCCTGTCATTTCATTGCTCATCCGCATGACGCCATTCGGGCATGCGTAAACACTGCGCAGCAAGTTCAGTTGGGTTTTTTCGTCAATGAGCTTGCCGGGCATACCAACGGATTCGGCAGACATTTTCAGGTCGGGCTCAACCGCTGAGAGCTCCTTGCGGAAGATAACTTCGAATTCGCCCAGACACTTCAGGAATTTTTCCTTTTCATTGTTCGGGATGGTAACCACAGCGAAGGATTCCCTTGGGATGGCATTCCGTAACGAGCCACCATCAATAGAAGCAAGCCGCAAGCCATGCTTTTTGGAAGCATGCCAGAGGAACCGGTTCAGCAATTTGTTGGAGTTGCCTCTGCCCAGGTGGATGTCAACACCGGAATGTCCTCCTTTGAGGCCGGTAACACTGACCTTGAAAGCCAATGTATCGGGTTGGACGGCCGTTTCGGTGTATTTGAATTTGATGTTGGCATTGGTACCGCCGGCACAGCCTATACACAACTCACCTTCTTCTTCAGAATCGAGGTTGAGGAGGATATCGCCTTTGAGGACGCCTGGTTTAAGACCGAAAGCGCCGGTCATGCCGGTCTCTTCATCAGTCGTAAAAAGACCTTCGATGGGACCGTGCCGGATGTCTTTCGCTGCCAGCAAGGCCAGGGTGGCGGCCAGTCCGATGCCGTTATCTGCACCGAGGGTAGTCCCGGTGGCTTTTACCCATTCCCCGTCAATCCAGGGTTCCAGGGGGTCTTTTTCGAAATCATGAACTTTGTCGCTGTTCTTCTGGGGAACCATGTCGAGGTGTGACTGTAGGATCGCCCCTTTTCGTTTTTCCATGCCGGGGGTAGCAGGTTTGCGGATGATCACATTGCCGACCTCGTCGACGATGGTCTCCAGTCCGTGGTCTTTGCCAAATTTGACGACAAAATCCCTGACCTTATCTTCTTTTTTTGACGGTCTTGGGATTTGGGTGAGCTCATGGAAATAGTGCCAGAGCGCTTCGGGTTTCAATTGTTTGATTGGATGGGTCATGGTTTCTGGGTTGTAATAACGTTTTAATGATCTATCAATTGTCTGAAAGAAATAAATCTTTGATGATACAATCCCTGAATAAACTTGATGATCCGTGCTGAAGCATCCTGCTCATCCCTGAATTTATCGGGATTTGATGTAAACAGATCCGAGCAGATATCCCGGATAGGTTTTTGATGTTGCAGCGCAAGCCAGGTGATGGATCCCGTTTCATCCAGATTAATCCGGATGGGGATCTTGTTAACCCCGGTCTTTTGGAGGGGCCCCCACCATTTGCTGTCGAAACGGGTAATTAAAAGCGTAACACGACCATCATCCCCCACCTCAAAAGGCCTGTTAGGCACTGGGATCAGGTCAAGGGCGTTGGTTTTCGATAATATCTGCTTACGCTTCCAGTAATTCATCGTGTTACATGCTTACCGGTGGTGGCGCAGGGTCATCTGGTTTTCCGGCCTTACGGATCGGAATGTAAATCAGTCCAAGTGCAATAATAACGATAATTACGAGGCCGATCAGCACACTCGGATCATACAGGCTTTGGGTCAGGTTATAGCCTGCGATCCGGAATGGTGTAAAGGCCAGTCCTGTTAAAGCTTCACCGGCAATAAGGCCAGCGGCGATGAGGATGCCGACATTCTCTATCCGGGCTTTCTGGGCTGCATTGTATAATCTCTTTTCATTGATCATCTCGACGATGCCTTTGATCAAACCGCCAACAAAGATGGCAAAGGTTGTTTCCAGGGGCAGGTACATCCCGACACTGATCAGCATGGGGCTTTTCACCTGCATCAGTATGAGTCCGAGACCCATCAGCATCCCGAAGATGATCAATGGCCAGGCCATTCCGCCACCGACAATGCCTTTGGAGAGCATGGCCATCAAACCGGCTTGTGGTGCGGCCAGGTTCTTGCTGCCGAAACCACCTATATAATTTTGTTGCATCCCCTGGGCAATATCCGCCTGATTAAGAAAATCAAGAACAAAAAACATCACGGCGCCGGCCAGGACCACACCGATGATATCCCCGATCTGCATGCGCCAGGGTGTACCACCCAGCAAGTGTCCGGCTTTCAGGTCCTGGAGCATCTCTCCGGCCACAGCAGCGGAAACACAAACAATTGCTGCCACGCCGAGAACGGCAGGTACGCCACCGGAGTCTTCAGAAACTCCTATTAAAACAAGGATCAGCGCGGTGACTACCAGCGCCGTCAGAGTCAATCCGCTGATCGGGTTGTTGCTTGATCCCATAATACCAACCAGGTAGCCTGAGATGGCCGCCAGGAAGAAGGCCAGAATGATCAGGATGGTGGCAGCGACGATGGCTGGGAGGAGATTTGTACCAAAGATGAAGTAAGTTACGCAGAAGGTGACAATGGCCACAAGTGCAATACCGGCCATGATCCAGGAGAAGTTGATGTCTTTTTCTGTCCGGACGGTCACATGTCCGCTGCCGGCAGCAGCCTTCCGTACATCGCTGATCGATCTGCCAAGGCCTGCGGCCAGGCTTTTACGCATCCTGAATAGGGTAAAGCCGGCGCCCATGAGCATCCCGCCAATGGCAATGGGCCGGACAATCAGTCTCCATATTTGGCTGATCTGAAACGAGGGTTCGCTCAGCCGGGTTGTTGCCTCCTCGAGGGTGAGCCGGGGGTTGACAATGATAAATTCCTGTGCCCAGGCGGCAATGTAATCCGGTGTGAAATAGGGTGCGATAAAATAATAGATAACGGGCGTAAGCAATCCCCAGGCAATAAGGCCGCCGCTAAAGTTCAGAGCGCCAAGCTTGGGTCCGATGATGTATCCTACCCCCATATATGCCGGTGAAACAGCAGGTGCACTGAACAAGGCGCCTCCCTTGATTTTGAAAGCGGTACCCGGAATGGTCAGAGAAACCAACGCATCTTTAACGTTTATACTGAATTCAAGAAACTTGTCATAGCTGATCTTGAAAAAGTTAAACTGACCAAAGGCCTGGACCAAGGCACCAACTCCCATGGCGCCAAAGAGATAGGCTGACCCTGTTCCGCTCGACCGACCGGTTTTATGGATCTCGGCGGCAGCAATCGATTCCGGGAAAGGAAGCTCGGTATCTTCAACCATAACACGTCGTAAAAGCGCAACAAACATGATCCCAAGCACCCCACCGGCGATCAGAATGATGGTGGAAGTGATGTAATTCCCCGGAGTGAAGAATGGATCCCATATCCCTGCGATAAAAAATGCCGGCAGTGTAAAAATAGCTCCGGCAGCCACGGATTCCCCGATCGATCCGACCGTACGGGCGAAGTTCTCTTCCAGGATGGAACCCCGCATGATCCGCAGGATAGCCATCCCAATGACGGCGGCTGGATACGTAGCAGCAATGGTCATCCCCGCCTTGAGACCCAGGTAGGCATTGGCAGCACCCAGGATCACCGACATGATCAAGCCGATGATCAGCGCCCGGAAGGTAAACTCTTTCATGTTCGTCTCCGCAGAAACAAACGGCACAAATGGTTTTTGTTCTGACATATTTCCTCCTTTAGGTTGGTGAAAAAACAGGGCGAAGTAAATAATTCCCGGTAACATGAGCAAATTTTTTTGATGCCCGTGATTCGGTCAGAGGCCTGTTGTCCGTTGTCCGTGGCCTGTGATCTGTAATCCTCACTTCTCACCTCTTCCTTCCATTCGTACTACGTACTTCTGGCTTCGAACTTACATTTGTACTTCTGGCCTCTGGCTTCGTACTTTCATCTGTCATTTTCTTTGACCATTATGGCGAAGCATGATCATGATTAACCACGAAGTCTTAGGTATGCCACTAAGACACTAAATCACAAAGTCGCACAAATTATTTTTGTATGATTAACAGCATTTTGTGTTTCTTTGTGTTTTTGTGGTTTTACCGAATCGGAACATGTTTGCAAATTTAATACTACTGTTCCTCTCGGTATAACTCATTCTAAGCAGCTTTGCAATTGCAAACCTGCCAAGAATGAGTATAGTGGCGAAAATGAATGATAGCATTATCAGAGTTGGCTCATAGTTCAATTATCTTTGTGCATGAAAAACGCAAAAATCGGTTCCGGAGGTTTTTATCTTTCGCTCTATACTACTTCCTCTCTAGCCACCTCACTATTGCCACCTCCAGATCATTTTTTTCAGGAACTGACGTTAGTGCCCATTATATGAAAACTAAATGATATACGGAATCGATCATAACGGAATAACAGTTAGAGCCTTCCCAGAAGGAAGAGCTTTTTGTCCTAATCCATCATGTAGTTCAAATCTTATTGCAAAATGCGGTGAATTTAACATCTGGCATTGGGCACACGAAAACAAATCTGATTGCGATTCATGGAATTATGAACCAATTACTGAATGGCATATTTCCTGGCAAGAAAATTTTTCTCTTGATCGAAGAGAGGTTTTTATTAGAAAAGGAAATGCGTGTCATCTGGCTGATGTTGTTTCGCATGATAATTTGGTTATTGAGATTCAAAACTCACAAATATTATCAACCGAGATTCGATTACGAGAGAACTTTTATGGTAAAATGATTTGGGTAATTAACTCTAAAGAGTTCAAGCATAACTTTATTTTAAAGGATTTTAGGATTGATTTTGTAAGTGAAATATGGTTTAAACATATTTTTCCTTATCACGATGGAGAGCTTGATTTCGCAATTATAATCCCTGAAGATGATGATGGAACAATTTTAGAATCAGTAATGGTAAATAATTATGAAAAGTATTTTGATACAGAAAAAGGAAAGGAATTCTGGGCAAGAAAAAGAAATGGACCTAATCCAGAACTTCCTATTGAAATTCAAAATAGTTATAAAGGATATTTATTTAATCAATTATTAAAAAAAATTTGCATACCGTCAAAAAGTCATTATACTACATTTCATTGGAAATCATTAAGAAAATCATGGACTATTTCTAAAATGCCAAAATTTATTGACTTTAATAACGGGTTTCTATTTTATATTAAAACGCTTCATTCGAATGGTAATGGATTTGGACTAATAATATCAAAATCAACCTTCTTAAAGAAATATCAAATATAACGGGCACTAACGAGCTTGCAGCCGTGCAATACGGGGCAATTCCGATGGTGGGCATACACCAAACCTATAGACGGTATAGGAAAGGAAGCGAAATATCAAATAAAACCCTCACTGCTGCTGCAAGCGGAGCGTTATAACCAATACAATAAACTCAAACAAGATAAACTCAAACTAGATGGACAATAATATCAATGAATATTTTGAACTAATCTTCAAATTTCTAATAGATAAGAAAATGCTTGTAATACCAAATGGAAAGCATATTGATGTGTGGGAGAACACTCTTGAAGAATGGATTGAAGACAATTATATTACTTTGTTTGTAAGAAAAGGAGGAGAGACGAGAGGAACTGAAATTTTTACTTGTAAAGAAAGAAGGATTATTACGACTGATAATACACCAGCGCATTGGGTTTTCAAAAAGATTGAATTAGAAAAAATAGCATTTACTAAAGCTGAAATCAACGATTTAATCAGTAATAATAAGTTCCCAATAGCCTTCATCAGAAAAAAAACAGAATATAATACTTTATTAGATGGCATGGTTGCAACAAAGGATACTCGATTAAATGAACAAGGATGGAAACTTGCTCATATTGATAATATTGCAATGAAAAGAGGGAATAATATTACTATCAATGATTTCAAGAAGCACCATAAGCTCTTCTTGAGTTTGAGAAATATGTATTTAATCAATAAGAATTTTTCAGGATTGGCTGAAGTTGAAGTGTTCAATTCGATTCTCAGAAAATTCAAAGAGAAAGAAAACATAAAATAGAAAGAAAAGGTACTGGCTATTATAAATATGGCTTCGTGAGGTCGAGGAGCGAGACCTAATCACGATAGATCAGGAAAAGCTATGAAGCCGTGTTGCACAGCCTGAGCGGAAGGAAATGTCAAGAATAGCCGAATGACGGATTCACGAAGGAAAGTACAATGTACGATTGGGGATTTCAGATTGCATTGACAATTGGACGATTAGGGTTTTTTTGACACTTGGCACCTGAGACTTGAGACTTGATTTCCACCGATCTTGCAGATATATCCGGTGTGAAGATAATCCGGCTCAATGAACAAGTAAAAAGGCACATTGAAAGGTTTCCACACGACTATCTGAATTTTTTTACAAAGTCTCTTTGTTTTACCAAAAATTGGTACTTTTGAAAAAAACAGTTCCTATGGGAAAGAATACGTCCATATCATTAGGTGATCATTTTGAGGGATTTATATCGGGTAAATTGAATAATTGGGTAATACTTTCTCCCCTAATCACCGATGCAGGTAAACCAACTTTTTTGTGTCAAAGAATGACTCCTGGAATATGTCTGATAACTCAAATACCTCATGATCCCAGGGTATCTCCCGTAGCTCATCTTCAAAATGACCACCCTTGAGGTAGAGGATGCCGTTGGGAAATTCGTTGAAACTGTCAGGCTTGAGCTTGTCTTTCATGAGATGAAAGCTAGGGATCAGGGATCCGAGTGCGCGGGAGGTGATGAAATCGAAGGTTTCGCGGGTTTCTTCCAAACGGCCATGACGGGTATTGACGTTGGTCAGCCCCAGTTCGGAGACCATGGCGTCAACAGCCCTGATCTTTTTCCCTGTGGCATCCAGGAGGGTAAAATGGGCTTCCGGAAAAAAGATGGCAAGGGGTATTCCCGGGAATCCTCCGCCGGTACCGGCATCCAGAAGGTGGGTTCCTGCTTTGAATGAAAACAGTTTCGCAATGGAGAGGCTATGGAGTATATGCCGCTCTTCAAGAAAATCGATATCTTTTCTCGATACCAGATTGATCCGTTGGTTCCAGTCACGGATGGCCGCAGCAAACCGGTTAAGTTGTTCGGTTTGATGGCTATCCGGCTGCGGAAAATATTTCCGGAGCAGCATCATGCCATCTATTCAGCTGCAGGAGGTTCTTCCGGCTTTGCCTCCGGAGTCTCAGCAGGAGCTTCGGTTTTTTTAGCAATTTTTTTTGCGGCCGGCTTCTTTTCAGCTTTTGGCTTCACTGTTTTTTTCGCCTTTTCCGCCTTTTCGGCCTTTTCGACCTTTTCGGCCTTTTTAGCCGGTTTCTTTATCTCCTTGGTTTCAGTTTCCGGTGCTACAGGTATTACTTCTTCTGCGACATCCGCTTTTACTTTGGGTGCAGCTTTTATAAAAATGGCCGGTTTTCTCTTTTTCTTTTGCCGGCGGGCGCCGTAGCTGCCGATATGGATCTTGCCCCGGCGGGTCTTCTTGTCTCCTTTTCCCATGGTAGAATAGTTTTAATTGGCTGTAAAAGTAAGAAATGTATTTGATAATCATCATGCCACTTTGAGCCAAACTTTAAGACTTTGTGTTTAGTGTTGATTGCGTATTCCCCTCCTTGCATGGAACTCCTTTTCAAGCAATTCCGCATTCCCCAGGCTTGCTTTTGCCCATTGAAGTAATAATTCGAGGCTTTCATGTTCCGGGAGTTGCCATTTCCCTTGCTCTGTCCTCAACCGTCCGGAGAGTGTGTGCAGCATCAAACCGGCGGAGACGGAGATATTGAGGCTTTCCGTAAATCCAAACATGGGTATCCGGATGAACCCATCGGCCATCTCCATGGCTTGTTTTGACAAACCGTGGAGTTCTGTTCCAAAAATCAGGGCGGTTTTATGCTGAAGCGGAAGTGTTTCCGGGGTAGCGCTTTTCTCATGCGGGGTTGTAGCGATGATCCGGTAACCACTTTGTTTCAGATACGCTAAGCATACCTGGGTATTGTATTCGAGCTGGTTATATCTTCTTATCGTTAACCATTGCGCCGATCCCAGCTCGATGTCGGGATTCAGCCGGAATTTGTTCTCATTCTCAATGATATGTACATCCTGGATGCCAAAGCAGTCGGCGCTGCGAAGGACAGCGGATGCATTATGCGGCTGAAAGATATCTTCGAGAACAATGGTGAGATGCCTGGTTCGTTGCTGAACTACCTCCATGAATCTCCCCTTACGGTTATCGGTAATAAACTGCAAAAGAAATTCCAGCAGTTGGCGTTTTATATCGGCAGGGTGCCCTTTTTCCATCAGATTTATGAAGCCAGGAAAGGCAAAAATATACAATTGATGGCAAGAGAATAGAAAAAAGGTTTATTTTTGCACCCTTAAAATTGAACGAGCGTATGGCAAAGAAAACTGACAAGACCGAAAACCGCATCGTAGCCGTTGAAGAAGCATTCAGTAAGACGGAACAGTTCATTGAGCAGCACCAGAAGATCATCGTGATCGTGGTGGGGGTTCTCATTGTTCTTATTCTCGGTTATTTCGGTTTCAAGCGGTTCTATCTGACACCCCAGGAAAAAGAAGCACATGCACAGATGTTCATGGCTGAGATGTATTTTGAACAGGATAGCCTGAAAAAAGCCCTGAATGGCGATGGCAATTATCTTGGATTCCTTGATATTATTGATGACTATGGAATTACCCGTTCAGCCGGCCTGGCTCACTATTATGCCGGGATCTGTTATTTGAAGCTTGGCGATTTTGAACAAGCCATCGACCATCTGAATAGCTATTCCGGACGTGATCTGATGGTTGCTCCAATGGCCCTGGGTGGAATTGGGGATGCTTACCTGGAATTGAACCAGCCTGAAAAAGCTGCTATGTATTACATGAAGGCCGCAAATAAAACTACAAACGACATCACCACTCCTTCTTTCTTGATGAAAGCCGCCTGGGTGTATGAAGAAATGGGTGATTACAGCAAGGCGTTGGAAGCGTATAAGCGGATCAAGGCTGATTTCCCAAGGGTCATGGAGGCACAGCAGATTGAAAAGTATATCACAAATGCCGAAGCCAAAGCGGGAAAATAATGCCTGACCGGCAATAGTATTCGAAATACCTGCTACTTTTGGCAGGTATTTTTTTTATGAGCAGGAAGATCGTATTTATGGGCACTCCGGAGTTTGCAGTTCCTTCCTTGCAAGCGCTGGTGGAAAAGGGTTTTCAGGTTGAGGCTGTGGTTACGGCCCCTGACCGGCCTGCCGGCCGGGGATTGAAGATACACGCACCAGCCGTGAAATCAGCAGCCCTTTCAATGAGATTGCCTGTCCTCCAACCTGATAAGCTTGATGATGCAGGGTTTATCCGCATCCTTACTGACATTCAACCTGCCTTGATCATGGTTGTTGCCTTCCGCAAACTGCCGGAGCAGATTTGGCAGATTCCCCGATGGGGCACTGTTAACCTGCATGCATCCCTGCTCCCGCAATTTCGGGGTGCTGCACCCATCAACTGGGCCATCATGCATGGTGAAACAAAGACCGGTCTCACCACTTTTTATATCAATGACCGGATTGATACAGGTGACATCATCAGCGCAGCAGAAACCAGCATTGGAAGCAATGAAACCGCCGGACAATTGCACGACCGGCTGAAGCTTATAGGCGCTGACCTGGTCTGTCAAACGGCATCCATGATCTTCGACGGGAAGGTTCATGCCCAGCCTCAGGATCTGTCGATGCTGGATCCTTCACAATTGAAGAAAGCGCCGAAGATCACGGATACTACATGCAGGATTGACTGGCAGAAGGATCTTCATGAGATATATAACCGGGTACGTGGATTAAGCCCTTATCCTACGGCTTATACAATGCTTTTGGCGCCAGACGGACAAACGTTCAGAATGAAGGTGTTTTTCGCCCGACCCATCTGCCAGGAGCATACGGAAAAACCTGGACAAGTCATCTCTGACGGACGCTGTTTGCTGAGGATAACATCACCTGGCGGGTATCTTGATCTGATTGATATTCAGCTTGATTCGCGAAAAAGAATGGATATAGCAACCTTCCTCCCTGGATTTCACATTGACGGGACATGGCGTGCCCTTTGAGTCCCATGATCTAATATGCTTGCTTAGGCTTAGAATTAAGGGTTTCAGAATAGAGTTATTAACAAAAGGGCTATTTTATTAACATTTTCGATGTTTTTTTTCTAAAACGCTTGATTTCACTCATAATATTGTTATATTTGCATCGTCAATCATCATATTTATTAACCAAAATCATTTTAACAATGAACAAAGCACAATTGATTGAAGCCATGGCTGCTGAAGCCAAGATGACAAAAGCACAAGCCAAGAAAGCCCTCGAAGCTTTTGTAGTTGCCACTCAGAAAGCCCTTGCAAAAGAAGGCAGGGTAGCACTGGTTGGATTCGGATCATTTGCAGTCAGCAAGCGCGCTGCACGTAAAGGAAGAAATCCTCGCGATGGAAAAGAAATCAAGATTCCCGCAAAGAAAGTCGTGAAATTCAAAGCCGGCGCTGACCTCGTAAAGAAAGTGAAGTAATTACCGATCTGCGTCCAACAACAAAACGTCTTCCCGGATCCCGGGAGGACGTTTTTTTTTATCCCCGTCTTATTTTTCCGGAAACAAGTTGGAGGGAGCATTCATCAGGAAACGATAAGGAAGCCGTGCACCTTCACCGGCATATTCGATGCCTATGCGAGGAGTAGCTATGATATCGGTAGGTTTTGGAAAGATGTTTTTATCTTCTATCCAAATAGAGAATCCGGTTTTATTCGTAGCTGACTGACACAAATCAAATCCACTGTGCCGGAAATGTATCCCGAGTGCTTTTGCCAATCTTCCGGGCCCTGATGTCAAACCGGGATGATAGGACCGCTTGTTCAACCGTTTAAGAATAATATCTATTCCGGTATCAGCAACCAGCCCACGGATCAATACGGCATGGGGTATATCGACTTGATTGGTTACGACATTAAACAACGAATACATTCCATAGCAAAGATATACGTAAGCGGTTCCCCCGATCCGGAACATTACCTCTGTTCTTTTTGTACGACGGCCATTCCATGCATGGGATGCCCGGTCGGTAATTCCTTCATACGCTTCTGTTTCACTGATCATGCCACCAGCAATTACCCCATGGTCATTGGTATAAAGGAATTTTCCCGGCAACTCCCGGGCAATAGCGACAACATCCGGGCGGGTGTAGAATTCCCTGGGTAGGAGTCGCCTATCCTTTTTCATATACCTCATCCGTATTTTTAATGATCTGGCCGGTGTCTTCCATCCATCTCAATACCTGGATGATTTCTTCCTTCTGAAAGCCTGACAGGGTCTGGGTAATAACCTCAAGGGAGCAGGGATGGGTTTTCAACATATCATGTATCCGGTCGTATATCTGTTGAAAGGTGATTTCATTCAGTTTGACCTTGTTCCGAAGAATACACTGGTCGCAGATCCCACATCGCAGAGAAGATCTCTCGTCGAAGTAATGAAGCAGGAGCGCGCTGCGGCACTGTCCGGTGGCGGTCAGGTAATCAACAACAGACTGCAGTCGCCGCATGGCATCGGCTTTCCGGTCTCTGTAATGCTCCCGGGAGAGGGACAGATGGTTCTTATCCAATCTCTCCGTCAATAACGTGATCCTGGGTTTATCTGTCTTGGGAATATATTCCAGTAACTCCTGGTTATGGAGGGAGGTAAGATTTTCAATGACTTCTGCTGTGGTTGATGACATGCGCCGGGCCAGTTCACTTTCAGAAACCTTCACATATTCTGCAAAAACCCCACTGTAAGAGCGGAGAATGGTTTTAATAAACATATCCCACCGTTGGTTTTCAACCTGGAAGCGATAAAGATCTTCTTTACTTGCTTTGATGTGGATACGGGAAGGATTTTCAAACGACTCACCCAGTAACAGGTATCCTTCCTTTTCCAACAACTTCAGTGCATGGTATGTCTGAACCGGATTCAATTTAAATTGCCTGCAGAAGTCTGGCAGGTCGAAATCCAGCGAAACATCTTTTCCTGCTCCCAGTGGTATCTGAAGATGATTACCCAACCCCTGATAGATGTTCCGAATGGTTTTAAGATCGGGAAAGGAGGTTGTAACATGCTGGATGGCCTCTTCCATATCGGTATTGTCATGCAGGATCACCGCGTAAGCTTGTTTTCCATCCCTTCCGGCACGGCCAGCCTCCTGGAAATATGCTTCCAGATTGTCAGGAATATCCAGGTGGACAACAAATCTGACATCCGGCTTGTCAATCCCCATTCCAAAAGCATTGGTGGCAACCATTACCCGAACCTTGTTGCTGATCCAGCTTTCCTGTGATTTGTTGCGCTGAACTGGCGTCATGCCGGCATGGTAGAATCCCGCCGGAATGCCTGATTTGGTGAGAAAGTCAGCCACCTCAACCGTTTTTTTCCGGCTCCTTACATAAATGATCCCGCTTCCTTTGGTAGTGCGGATGATCTTGAGCAACCGGGCTTGTTTGTTCTCCTCATAGAAGACCATATAAGCCAGGTTTTTCCTTTCAAAACTCTGCCGGATCAGGTTTGGACTGGGGAATTTCAGCTGGAGCTGTATGTCATCAACAACCTGCTGGGTTGCAGTAGCTGTGAGGGCAAGGATGGGTATCCCGGGGAACAGTTCCCTGATTTCTGCAATGGTCCGGTAGGGAGGACGGAAATCATATCCCCACTGGGAGATACAATGAGCTTCATCAACCGCGATCAGGTTCACCTGATAGTGTCGCAACGCTTCACGGAAGCGTGAGGTTTGAAGCCTTTCCGGAGAAATGTAAAGGAGTTTTATTTGTCCATAGCGGGCATTATTCAGGGCGATATCGATTTCTCCCTGGAACATCCCGGAATGGATGGCTTCAGCCCGGATTCCCTTCTTTTTAAGGTTTTCCACCTGGTCTTTCATCAGGGCTATCAGTGGTGATACGACCAGGCAAAATCCATCCCTGGCTAATGCCGGAACCTGGAAGCAAATCGATTTTCCTCCACCTGTCGGCAAGAGCGCCAGGGTGTCTTTCCCGGAAAGAACGGATTGAATAATGTCTTCCTGCAGGGGACGGAATGAGGCATATCCCCAGTATTTCAGTAAGATTTGCTGTATTGTCAGGTCTGCAGGCAACAGAAAACTACTTATCAACTCTCCAAATGGCATCCAACACCGTTCCATCCACCCATTTCACGATGGCAACGACTTCATCAAGAAAACCGGGGTTATCGGGTTTACCGCAGATATCCTCTGCTTCTTTCTTCAATTGGCGGATTGTTTTGATGGGAAGCGAAGATCCTTTCATCTTAGCGATCAGGTCTTTCCGTAACGGATTGATCGCAATACCCCTTTCCGTTACGATAACATCTATCAGTTCCCCGGGACCGCACAAGGTGGTTACCTCATCCCGGAGCACCGGCAACCGATCCCGGAACAGGGGTACCGGCAGGATGGTACATTTGGAGAACAGGCAGTTTTGCCAGCCTCCGATGCCATGGAGCAGATATCCGTCAGAATGGGTTACCACATTGGCATTGAAATGCACATCGACTTCAGTGGCACCGAGAATGGCGATGTCGACAAGGCTGGCGAAATTGCCCTTGCCGTGATAGTTGTAACTGGTAAATGGGCTTGTATTGACATGGTTCGGATAGTCTCGCATAGACCGGACACCATCAAGATCGAAGGTTTGGCCGTCAAGGATATAATCAGTGAGCCCTTCTTCGAGCATGCTGACCAGGTACTTGTTGCTCCCGCCCCTTGCAAAACGGGCTTTCCATTTCCGATCACGTAAAATATCAGCGAAATAAATACCGATCGAAAGGGCGGTTCCTCCGGCTCCTGCCTGGAAGGAGAAGCCATCGTAGATCAAACCGGCTTCATCACAAAATCTGGCAGTAAGTTCAGCAATATAGAGCCTGTCAGGGCTTTTGGTGATTTCAGTGGTTCCGGAAACGATCTTCTCCGGAATACCAATCTTATCAATGACAACGGTATAATCAACATAATTACCATGGATCTGCCATGGGATGCATGGAAAAGGTACCAGGTTATCGGTAACAACAACAACCTTGTCGGCATACTGTGAGTCGGCCAGGGCAAAACCAAGCAAACCGCATGCGGCAGTGCCGTGTACCCCGTTGGCATTCCCAAATGCATCCGCAGTCGGGGCTGCAATCACAGCGATGTCAATGTGAACTTCTCCGTCCTGAACAGCCTGGTAACGTCCACCATGAGAACGGAGAACGCCCAATCCTTTCATTTTTCCTTCTGAAGTGAACTTCCCGAGGGGACCATTCATACTGCCTTCAATCCGGTTGATCGTACCGTCCTCAAGATATTTAATAAGGTATTCGTGGCATGGGAAGGAGGCCGAGGGGAACCAGACCAGGTTTTTTACCCCAAGTTCTTTGGCAATATCGAAGATCTGATTGGCAAGCAAGTCGCCATTGCGGAAGTGGTGATGGGTCGAAATGGTCATGCCATCATTCAGTCCGCAGCGGATCAGCGCCTCTTTGAGGGATGGAACGACCTTGTTCCCATCAGGCGGATAATCGGCACAACTGGATATCATCGGGGCAGCTTTCCGCCCGGTGGGTTTATACTTGCCGATACCCATGTACGGCACCATCTGCTGGCCATTGACAATCGTCGGGACGATCCGCCCGGCCGCATTCTTAACCAATTGATCGAATTTCTTACTTTTTCTCATTTTCTGATTCCTTCCAATTTGCATTAAGAATTCCCATGGATACTGCTAAATCTATTGTCTTCAGAGCTCTTTTCACAACAGGCGCATCGATCATCTTACTGCCCAGGGCAACCACGCCTAACCCTTTGCTGATGGCATTCTCGTATGCCAGAACGATTTTCCCGGCTTTTTCGATTTCAGGTGCTTCAGGGGCAAAACCTTCGTGAATGACCTTGATCTGCCGGGGATGGATACATCCCATGCCATCAAACCCAAGGGCTTTGGAGCGAATTACATTTTGCTTCAACCCTTCCATGTCGTTAACGTCGGAGAACACCGAATCGATGGGTTGTATGCCAGCTGCCCGTGCGGCATTGACAACCATGGACCGGGCAAAAAACGACTCTGTCCCATCAGGAGTCCTGCGGGTACCGAGATCAGCGGTGTAATCCTCCAACCCGATAGCCATGGCCACAACCTTGTCAGATGCCAATGCGATGGGATAGGCATTCATTACCCCAAGTGCGCTTTCAATGATGGGCATCAGCCAAATGGAATAGTTAACCTTTGCAGTCTTTTGCAGGGTATCTATTTTCTTTGAGACCTGGATCACCTGGTCGGCGTGCTCACATTTGGGGATTAATATAAGGTTGATATAATGTGGCACAATAAATTCAAGATCATCAAGACCCATCGGTACCTGGTTGATCCGAACCATCCTTTCTGCCCCATAGAAATCCAGCGTTCGCAAAGCATTCCTGACAATAAACCGGGCTTCGAATTTCTTATCCGGCGCTACGGCATCTTCCAAATCAAGGATGATCCCATCGGGTTTGTGAATGCCTGCATTGATCATAAGATTGGGTGTGTTGCCCGGAAGATAGAGCCTCGAAAACCGGTTTCTTTCCCTTGCAGTATGGTATTTATTCTGTGGGAGAAGGTCCGGAAGGAACTCCTTTTTTGTCCCGAAAGCCATTCGGATGACTGACTCCAGCCTGGCTGCAATAACGAAGGGCAAAGCGCCGCTATCTTCAACATGTATCTTTACATGATCGATCTTTAAGGCTGTGAGAATCCTGTCAATGAGCTTCCGGATGTCTTTTCCGTACATCACCTGAACCTTGCTCTCAACAAGGATCTCCGGCGTTTTGGTCCTCGTTTTCTCCAGCGTGATGAAACAATCAGAACGGATACCTTTACCTTTATTACCAGATGTATACACTGATCCCATATAATCGCATCTTTTAAGAGTTTTGGCAAAAATATAAAATACAGACTGATCAGGGCCAAAAAAAAAGAGAAGCGATGAACTTCTCTTTTTTCCTTTTCAGGATAACCTTATGCAGGTTAACGTAGCGCAGCTTATTCAGTAACAACCGTTGTATCAACAACAGTAGTGTCAACCGTCATTACAACAGTGGTGTCCATTGCTGTAGAATCAACAGCTTCTTTGTTTTCACCGGATTTGCAAGCATAGAAAGCTACAAAACCTGCAATCATAAGGAAAGCTAATACTTTTTTCATTTCTTGTTTGGATTTGATGATTATAATTTCACTACAAAGGTAAATAAAGAATTAACATCTTTTAACATTTTTTAACAAATTTTTATCAACAACAAGCCGTTCATATCTAATATATTGTAAGTATAAGAAAATCAATAATATATATCATTTGGAGTATTTCCTCCTATTGAACAGAATTTATATTTTTGCCTTGTGAAGCGAAAATGGGTACAGATTCAGGGTAGCATTTACACTGTTCTACTTGCCAGGACAGGGTTTGTTTTTCTCCTTTTTGTGCTGTCGCGTATCCTGATCTACATTTTTAACACCGATTTCTTCAACGAGATCTCAGGTTGGCAACTTGCTCGGATCCTGTTCTATGGGTTGCGTTTTGACCTTTCAGGATTTTTAATGCTAAACCTGTTCTATCTCGTGATGATGTTGTTTCCCTATCCCTTGTACAGGCATAAATGGTATCACGGCTTACTGAATGGTTACTTTGGTTTGGCTAACATCCTCGGCCTGATGGTGAATTTCATCGACATCGTATATTTCCGCTTTACAATGAAAAGGATGACTGCCGATATCTTTGATTACATGGGTGTCGGAGGCGATTTTTCAGAGCTCGTTCCACAGTTCCTGATCGACTTTTGGTTCCCGATCCTGATTTGGCTCTTTTTTTCCGTATTGGTCATTTTCATCATTATAACTGTTCGGATCGAACCGGAAACAAAGAATATCCATACGATCCGTGGATATCTGTTACGCGCGGTGTTGTGGATTTCAGTGATATTGCTTGGGATCGTCGGGATTCGCGGCGGTTTTCAATACAGGCCGATCAGCATCATCACAGCTTCCGGGTATGCCCCGGCCAAATATATACCGGCAGTGATCAATACTCCTTTCTCTATTCTCCGGACAATGGGTGAGAAGGGATTAAAACCCTTGAACCATTTCAAAGACGAAGAAACCTTGAATAGGATCTATTCCCCTGTTCATATGCCTGAACCAGGTGTATCCTTCACACCCATGAATGTCATGATCATCATCATGGAAAGCCTTTCATTGGAGCATGTTGGGGTATATAATCACCATTTGAAAGATGGAAAATACCAGGGTTTCACCCCATTTTTAGACAGCTTAAGTCAGCATTGTCTGTGTTTCAGGGGATATGCAAATGGCAAGGAATCAATAGCCGGTATTCCTTCAGTGGTATCGGGCATCCCTTCCCTGATGAACAAGCCATATATCACCTCTCCTTACACAGCCAACGAATACAAGGGATTGGCAGACATTTTAAAGGAGAAAGGTTATACAACAGCCTTCTTTCATGGCGGATACAACGGTACCATGGGTTTTGACAACTTTGCCCGCTCAGTAGGATTTGAAAGGTACCTGGGCATGAGTGAATACAACAATTTGTCGGATTATGATGGGAAATGGGGAATATTTGATGAACCTTTCTTTCAATTTACCCTGCAGGAGATCGACGCCATGAAATCACCGTTCCTGGCATGCCTGTTCTCTCTTTCCTCTCACCACCCCTATACTATTCCGAAAAAATACGCAGGGGTATTCAGAAAAGGAGACATTCCGGTACAAGAGACCATCATGTATGCAGATCATGCCCTTCAGCAATTTTTCAAGAAGGCACAGCAGTCGGAATGGTTTAATAACACCCTGTTTGTTATTACCGCTGATCATACTTCCGAGAGCTATTTCCCTTTTTATGAAAGTACGCTTGGAAGCTTTCAGATACCGATCATGTACTATGTTCCAGCCGACAGTTTAGCTGGTTTTTCAAAAGCGATTACACAGCAGATTGACATCTTCCCTTCCATTCTTGATTACCTGGGTTACGAAAAGCCATATTTCGCTTTCGGGAGCAGTGTCTTTAAAGAAGATGAGCCCCGGTTTGCGATCGTTTACAAATCGGGTCAGTACATGATGGTAAAAGATAGCCAGGCTTATTTCTTCTCAACTGAAGAACCTATCGCATTGTATCATCTTCAACCAGATAGTTTGTTGGTTCACAATATGCTGGATAAAGATCCCGTTGCACATGATCCGATCGTAGAATTCTCCAGGGCCTTTATTCAGCAGTATAATAACCGGATGATTGAAAACCGGATCAGTATAAACCATCATGGAAATACAGGAAGAAAATAAAACCCGGATCGTTTTCATCATCAACCCCTTTTCCGGTATCCGAAAACGCAGAAAAGTGGAAAATGTAATCATGTCTCACCTTGATTTCACGAAGTATGCACCGGAAATGGCATATACGGAGAGACCTGGGCACGCAACAGAAATTTGCCGCGAAGCCATCGAAAAAGGGGCAGGAATGGTTGTGGCAGTAGGAGGAGATGGCTCCGTTAACGAGGTGGCAAAAGCTTTGGCAAATACAGATATCCCGCTGGGTATTATCCCTTCAGGTTCCGGAAATGGTCTTGCTCACCACCTCCATATTCCCCTGAGTATAAGAAAGGCGATCCACGTATTGAATAGGAGACATATCATTACCATCGATACGGCCACCTTTGGCGAAAATCTTTTCTTCAGCGTTGCAGGAGTCGGTTTTGATGCCCATGTCGCCAAGAGATACTCCCAGGTTTCCAGGCGGGGTTTTTTTTCCTATTTTGGGATCACCATCAAGGAATACAGGAAATACAAGCCCGGAAATTACCGGCTGATGATTGACGGCCGGTTGATTGAGCGGCGTGCCCTGTTTATCACTTTTGCCAACTCCGATCAGTTTGGATATCGGACCGTAATTGCGCCGGACGCCCGAGCGGATGATGGCTTGCTCGATGTCTGCATTGTGTCGAAAATTCCTTTTTTCAAAATCTTTTTACTTTCACCTCTTCTATTTCTGAAAAAAATCCATAAAACGAGGTATGTCGAGATCTTCAAGGCAAAAGAAGTTCATCTTGTAAGGAAAAAAGGAAAATCGGTAAACCTGGATGGAGAATGGATCAAATCAGGAAAAGAGATCGATATCCGGGTGCATCCGGCTTCCCTGCGGGTTGTGGTTCCATAGGTAGCAATGCGGTTGAGACGGGATTCAGATGAACAATGATTTTGATGAATGATTATCTTTGCGCCCACGAAGATGAATATCTCCATGGAAGACCGTGTTAGTTTTCTCGAGGATTGGTTACGGGAAATGAACCTGTCAGACACCACAGCCAACCTGATTGCAAACAGTACAGGTTTGTTGCTGATATTGGGAATTGGCTTGTTCGGATTCCTGATTGCCAGGTATATCAATGTAAGGTTTATCTCCAGGATTGTTCGAAAATCCAAAGGGAAATGGGATGATATTCTATTTGAGACCAAGGTTTTCAACCGGATGGCCTTGCTCATCCCCGGACTGATCTACTACATCTTTTCCCCGGTCGTCATTGGGATGTATCCATTGACCTTTATGATCAGCATGATCGTGGTAAAGGTTTACCTGGTCGTTGTTTCGGTTCTCACGATCAATGCTTTTTTTACTGCGATCTATAAGATCTACGATGAACTTGAGCTGGCGGAGGCAAAGCCGATCAAAGGGTATGTACAGATCGGCAGATTTATCCTCTATACCATTGGAGGGGTGATTGTTATTACCTCCCTGGTGGGGCAACCGGTGGGACAATGGTTAGCCGGTATTGGCGCGTTTTCAGCCATCCTTCTGCTCGTCTTCAAGGATCCTCTCCAGGGTTTTGTCGGAGGAATCCAGATAAACACCAACGACCTGCTCCGCATCGGAGATTGGATCACCATGCCTAAATTTGATGTGGATGGTGTTGTTACCGATATTTCCCTGGTGATCGTTAAGGTGCGGAATTTTGATAACACGATCTCCAGCATCCCGACGTATGCTTTCATCTCCGAGTCATTTAAAAACTGGAGAGGCATGCAGGAATCCGGAGGCAGGAGGATTAAGCGGGCTGTTTACATAGATGTCAACAGTGTTCAGCCGGTAAATGCAGAAATCAAAAAAACCCTCCTCTCCAATAAGCTGGTATTAGCTAACCTGGCTTCAACGTTGTCGGAAATCGACGATGAAGGACTGCACATAATCCCGGATACATCCTATTCCGAGATCTATACCAATCTTACCCTTTTCAGGGATTACATGTATAAGTACCTGAAGAATCACCCCGGGATCAATTTTGAGATGGGGCTGATGATCCGGGCCCTTCCGGTCACAGAGTACGGAATACCCGTTGAGGTTTATGCTTTTTCGCGGGTAAAGGTTTGGGAAGGGTATGAAGAAGCATGGGCACATATCCTGGATCAGATCCTGGTCGTTCTTCCGTTGTTCAATCTTCGATTATTTCAGCGCCCTTCTGGGATGGACATTCACTAATACCAAATATATTTATGGCATTTAATTTAAAAAACAGACACTTTCTTAAAGAGCTGGATTTCACTCCCGCGGAAATGAAATTTTTACTCGACCTGGCGATCGACCTGAAGAAGGCCAAGTACACCGGAACGGAACAACAAAAGCTGAAAGGGAAGAACATCGCCCTGATTTTTGAGAAGGATTCAACCCGTACCCGTTGTGCCTTTGAGGTGGCAGCATTGGATCAGGGAGCCCATGTTTCTTATATCGGACCAACCGGATCCCAGATCGGCAAGAAAGAAACAATGAAAGATACTGCCAGGGTTCTGGGCAGGATGTATGATGGCATTGAGTACCGGGGGTATGGCCAGGATATCGTTGAAGAACTGGCAAAATACGCTGGTGTCCCTGTCTGGAATGGCCTTACAACCGAGTTCCATCCCACGCAGATACTGGCCGATTTCATGACCATGATGGAGCATACCGACAAACCACTGAACAAAATGTCGCTTTGTTTTCTGGGTGATGCCCGGAACAATGTGGCCAACTCGTTGTTGATCGGATCGGCTAAAATGGGTATTGATTTCCGCGCCGCGGCGCCCAAGTCGGTTCAGCCTTCCAAAGAACTGGTTGCAAAGGCAAAGGAGATTGCCAAAGAAACAGGCGCCAAGATAACGGTTACCGATGATGTGGATAAAGCTGTCAAGGGAGTTGATTTTCTTTATACGGATGTCTGGGTTTCGATGGGTGAGCCGGATGCTATCTGGGCTGAGCGGATCAAATTGCTGAAGCCTTTTCAGGTGAATAAAAAGCTGGTACTAAAAACCGGGAATCCAAAGGTTAAATTCCTTCATTGCCTCCCCTCATTCCATAACCGTGACACGGTGGTTGGCGAGCAGATCTATCAGAAATTCAAACTGGATGGGATGGAAGTGACGGAGGATGTGTTTGAATCACCTGCCTCCATCGTTTTTGATGAAGCCGAAAACCGCATGCATACGATCAAAGCGGTGATGGTTGCCACGCTGGGCGATTAAAAGATCAATAATCTACAGGCAGGATTTTCCCGTCTTCGCACTTCAGGGTGCAGGACGGGAATTTCTCTTTCAGGGAGTAATTGTGGGTTGCCATCATCACCGCTGTCCCGGAATGGGAGATATCAAATAAAAGATTCAGGATTCCTTCAGAAGTTTCCGGGTCCAGGTTTCCGGTGGGTTCATCCGCAAGGACGATCTCCGGATCATTGATAAGGGCACGGGCGATCCCAACCCTTTGCTGCTCGCCACCCGATATTTGGTGGGGCATTTTAAAACCTTTTGTTTCAAGCCCTACCTTCATTAAGACTTCCTGAAGCCGGGTTTGCATTGCCCGGTGGTCTCTCCAGCCGGTAGCCTTCATCACAAATAAAAGGTTGTCGTTGATGGAACGATCAGAGAGCAATTGAAAATCCTGGAAAACAATACCTGTTTTTCTCCGCAACAATGGGATATCCCTTCGATGCAGGCTGTGAAGTGTAAATCCTGCTACAGTGGCCTGCCCGTTGAGCAGGGGCAGATCAGCATAAAGTGTTTTAAGAAAACTACTCTTTCCACTTCCGGTTTTACCAACCAGATAGACAAATTCTCCTTTTGCCACTTGCAGGGTGATGTTGGCCAAAATAAGGACATGCTCCTGGTGAACGGAGATCCTATCGAGATCGATGATGATATCTGATGTCATGATGCAAAAGTAGGGTTTTTCAAGATCAGTGTGGCCCTCTCTGTTTCACAACTTCGTAGAGGATCACCCCCGTTGCGACCGCAACATTCAGCGATGCAATGCTCCCCATAATGGGGATAGATACCGTTTGATCAGCCAGATTCAAAACAGTTGAAGAGATTCCCTCGTCCTCTGAACCCATGATGATGGCGGTTGGTTTTTGAAGATCAGCTTTGGTGAAGGCTTCTTGTGAAGAGGAATCTGTAGCAATGATGCTTATCCCGCTGTCCTTCAGATATTGAATTGCCTGTGGGAGTGCAGGTACCCGGCAAACCGGCAACGAATTCAAAGCGCCTGCCGAGGTTTTCAGAGCTTCTGAGTTCACCCTGACGGAGTTTTTCTGAGGGATGACAATGGCATCCACCCCGGCACATTCGGCCGTCCGGGCGATAGAACCGAAGTTCCTCACATCAGTGATCCGGTCAAGCACCAGAAAAAGGGGATTTTTCCCTTCCTCAAAAACTGCTTGTACGACCTGCTCCAATGGGTAATAGGAAATCGGAGAGATGAATGCAATGACCCCCTGGTGGTTCAGCCGCGTGATCTGATTCAGTTTCTCCTCGGGAACGAACTGAAAAGGAATCTCCACTTCATGCATCAATTGCATCAGTTCCTTGTAACCATAGCTTTTCAACCCCATCCGGATCAGTACCTTGTCGACTTCTTTGCCCGATAGGATGGCTTCCTGGACCGGATGAATGCCAAATACGATCTCATCTCTATTTTTCATCTTCTTCCAATTCGTTTCCAGACTCTAATTGTGCTGATCCGGTATACTTTTCCGGAATTGCCTTGCTGACTTTCGCACCCAATTCCTTTAATTTTTCCACCCTGCTGACCAGATTTCCTTTTCCTGTTGACAGCCCGCTAACGGTTTCATTGAAAGCCAGTTTTGCATCGTCGAGTTTTTTTCCGATGCTGTCGAGGTTTTGAAGAAACAGTACGAACTTGTCATACAGCTTTCCTCCCTGCTCTGCAATCTTGAGGGCATTCTGTGTTTGCTTTTCATGCATCCAGATGGAAGCAACCGTTCGCAGGGTGGCCAGCAAAGTTGTCGGACTGACAATCACGATCCTTTTTGCCCACGCATCACTGAATATGGAGGAATCATGCTGTAAAGCAAGGCTGAATGACGATTCGATGGCCATGAACATCAGAACGAAATCTGGTGCATTGATCCCGGAGAGATCATAGTATTTTTTATCACCTAATTCACGGAGATGGTTCCTGACAGAGAGCAGATGTTGCCTTAGATATTTGTCCCGCTCACTATCATCTGCTGCGGATATGTAAGAATGATAAGCCGTAAGTGATACTTTTGAGTCGATGACGATGTGCTTTTTCTCCGGCAGGTTCACGATCACATCCGGGCGGAAGCGATCCCCTTCATCTGTTGTGGCGCTCATCTGGACTTCATATTCAATGCCCTTTGTCAAGCCGGATGATTCCAATACTTTTTCCAGTACCAACTCTCCCCAGTTCCCTTGCTTTTTGGTGTCAGTTTTTAAAGCCAGTGTTAAGTTTTTGGCCTCTTCGCTGATCTGTTTGTTCAGATCATGCAACATCTGCAACTGCATTTTCAGGGAAGCGATGTTCTCGCTCCCTTTCACATGGGTTTCTTCTACCCGTTTTTCAAAATCCCTGATCTTTTCCTTGAGTGGGGTCAATAGATCCGTGAGGTTTTTCCGGTTCAATTCACTGAACTCCCTGGACTGGTTTTTCAGGATTGAATCGGAAAGGCTTTGAAACTCTTTGGTGAATTTCTGATGGAGATCTTCGAGCTCCTTTTTCCTTTCGATCAGAAATTCCTGGTCTTTTTTCAGGTCGGCATGGGTCAGTTCAAGTTGCTTAATTTGTTGATTTGCCGCATCAAGCAATGACTCAACCCTGGCTTTTTCTGCAGTCAGTCGGTTAAGGCGGTCATCGAGTATTCCTTTTTCCTTATCACTTTCACTCAGTTTGGCCGTCAGTAACCTTTCGGTTTCATCCATCTGGTTCTTGGTGGTCTCTGCTTGATGATGCATCCTGAAGAATAGGATTACAGCGCCAATCAGGCAACCAACGATAAAAAATACAACCGGGATCAGGAAATCCATAAACGCTTATTCATTATTCTTTTGCAAAGTAAGGAAAATATGTTGTGAGGATGACTTGAAAGCCAGAAATATGCAGCCTAACCAACCACCCAGTTCCTCAATATCCTTGATCCCTCAGGCGTAAGGATCGACTCCGGATGGAATTGTAATCCTTTCACATCCAGATGCTGATGCGCCACTGACATGATGATCCCATTCTCTGACCTCGAGGTGACCGAAAGAGACCCGGGAAAATCCTTTTCATCCGCAGCCCAGGAATGGTAAAGGCCGGCCTGGAAAGGACTGACAATTCCATCAAACAAGGGTTCGTATACTTCCGTTGGATGGATCAGCGCCCGGAGTCCATGAAAAACCTGATCAAGATTGACCAGTTTTCCTCCAAAGCATGTTGTTATTGCCTGAAGCCCGAGACAAATGCCAAGGATACTTTTCCGGGTGGAATATGTGCTGATGACCTCGTGCAAAACAGGAAAGTCATCCGGCAATCCCGGTCCCGGTGAAAGCATGATCTTATCAGCCATTTTCAATTTTTCCAGGGATACTTCTTTTGCCGGAAGAATGTCCAGGGATCCTACCGGTAATGACTTGAGAATCTGTGCCAGGTTGAAAACAAAAGAATCTTGACAATCAATCAAAGCAATCCTGATCCGGCTCATGGATTTGAATAATTTTGCCGAAGATACCAATTCTTGTGAAGCAGGCTCAGGAATTCATTGCAAAAATGAACAGGATGGGCAAGGATCGTACCCCATTCCTTTTCATTGTTGATTTTGAAAGTAATCACCCCGAGATATATTCCCCTGCCGAAGCTGAAAGGGAGGGGATTTTCTTCCGCATGGAGGGTAAACCACACCAGGCACAGGACTCAGGGGAAGTTGAAAAATCAGCTTTCGTCAAAGATCCTGTTTCTTTTCAACAGTATGTAAGATCGTTTGATGTGGTTAAGAAACATATCCATCATGGCAATTCATTTCTGGTCAATTTAACGCTACCCACTCCTGTCAGGATGAATGACGATTTGAAAAGCTTGTACCCGAAGGCTCATGCTCCGTTCAAGCTACTATACAAGGACAAGTTTGTGGTTTTTTCTCCTGAAATTTTTGTGAAGATCAATGAACAGGGGATCATCTCTTCTTACCCGATGAAAGGTACTATTGATGCATCCATTGAGAATGCAGCGCAGATCATCCTGTCGGATGAAAAGGAAACTGCCGAGCATGTGACGATTGTCGACCTGATAAGGAATGATTTGAGTTCCGTTGCAGGCGATGTTTATGTAAAGCGTTACAGGTATCTGGATACGATACACACCAACTTCAAAACGCTCCTTCAGGTTAGCTCAGAGATTTGTGGCGTGCTTCCCGGCAGATGGAACGAATGCTTGGGTGACATCTTTGGGAAACTCCTGCCGGCAGGTTCGGTTAGCGGCGCTCCAAAGCAAAAAACGCTGGAGATCATCCGTCAGGCAGAAGGGATTGAGAGAGGCTGGTTTACGGGTGTTTTTGGTTTTTTTGATGGTCTCCGTCTATCAAGCGCCGTCATGATCCGTTTTATTGAAAAGACGACCTCCGGATATCAGTTCCGGAGCGGTGGCGGGATCACCGGTTTCAGTGATCCTGAAAAGGAATACCAGGAAATGATCGATAAAGTATATGTGCCTGTTTTTTGAGACCATGCGGGTGGAAAATGGCATCTTCCGGAACCTCGAAAATCATCTGGAAAGGATGAACCGGACGAGGAGGGAGGTGTTGGGGTTGAGAGAAGGGATTGACTGGTCGGTGGTGAGTGGTGAGTGGTTAGTGGTCAGTGGTCAGAAGACGAGGGAAGAGCCGGGTGTTATTAAGTGCAGGGTGGTTTATGGGAGGAAGATTGAAAAGGTTTCCTTTGAGCCATATGTCAGGAAGAGAATCGATCATCTTGCTCTTGTTCATGCTGATGAGTTGGAATACCCATATAAATACCTTGACAGATCATCTTTTGAGCGGATTCTATGTACGCAAAAGGGGGCTGATGATGTACTGATCATTAAAAATGGACTGGTCACCGACACTTCTTTCACCAATGTGGCTTTTCTGAAGGGAAAGAGGTGGTATACTCCGGCCAAACCGTTATTGCCGGGAACGCAGCGGCAGTTTTTACTGGACCAGGGCTTGCTCGAAGTGACCGACATTGGTTTATCAGACATCCCATCCTTCTCTAAAGTGATGTTATTCAATGCGATGTTCGGATTTGGTGAGATGGAAATTCCAATCGGGAAAATAATATGACATCGGTCGGGGTCGGGGCGATTCATGAATCACCCCGACCCTCGCCATTTTACTATTTCACCATTTCACCATTTCGCTACTTCGCTATTTCGCTACTTCGCTACTTATCTAAGTCTGTCAGCTGATTTTACCAGCTTCTCGTCTTTCCGGATGTTTCGAGAAGCGAGCACGAAGAACAACAGTGAAATCAGGGGAAGAAATGTTCCAACGGCAAATTCCGGGGATATCTGGATGGCTTTGTTGATCTTATCCGTGTAAAAAAACAGGAGTACGATCAAGACAATATTGAACAGGATATTGAAATTCAGGATGTTGATCTGAAGTTTTCTGTTTTTATAGTAGAATATGGAAATCCCGGATAAGATGACCAGCGCAAGGGCATTGATCAGCAGCGGGAATGTAAAAAACTTGCTGAAAGGAGAGGAGACATTAGGATTCAGGCTGGTGAATTCAGTAATGGAGAACCGGTAACAATCCATATCCGAAAAATAATTGGCTACCGGGAAATAAAATAACAGGCCAATGGCCACCATGGCCAAAAGCAGGTAAAGGGACTGGATGCGCTGGATCATGTATGTTCTGTTTAAAATACTATGCGAAAGTAACAAAATTGGCTTTTTTCTGATGAATGTAATTTTTTTATATCTTTGCAGCCTCATTTCTGTTTTACTCATTAGCAAATCTTTCTTTTTCACCCTCACCTGCATGTAATAAACCTTGCAGACAAATTACCAAGACATATATATTTTTTTAACTAATTGCATTTGAACATGTACGACATTGTTGAACTCAGCAACAAAGCACTGGAAGAAGTACAAAAAATTGCCAAAAACCTGAAAATCAAAAAAGCAGAAAAGCTTGATAAACAGGATCTTATTTATAAAATTCTGGACCATCAGGCGCTTAATCCATCCGAAGAGATCATTGCGCGGGAAAAAAAAGCTGAGAAAAGAGCCTACCGGCCAAAACGTCAGCGGATCCATAAGCCTTCATCCGGACAAAAAGCCACACCGAAAGTGGTTGATATCAAGGAAAAAGCGCTTGAACCTTTGAAGGAAGAACCTAAAACTGAACCCAGACCTGAAGTAAAATCTGAATCAAAACCAGAACCTAAAAGGCCCGTTCAGTCAAAAAAGGAAAATATCAAACACGAACCTCTTCCGGAACTTGAAACAAACCTGTTTGCGGAAGAGGAAATGCCTTTGCCTGTTATCCCTGCCATACGGGAAGAAGTACCTGCTCCCGTTGCTGTTGTAGAAGGTGCCGAAGTTTCAGCCCCTGCTGAAACAAAGATGGACAACAGGGAACGACCCGGCAAGGATTTTCATAAAAATAGATTTCATGAACCACGGCACCGGGATGAGTATCCCTTTGAGTTTGATGGTTTGATCACCAGCGAAGGAGTTCTGGAAATCATGCAAGATGGGTATGGTTTCCTCCGGTCCTCTGATTATAACTACCTGAACTCTCCGGATGATATCTATGTCAGCCAGTCACAGATCAAGTTATTTGGGCTTAAAACAGGCGATTCGGTGAGGGGAGCGATACGGCCTCCAAAGGATGGGGAAAAATATTATCCACTTATCAAAGTGGAACTGATCAACGGTCGGACGGCTGACGAAGTGCGCGACCGGGTTCCCTTTGATTTTCTAACCCCATTGTTTCCCTTCAAGAAATTCAATCTGACAGGCCATCCCCAGGACAGTATGTCAACCCGGCTGATGGATCTTTTCTGCCCGATCGGGATGGGTCAGCGTGGATTGATTGTAGCACAGCCGAAGACAGGTAAAACCGTGCTCCTCAAGGATATTGCCAATGCCATTGCTTACAACCACCCTGATGTGTATCTCATTGTACTCCTGATTGACGAAAGGCCGGAAGAAGTCACGGACATGCAACGAAGTGTCAAGGCAGAAGTTATCTCATCCACCTTTGATGAGCCTGCCGAAAGACATGTCAAGATTACCAATATTGTCCTTGAAAAAGCCAAGCGAATGGTAGAATGCGGCCACGATGTGGTCATTCTGTTAGATTCAATTACCCGTCTGGCCAGGGCCTATAATACAGTGGCGCCTGCATCGGGCAAGGTATTGTCAGGTGGCGTGGAAGCCAATGCGCTCCAAAAACCCAAAAGGTTCTTTGGCGCAGCCCGCCAGATTGAGAATGGCGGCTCCCTGACCATCATTGCAACCGCCCTCACCGATACCGGCTCCCGCATGGATGAGGTGATCTTCGAAGAGTTCAAAGGAACCGGTAACATGGAGCTTCAGCTCGACCGGAAACTTTCCAATAAAAGGATCTTCCCGGCAATTGATATTGTTTCCTCCAGCACCCGGAGAGATGATCTCCTGCTTGACAAAGATGTTCTGCAGCGGGTCTGGATCCTGAGAAACCACCTGGCAGATATGACTCCGCTGGAAGCCATGGAATTTTTGCAGGATAAAATGCGTTTTACCCGGTCAAACGAGGAATTCCTTGTCTCAATGAATGGATAAAAGCTCCTCAGCCAGGGTCTTCATATCAATTCCGTCAAAATCTCCTGAACTCATCAGCAATAAGTTTTTGTCATTCCAATCAGTTTGACGGAGCCATCCGACCATCTCGGAGGAATCGGTATATACTTTCAGCCCTTTTCTTCCAAAACCTTGTTGGATGTCTTCTGCAGATAACGTTGGAAGTCGCTTGATTTGCAGGGCATGAGGATTATAATAAACCAGTGCATGATCGGCCTGGTCCATGGTTCCCGTGTAATGTGACAGGAACTGACTGCTTAAACTACTGTAGGTATGTAACTCCATACAGGCTACCAGTTCATGACCTGGGTATTGCTCCTTTACAGCTTGAATGGTTGCCTGGAGTTTTGAAGGCGCATGGGCAAAATCCCGAAATATCCTGGTGTTTCCGTTATCTCCAATGATCTCCAATCGCCTGGATGCGCCCCGGAAGGTTGAAATGGCTGTGGCAAACTGCTCAGAAGAAACTCCAAGTGCCAGGCAAACCTGTAAGGCCCCCTGGAGGTTTAGCAGGTTATGCTTCCCGAAGACTTTCAAGGGAACCGACTTTCTGTTTATTTCTACCCGGGTCTGGCCGTCCTTCACAGTATAAGCAGGTAAATCATAAGGTATTTTCCTGATGTTGGGATTTGTTTCAACAACAAGTTTCTGTAAAACCTCATCTTCCTGACAATAGATCAGCAGTCCACCCGATGGGATCAGGTTGATGAAGATTTTGAACTGATCCAGGTACTTGTCAAAGGTTTGGAATACGTTGATGTGATCCCAGGCGATGCCGCTCAGCAGGGCGATATGCGGTTGGTAAAGATGGAACTTTGGCCTGGTGTCAATGGGAGAGGTGAGGTACTCATCTCCTTCAAAAACCATCAGGGGAGCTTCTTCCGTTAATTTAACCATGACATCAAATCCTTCCAGTTGTGCGCCAACAAGGTAGTCAGCTGTGATCCCGTAATGTTTCAATACATGAAGGATCATAGCGGTTATCGTCGTTTTTCCATGACTTCCGCCAATCACAATCCGTTTTTTCTCTTTTGATTGCTCGTATAAGAACTCGGGGTAAGAGAATATCTTCAGGTTGAGTTCTTTGGCCCTGGCCAGTTCCGGGTTGTCGGCTTTGGCATGCATCCCCAGGATGATCGCATCAATAGCCGCAGTGATGAACGAAGGTCTCCATCCAACCTGATCAGGAAGCAAACCATATTTCAGGAGCCTGCTTTTTGCAGGCTCATAGATCTCATCATCGGATCCGGTCACCAGAAAACCCTTCAAATGAAGGGCAATGGCCAGGTTATGCATGGCACTTCCGCCAATGGCGATGAAATGGACTTTTGTCATAATCGTTCAGCGTTTTTCAAATCATTGTATTTTTACCCCGTAAAAATAGGCAGAAGAATCATTCATGGAAATTTAACATGCAGGAGATAGAAAGAATATTAGCACATGCCGATTCCACCAATCCACAGGCAGCACTTTCCTGGATTGCATCGGAATATCCCGGCCAGTGTGCCTTTTCGTCAAGCCTTGGCGCTGAAGACCAGGTCATTACACATATGATCGCCGCTCAAAACCTTCCTGTCAGGGTTTTTACCCTCGACACAGGCCGGTTGTTCCCCGAAACATATGATCTTTTAGAAGTCACCGGGAAGAAATATCATCTTTCGATCGAAGTGTTCTACCCGAAAACAGCAAGCGTACAGGCAATGGTAAATGCCAAAGGGATCAATTTATTCTATGATTCAAAGGAGAACAGAATCGAATGTTGCCATATCCGGAAGGTTGAACCGCTTCATCGCTCGCTCAGGAACACGAAAATCTGGATTACGGGCCTCAGAAAGGATCAGTCTGATACCCGGAAACAAATCGATTTCGTGGAATACGACAAGCAATTTAGCATCATTAAAGTGAATCCGATTTTTGAGTGGAATGACCAGCAGGTTTTTTCTTACCTGAAAACACACCAGGTTCCGTATAATCCGCTCCATGATAAGGGTTACCCTAGCATTGGATGCCAGCCGTGCACCCGGGCTGTGTTCCCTGGTGAGGATTCCCGGTCCGGCCGCTGGTGGTGGGAACAAGATGCCCACCGGGAGTGTGGGCTCCATCAGCACTGATGCTTACGAAAACCGGATAGCCCTGACCGGAGAGATACGTGTGATGATATAGGATGGCAGGATCAGCGCCAGGGTACAGAATATCAGGGTGGCCATATTCACGATGACCACATACCAGAAGTTGAGATGAATGGGAACCACGGATACATAATAGGATTCCTGAGAGAGGGAGATCAGCCCGGAATATTTTTGCAAGAAGCACAACCCAACACCCAGGAAATTTCCAATGAGAAGACCTATGATCAGAATAAATGAAGCATGATAGAGGAACATCCTCCGGATTGACCAATTCCGCATTCCCATGGCTTTCAGGATGCCGATCCTGGATGTATTTTCAAGGATCAGGATCAGCAGGGTTGAGATCATGGTAATAGTGGTCACAATGGCCATGAGGCCTAAAATGATCAGTACGTTCATGTCCTGCAAAGCCAGCCAATCGAAGATTTGCGGATATAGTTGTTTGATCGTCCGGCAGTTCAAGTCATAACCGATGGAACGGTAAACCTCTTCGGCCATCTTATCCAGTTCAGTAAACTGCGCTATCAGAACTTCGAAGCCTGCGACCTGATCCGCTCCCCATCCATTCAGTTTTTGGACATGCCGGATATCAGCCATGACATAGACCAGGTCGAATTCTTCCATACCGGTTTCATAAATACCGCTGATCCTGAACTTCCTGGCCAGGGTATGGGAGCCTGAGATAAAGTACATCCGGATGGTGTCCCCCAGTTTTAGATCAAGGAGGGAACATAACTTCCCGGAGATGACCATGTCATCAGAACGTGTTTCTGATCGGGTGTCCGGAAGATTCCCCTGCAGGAGCTGTTTCTGGAAAAAACTGACATCAAAGTCTGCGCCCAACCCTTTAAGGACAGTGCCCTGGATTTGATCCCGGGTGCGGATAATGCCTGCTTTGGATGCAAATACCTGAATATGTCCGATGCCTGGCTTATCTTTAAGAGATGGATAAAAAAGCTGATTCATGGATACGGGTTCCGGCTCCATCGATTCATTGTCGCTGAAACCTGTGATCTGGATGTGACCACCAAACCCAACAACTTTATTCCTGATCTCCTGCTGAAAGCCGGTGACCACCGCCACGCTGATGATCATAACGGCAAGCCCGATGGCTACACTGAAAATGCTTATGCGGATGATCGGAGTAGAAAAATTCTCCTTGCTGAAAGAGAGCAGCCGACGGGATATGAAATAACTAATACCCAACCTTGATGATTTTCATGTCCTGCAAAATTATGAAATTTGAGTCCGGTAAAGTGAAAACACAGATTACATAAACCCATGAAGCAAGAGCTTATCTTTACATCCGTCTTATGCTTTTTGTTTTTAACTGCAGGTTGCCAGCAGCCTGAGGGACAATTTCTGACCGGTGCTGATCGAACCCGGGAGTATTTCCCTTTATTGGAAGGAAAATCAATCGGGCTGGTGTGCAATGCAACTTCCATCATTCACAAAACTCATTTGGCAGATAGCTTGTGTCGGGCAGGTTTCCGGATCGGAAAAATTTTTTCTCCGGAACATGGATTCCGTGGGGAGGCCGAAGCCGGTGAAAAAGTGCATGATGAAATAGATCAATCGACAGGTGTGAAAGTGGTATCCTTGTATGGCAAGAAACGTAAGCCGGATGCTTCCGATCTGGAAGGGCTTGACGTTCTTCTTTTTGATATTCAGGATGTTGGCGTGAGATTCTTTACTTATATATCCACTTTGACTTATGTGATGGAGGCGTGTGCAGCAAACGGCATCCCGCTGATTGTGCTGGATCGCCCGAATCCAAACCGGTTTTACTGCGATGGTCCTGTGCTGAAACAAGAATTTAGGAGTTTCGTCGGCCTTCATCCTGTTCCGGTTGTTTATGGGATGACCATCGGTGAATATGCGTTGATGGTGAATGGTGAAAGGTGGCTCGAAAACAACCTGATTTGCTCTTTGACGGTCATTCCATGCAGTCATTATGATGGAAAATCAATGCCGGCATTGGCGGTGAAGCCATCCCCAAATCTCACTTCGATGAATGCCATTTACCTTTATCCCGGCATTTGCTTTTTCGAAGGAACCCAGGTCAGTCTGGGAAGGGGTACCCGGAGGCCATTTGAAGTGATCGGATTTCCCGGTTGCCCGGATGGAGATACGGTTTTTATGCCGGTTTCCATTCCGGGCATGAGTGTTTCTCCCCTGTATCAGGATTTGGCGTGTCGGGGATTTTCACTGATCGGAGAAAGTACCCGTGACGGGCTCCCGGATTCTCAGTTGCCACTGAATTGGTTGCTGCGCATGTATAGGTTATATCCCGATTCAACCCGTTTTTTCAATTCCTATTTCAATACCCTTGCGGGCAACAGCGATTTGCAGCAACAGATCAGGAATGGATGGACGGAAGCACAGATCAGGGCTTCATGGAAAAACGAACGCGCAGCATTTTTTCTGATACGGAAGAAATACCTTCTTTACAACGAATAGAAAGGTAAACGGTTAAACGGTTCTCCCGGGGTAAACCTTTAATGCCTCTGCCAGGCACTGCATGGCATTTTTCAGGTCATTGACATTCAGTACATAACTGATCCTGACTTCATTGGTTCCCCTTCCCTTGGTGCTGTAAAAACCAGTTGCAGGTGCAAGCATGACCGTTTGCTGGTTGTAGGAAAATTGTTCCAGAAGCCACTGACAGAATTTATCCGAATCATCGATGGGGAGGCGGGCGACGGCATAGAAAGCTCCGCCGGGATTGGGGCAGAAGGCGCCGGGCATCTGATTGATGGCATTAACAACCGTATTCCGGCGCTCGATGTATTCTTTTAAAACCTCCTCAATGTAAGACTCTGGGGTATCAACCGCTGCTTCACCGGCAATCTGTCCGAAAGTTGGAGGACTTAACCGGGCCTGGGCAAACTTCATGGCGGTAGACATCACCTCTTTATTCTTTGAGATGATCACCCCAATACGGGCACCGCACATGCTATAACGTTTTGAGATGGAATCGAGCAGGATGGTATTTTGTTCAATACCCTTGAGATTCATGACCGAAAAATGTTGTTTGCCGCCGTAAACAAACTCACGATACACCTCATCAGCAAACAGGAACAGATCATGTTTCAGGACGATTTCCCGGAGGGATTCCAGTTCTTCTTTCGAATAAAGATAACCTGTAGGGTTGTTGGGGTTGCAGATCATGATACCCTTCGTCCGGGGCGTAATGGCTGCTTCAAAATCGTTCATGGAAGGTAGGGCAAATCCGTTTTCAATCACTGAATTGATGGGTTTGACTTCGATGCCAGAAGAAATGGAAAACCCGTTGTAATTGGCATAGAAAGGTTCGGGGATGATCAGCTCGTCACCTGGATTCAGGCAAGTCATCATGGCAAAAAGGATCGCTTCCGATCCTCCTGTGGTGATGATCATCTCATCAGGGGTGACGTTGATGCCGTTCCGCTTGTAATACTCACAAAGCTTTTTCCGGTAAGAGAGGATACCTGCTGAATGGCTGTATTCGATCACCTTCATGTCAAGGTGCCGGATCGCATCCAGGGCATTGGATGGGGTTTCGATATCCGGCTGCCCGATATTCAGGTGGTATACATGAATTCCCTTTTTCTTGGCTTCATCCGAGAATGGAACCAATTTTCTAATGGGTGACGCAGGCATCTGCATCCCCTTGGCAGAGATTTTCGGCATAATGAAAATGGCTACTTGTTGATTGGAACGGCGCTCTGTTCGGTGGCTTTTTCAGGCATAACCTCAGCCGGCTTGGCCATCACTTCTCCTTTGATTGTCAGTACAACGCGGGAGTTTTTTGCGTTGGAGGTGACAGTTATCGTTTTATTAAAAACGCCAATTCCATTCGTGTTGTAAGTAACCTTGATGGTTTCCTTCTTACCGGGAAGAAGGGGTTCCTTTGGCCAGGTGGGTACGGTACATCCGCAGGAAGATGCAGGCTTCGAAAGGATCAGCGGCTCATTTCCGGTGTTGGTAAACCAGAAATCAGCGTTTCCATCGGCGCCCTGGTACATCTTGCCGTAATCATGCACGATCTTTTCGAATTTGATAAGAGGACCATTGGCAGTGTCCTTGGCATTTTCGAGATTATCCTGTGCAAAGGCGCCCAGTGAGAAAACCAAAATGGTTACAATTGATAACAACCTTTTCATAACAATTTAATAGTTTAGGTCAGTTCAAAAATGAACGGACAAAAGTAGAATTAATTTTACGTACCGAATCAAAAAACATCAATATTTTATTTGTGTAGAATCCATTTTAACGATATTTAACGTTGCTATAAATTGGAGCGGATTCGGAGATATTTCATATTTTTGTTTTTTCATTTAATTTTTCTATTATGAAAAAGTTGCAGTGGTTTGCGGTCATTTCTTTGATTATCTGTGGAATGGGCTCTGTTTCCTGTGCTAAGAAAGGAGCTGGGACCGCCACCTCAACAAACAAGGATACCCAGCATGCTGACCCCGGTACCGGGGTAGCCAGCCCCCCTGTGATTATCTATAAGACCAAGACCAACTACAATGACAAAGTTCCTGTTATTCTGTCGGAGGATAAGCGCAAGATTGTCAGCTATCCTGATATCCATGATATTTACCTTCAGGGAGCCAATGCATATCCTGTTCCCCTGGAGGATGGATTTCTGTTGGACATGAGGGGTATTGGCCCTGGCGTTGCATTTACAAGTTTTTCTTATGAGGAGTTTGTGAAATTGGATCAGACACCCCCGGCTGAAGAATTGTTCAAAAGCATCATTGATAATGATCCCCTCGTAGAGATGTATCAGTGTGGAAATAAGCACCAATACGGCAACCTTCCGGATGAACTGAATGCTTTCATCCAAAAGCGTGATTTTACCCAATGCAAAAAGCTTAAATAGCAATTTCAAACGTATATAAATATTGATGGATAAGACAGTTGAAGGATTCAGCGAAGTCAGATTTCTTGACGGCAAGCAATTGTATTACAGCTTTCTGGCAGGAGCGAAGAAGATCTTTGAGGAACAGGGATTGTTAAATAAAATAAACGTATTTCCGGTCGCTGATGCCGATACAGGTACAAACCTGGCATCTACCATGCGTTCAATCATAGGTACGACCATCCCCACAGATAATATCAAGACGGCTGCCGTTGCCATTGCCGATGCCGCCCTGGTCGGAGCAAGAGGTAATTCCGGTATCATCTTCGCCCAATTTCTCTACGGCTTCAGCAATGAGATCGCATCAGAGGAGAATCTTGATACACGGAAATTTGCAGAGATCATCCGCAAGGCTGTAACCTATGCTTATGAAGCCATAGCCAATCCGGTGGAGGGAACGATGATTACAGTCATCAAGGCCTGGGCGGATTGTATCTATGCATTGAAGGACTTGATTGATGATTTTATCAGGCTCATCATCGAATCCTACCAGAAAGCCATGGAAGCAGTGGCAGAAACCACTAACCGGATGGAGGTATTAAAGAAGGCTAATGTCGTGGATGCCGGCGCCAAAGGATTTGTGTTTTTTCTTGAAGGGATGGTTGAATACTTCAAGCATCAGCAGATCAGAAAAATCCTGGCTGTTCGTAATGTTGTGAAGATCCGGGAAGAAGCCATCGAAGAAATAGATCACGATATTATCTCTTTCCGTTATTGCGCAGAAGCGCTGATTACCGGGGAAGGATTGGTAAGGGTGAAAGTAGCCAACCGGATCAAAAATCTGGGCGACTCCATGGTCATTGCCGGCTCCCCAAAAAAGCTGAGGATCCACCTTCACACCGACAAACCCACGGATCTTTTCTCTGAATTATACTCCTTTGGCACCCTGACCTATCAGAAGGTCGACGACATGGTCATGCAGAACCAACTGGCACACCATAGGCGTTATCCCATTGGAATTCTGACCGATTCCTGTTGTGATTTACCAAAGTCCGTTATCGATCAGCATCAGATACAAGTCATGCCCCTCAGCATTCATTTCGGAGAAACCTTTTTCCTTGACCGGTTGACCCTGAATCCGCAGCGATTTCTTCATCTCCTTGAAACATCTCCAGTCCACCCAACCACTGCTCAACCGACCTACCAGGATTTCGCCAACCGGCTCAACTATGCTGCCTCCCATTTCGATTCTGTGATCGCCATCCATATGACTTCCGGTATGAGCGGCACCTATTCGGCTTGTGACAAAGCCGCAAGGGATATCTCTGAAAACAGCCAGGCTAAAATAGATGTGATCGACAGCCATACCATTACCGGCGGTCTTGGCATGATCATTCTTAGGGCCATCGATGCACTGGAGAAAAAAATGTCACATGATGAACTTGTCTCTCAGATTCCACAGTGGACGGGAAAGATATCTACCTTCATGTGCCCCAAAACGATGAAATATGCGGTAAGGGGTGGTAGGGTGAGCCCGCTGAAAGGAAAAATGGCGCAATGGTTACGCATTAAACCAATCATTGGAGTTAACATGGAAGGAAAGTCATTTCCGCTGGCTACCACCTATAGTGATAGGGGGCGGCTGAACACGGTCATCCGGAGACTGAAAAAAGAGATGGAGCATCAGCAAATGTGGGGATATACCATCACCCATGTGAACAACTTCCGAGGTGCTGAGGGATTTGCAGCTGAGGTTGAAAAAATAAGCGGGAAGAAGCCGCTTTATATGGAGGAATCATCTCCCGTACTTGCCGCCCATACAGGTCCCGGAACAGTTTGTCTTTCGGTTCTCTATGAATAAAACCGGCCATGATCTACCTTAACACAGGGTTACTAATACGCACTGCCATGCTTCGGTATGTATCGGGCGTTCCCATGCTGGAAAAGAAATATGAGAAAAATCCTGAATTTCAGGAATATAAAGCCCGAACGTCAGCTTTTATCCCCGGGATCCCTAAAAAATAACCATATCATGGTCAACAAACAGCTCATCCATCCTGAAAGCATTGTTGTTATTGGCGGTTCGAATGACATCCAAAAACCGGGCGGGAAAGTCCTCAAGAATATCATCGATGGAAAATTCACCGGAAATCTGTATGTCATCAACCCCAAAGAAACAGAGGTACAGGGCATTACGAGTTTTTCGGAGGTTAAAGACCTGCCGCAGGTTGATTTGGCAATCGTAGCCATTGCCGCCAAATATGTGCCTGATGCGGTTGAGGAGTTGACAAAGAAAAAGAATACCCGTGCTTTTATCATTCTCTCAGCCGGATTTGGAGAAGAGAGCAAGGAGGGAAAAGTGTTGGAGAGCAGGATCGTAGGAATGATCAACGAGGTGAATGGCGCCTTGATCGGGCCCAATTGTATCGGCGTGCTAACCCCGCAATACCATGGCGTTTTCACCCAACCGATCCCAGGGCTCGACCCTATGGGTTGTGATTTTATCTCGGGTTCAGGCGCTACTGCCTGCTTTATCATGGAAGCTGGGATTCCGAAAGGTTTGCGATTTGCCAATGTGTTTTCAGTTGGCAACAGTGCCCAGATCGGGGTGGAGGAGATCCTGCAATACCTTGACGAATCTTTTGATCCTGAAAAAAGTTCACGGATCAAGTTGCTGTATGTTGAAAATATCTTCAAGCCAAAATTATTGTTGAAGCATGCCACCTCACTGATCAGAAAGGGATGTCACATCGCAGCGGTAAAGGCAGGCGCTTCAGAAGCCGGCAGCCGGGCTGCGTCCTCGCATACCGGAGCCCTGGCGAGCCCTGACGAAGCCGTGAAAGCCCTCTTCCGAAAGGCTGGCATTGTCAGGTGCGAAGGCCGGGAAGAACTCGCCAGCGTGGCCTCTGTTTTCACCTATCCCCGGCTGAAAGGAAAGAATATAGCCATCGTCACCCATGCCGGCGGGCCTGCTGTCATGCTTACCGATGCCCTTTCCAATGGCGGATTGCAGATCCCACACCTGGAGGGTCCTGCTGCCAACGCTTTACTGGAAAAGCTTTTACCAGGCTCATCAGTAGCCAACCCCATTGATTTCCTGGCCACCGGTACAGCGGAACAACTGGGCATCATCCTCGATGCGATCGAAAACCACTTTCCCGATATCGACGGTAGTGCAGTCATCTTTGGTACTCCCGGATTGACCAGGGTTTTTGATGCCTACAAGATCATCGACCAAAAGATCAGAACAGCCAGGAAACCCATCTTCCCCATTCTTCCATCCACTTTGACCGGAAAGGAAGAAATTGAAACTTTTGTTTCCAACGGACATACCTATTTTTCTGATGAGGTCGTATTCGGTCACGCGCTCACCAAGGTGGTAAACACTTCGAGCCCTTCCGAGGAATCATTGGACAAGAGCCTTGTAGATTTACGAAAAATCAGAGAAATCATCGAACAATCCCCCAATGGATATATGAGTCCTTCTGAAATTCAGGTTTTACTTGATGCTGCTGGTATCACAAGGGCGAAGGAGGCTGTTGTCCTAACTGTTGAGGATGCTTTGAATGAGGTGAAAAAGATGGGCTTCCCGGTTGTCATGAAAGTTGTTGGCCCGGTTCATAAAAGCGACGTTGCAGGCGTTGTCCTAAACGTTTCGAGTGAAGAAGTAGTCATCAGGGAATTTGAGCGGATGGTCCGAATCCCTGAAACAAAGGCCATTCTGATCCAGCAGATGCTCTCCGGATTTGAGTTGTTCGCCGGTGCCAAACGGGAGGACAAGTTCGGACATATGATATTGTGCGGACTTGGAGGAATTTTTATCGAGGTGATCAAAGATGTTTCCACCGCCTTGACTCCGGTTTCTATGGATGAAGCCATCCACATGATCAGATCACTCAAAGGGTACAAGATCCTGCAGGGGGTGAGGGGTCAGAAGGGGATCAATGAACAACGATTCGCCGACATCATCATCCGTCTATCGGCCTTGCTTGAGGCAGCTCCAGAGATCAGCGAACTGGATTTCAACCCGATCCTCGGGAGAGAAGATCAGGTTGTCGTAGTAGATGCCCGAATCTGTATCAGTAAGTAGACTTTTCGAAAGCGAGAAAGGCTTTTCCCAGATTCTCAATGATATCGCCGGCGATAAGCGACTCCTGTCCGCAAACAGATGCCGCCATGTCCCCAGCCAACCCATGAAGATAAACAGCGAACAAACAAGCTGCGAGAGGCGTGTAATGCTGAGCTAACAGGCCGGCCAGGATACCTGTCAACACATCGCCACTACCCCCTGTTGCCATCCCCGGGTTGCCGGTAGTGTTAAAATAGCAGGAGCCATCCGGACAGGTAATGGCCGTATGTGCCCCCTTCAGAACCACAAAAACCTGATATTTTACAGAGAGATCCCGTTGTGTTTTGTTTCGTTCAAAATCATTGGATGATTTGCCTGCAATCCGCTCAAATTCTTTGGGATGAGGTGTCAGGATCGTGTTTTTAGGAAGGAATGCCATCCAGGTTTTATGCCCGGCAAGAATATTCAAGGCATCTGCATCCATCACGAGTGGTACAGGAGAGTTCTGGATCAATAACTTGAGGGTGTTGGCTGTTTGTTTTTCGGTGCCAATCCCTGGTCCCACAGCAATGGCCTGATAGTTATCTAAAACCGGAATTCCGGTCAGATGGAGATCATCGGCATCAGGATGAACCATGGCTTCGGGAACAGCTGTTTGGATAATCGGAACACCACTTCGTGGGACATGTGCCGTAACCAGTCCTGACCCGCTCCGCAAACATGCCCTGGATGCCAGCACAGCTGCTCCAATCTTTCCATAGCTACCCGCTATGATCAACGCATGTCCGAAATGTCCTTTATGGGAAAACTTGTTTCTTTGGATTCGAAAGCCTTTCAGCATCTCTGCTTCCAGCATGAAATTCGGAACATCACACTGATCTGTAAACTCCTTCATGATCCCGATATCCAGTAATTGCCAATGACCGACAGAAGCATCATTTTCAGGAAAGAAAAATGCCAGTTTGGGTGGTGAAAAAGTCAGGGTGTAATCTGCCTTGATGACCGCTGATGTTTTGTGTTGGGTGGGCCGATCAATAAACAATCCGGAGGGAACGTCGACAGCAATGATCACTCCTTGTTGGTCATTGAGTCGGCGGATGATGTCTGCCACAAAACCTGTTACCGGTTTATTTAATCCGGAACCGAACAATGCATCAATGATGACAATATCATCAGACTGCGTTGGAATATCATTTAAATGGCTAATTGTACACAGTATGTCAGGATAATGGTGTCGGAGCCTGTCAAGGTTGATCTGATTAGATGCTGATAGGGACGAAGCAGTCTCGACCAGGCAGGCTTTCACCTTTACGCCGGCAGCCCGGAGAAGCCTGGCGATGACGAGGCCATCCCCGCCGTTATTTCCAGATCCGCAGAAAACGTGAACCTCATGTTCGTGCCGGAGGTAATTGATAAGCCATTCGGTACATTTGGAAGCAGCCCGTTCCATCAGGTCAATATCCCTGATGGGCTCATGTTCCATGGTATAGGCGTCTGCCTGCCGGATCAGTTCTGCAGGGAGGATTTTCATTGGTTAGTTAAAATCCGGACAACTTTCAAGGAAGGGAATGGACATGAGAACGCCAACCATAAGCACGGCAGTGCTATGGGGAACAGCTTCTACCGGCTGACCCTGCCCCGAAGGAGATGCAATGTTTTGATTTTCCATAGGTTATAAGATAAAGGTTGATATTTTGTACAGATAACTTATTACCAGGATGCAGACAGTAAAGATAAGCAAAAATAGTAAGATGCGAGCGCCATTCTGAAATCTGAAAACCAGATGAAAAATCAGAAAAAGGATCATGGTGATCATCGGGATAAGGGCCGGAAATATTTTGATACTTTCAACAAGGTTCCCTTTGAGTAACTCAATGAAAGCCGATTGCATACCACAGCCCGGACAATCTATTCCGAAGGTTCTTTTCCAGGAGCAAGGCATCTGGTGTTGTTCCAGCCAGGAAATCAGCTCATCCATGGCGGGTTAAAAATAGAATGGATGGAACTTGAACTCTCCCAGTGTATTATACTCAATGGCCGGAGCCGGTATCTTGATAAATCCGAAAGCGTTAAAGAGGATCTTCAACAGGTTGGATTTAGTCCGGATCTTTGTCAGGTCAATATCCACCGAGAGCATGAATTTGCGGTACCTTTCAAATGATGGAATGGGGTTTCCCTTGTAGGTAGAAGTGTTGGTAAATGCGCCGGTCATGCCGCCCGCACCGTATCCGACAGCAATGTTAAGCCATCTTGGGAACTTGGAATCTTCTGGGAGAAAGGAGTGGATATTCCCGGAGAGCCAGAAAGAAATCCCGTTGTAGTCTTTATTCATTTGTTCAATCAGGCTATGACCCAACAAGTCAGGCCGGTACTTGGCATATTTGCTAGGGTGAAAGCTATACTTGAGCATGAACCGCTGTTCATCCCAGGCAAATTGTTGTGACATAAAAAAGGCCGTCCCGCTGAAATTGGCTATCAGATCCCCGGATGAAGCGCCCCAGCCGGCTGAAAATCCATCCAGGATTTCAATGATCGATTCGTATCCAAAGGCCATTCCTCCACTGATCCAGATGGATTTGTTCTTTGGCAGACCGGTCCACCTGAATAAGCCATGGCTAACCCTGGCCAGATAGTATGCGGTGGTCATATGGCCGACTTTATCCATCTGCATCCACTCCTTGTTGTCGTTGAAGAAGTGAAAACTGGTTTGCGGGTAACCGGAATACCACATGATGTATAATCCGGCAAGGGTGGTAGGATACAACACACTGGCAGCAACCACCACACCTGTCAGTCTTCCCTTATGGATACCTGAAGAATCCTTAGCCAGCGAGTCTTTCTCCATCCCGGCATGACAGGGTTGTGATAGACATCCAACAAAGATTAGCAAGATCAAGGGAAGATACCGTCTCACTTTTTGATGTTTAGGCGGTTAAGGGCTTGCTGGTAAAGGATCGCATTCATGCTGTGCTGGTTGATGGTGCGGGCAAATACATGGTATCCGGACATGTCAGGTTTTGCACAGAAAAAATAGTAATCGTGCGACCGGTAGTTTAACACGGCATCAATGGAAGCAATCGAAGGGATGCATATCGGTCCTGGCGGGAGGCCTTTATAAATATAGGTGTTGTAAGGACTATCAATCTTTTTATAGTCGTTCAGAACCCGGCGGATGGTAAAATCCCCCAGGGCAAAGACGATGGTAGGATCGGCTTGCAGCAGCCAGCCGTCATTCAAACGGTTCATGTAAACACCGGCAATCATCGCCTTTTCATCATCCCTGTTTGTTTCCTTTTCGATGATGGAAGCTAAAATATAGATATCCTTCCTTGATAAACCTGTAACGGCAGCCTTTTGCTGACGTTGGTCGTTCCAGAATCTCTTATTTTCTTTGGCCATCCGCTCAATGAGCTGATCTGCAGAGGTGTTCCAGAAGAATTCGTACGTATTGGGAATAAAAAGGATCATTGCATCGGTTGGAGTCACTCCGAACCTTGAGAGGAACAGTGAGTCCTCCATGCGTTTCATGATAGAAACGGAATCTGCTTCGATCTGTTTCGAAATGCGGCTTGCCAGTTCTTCCTTTGTCCGGATATTGTTGAAAATCAGGTGCAACGGTTCCTGATAACCTGAACGGAGTAAACGGACAAACTGAAAAATACGCATCCCTTTTTTGACCGTGAACCTCCCCGGTTTCACATTTTTTTTATACCGTAAAAGCCATGCCTGAAATTCAAATGTCCGTTCGTGAACGATCATCCCTTTCGAAAAAAGTTCCTTTTTTACCATCTCATAGTCAGCGCCGGCTGGGACATATACGTAATCTTTCTCTTTCCCGCCGAGCCAGATTTCTGACAGGAATAATTGAGAGAAAACAAGAAAACCAAGGATCAGAAAAAGGATTAAAATGCCGATCGGGAGCCATCGCCTGGTTTTTTTTCCATCCCGGCGATAACCTTTGTGGTCGAACATGGAGTAGTAGTATTCCATTTATCCGGTCAATCTTTGAGTTTCTGATAGAAAAGTTCGTTGATCCATTGATTTCCGCTCTTCAGCCACTCCTTTCGCATTCCTGATTGGATGAACCCTGCTCTCTCAAACAACCGGATACTGGGCAAGTTGTTTTCCGGGATCCCGGCGTACACCGTATGCATGCCGATGGTCTGAAAACAATATTCCAATAATAGATGCAGGGACTCCAGAGCGTAACCTTTTCCTCTTTCTTCCTGTTGAATAAGGATCCCTATCCCTGCCCGCATGTTTTTAGGGTCAAAGTCAAACAGATCGATGGTTCCGATCGCCCCTGCAGGTCTTCCTTTCGTCACTTTCTCAATCATAAACCGGATCTGCCGGCTGGCATATATGTCATCGTTGGCATTCATCACATATTGATCCAACACAAAGCGGGATAAAGGAGCAGATAATGAGCCCAAGTGCCAGATGGTGGGATCATTCTCCCACACATACAGCAACTCCACATCCCCCGGCTCCACCGCCCGCAACATCACCTTTTCCCCAACAAACGACTGTTTCATAACTATTTAACTGTTTGCTGCTTGCTGATTACTGTTTGCTGCTTACTGATTACTGTTTACTGAATACTCCCCCTCAAACACCCGCACCGCCGGCCCCTCCAGCCAAATGTCCGTGAAAACACCTGCTTCACTTCTAAAACTGACTTTTAGGACTCCCCCCAGTGTATTGATCTCAAAGTCATTCTTTCCGGGAAAGAGATCCGATAAGACGATAGCCGTTGCCGTAACCCCTGTCCCGCAAGATAATGTTTCATCTTCAACCCCGCGTTCATAGGTTCTTACAAAGACCACTTCGCCTTTCAATTCCACAAAATCCACATTGATTCCCTCTTTCATAAATTCCGGGCTGTACCTGATCTTTTTCCCTTCTGCTCGTATATCAAGCTTTTCAAGGCCTTTCTTGAAAAGGACCAGATGGGGTGAGCCGGTATCGAGGATGTATCGATCATTCAGACATTGAACGGCAGACACCTCTTTCATCCTGATTTTCACCCGGTAATGATTTGACTCAACAGCGAGAATGATCCCTTCATGCGCGCCATCGATAGCTAAAAACGATGCCTTTTGATCAACAAGACCAAGGTAGTGTGCAAAAGCCGTCAAGCATCGCCCGCCATTGCCGCACATGGTGCTCTCGTTGCCGTCGCTGTTGAAGTATCGCATCGAGAAATCATAGTTGGAAGATGTTTCCAGCAGCATCAATCCATCCGCACCGACACCCAGATGACGATCACATAACCACGAAATGTCGGCTGCGGAAAGACGGATTTCGCCCTTCCTGTTATCCAGCAGGATAAAGTCGTTTCCTGCCCCGTGGTACTTGTAAAAATGAATTTTCACTCCCTGGTCTTACTCTTCCATGCAAAACTAAGGATATTCTTGGAATATGTTGAGTGATTGGGTGATTCTTGTTTTCTTTGTTGGGAATTATGAAAGATGAGATTTGAACTTTGAATTATGAATGGAGATCCCAGACTTTACCGTGTGCTTGAAGAGCTGAACATCACGTTTGACTATTACGAGCATCCGCCTGCACCGACGATTGAAGAAGCCAAAAAGTACTGGAAGGACATTCAAGCAGCCCACTGTAAAAACCTCTTTTTCAGGAATCACAAAGGAAACCGACATTACCTGGTGATCTTTGAACATACGCACGACCTCTCCATCCATGACCTTGAACAGCGCTTGAAACAAGGGAAGCTGACATTTGCCTCACCCGATCGGATGAGGAAATACCTCGGATTAACACCCGGTTCTGTGTCTCCTTTTTGCCTGATCCATGATAATAACCATGAGGTTCAAGTGTTTATTGATGAAAATCTCCGGAAATCAGCAACAATCAGTTTCCATCCCAACATCAACACCGCGTCGCTGGTAATCACTTTCAGCGACTTCCTCCGTTTTTTAGAATGGACAAAAAATACCTATGAGTTCATTCATCTCTATTAAAGAGCCAGACATTGATGACGGTGAGTGAAGAGATAAGGATACAGGCTGAAAGGTGAAGGGTAATGAGCGAAAACCTCAGAAACAGAATTCAAATTTCTGATTTCTGATTTCTGATTTGAACCCGTGGGATGTAGCAGGGTCGAACTGCTGACCTCATGCCTGTCAAGCATGCGCTCTAAACCAACTGAGCTAACATCCCTTTTGCGGGGGCAAAAGTAAGAATTATTTTCAAATCAATGGATGACCTCACCCCCCTGCTTTTCTAATGACCCCTCCCTTAATCCCTCCCCTTGCAGGGGAGGGGAAGGGGTGGGGTCGCTGGCAATGACCTCACCCCCCCTGCCCCCTCTCCTCACAGGAGAGGGGGAGTGGTGGGGTCGTTGCGCGATGGGGGCCTCCGTATCTCTGTGAGTCTAAAAAACATCTCATGATACCACATAGGGCTGCAGAAGACCATTATATCTCCACAATCGTTAATCGTCTTATGCAATCAAAAGTCTAAAATCGTCCAACCGAAAATCTCAAGTGCAAAACCAAAAGTCTAAACTGCAAAGTGCAAATTATCCATTTTCCAATTTCTAATTTCTAATTTCTGATTTCCTGATACACCCCCAGTATCTCTCCGTAATACACCGTATGAAAGTCCCGTTTCGGGTAGTACCTGCCGATAATCGGTTCTTCCAGCGACTTATCATCAATGATGTTCTTGTGGATAATCCGGCATTCGTAATGCATGATCGATTCAGTGAGGTAAGAAACGGTGCTGCCGAGCCCGTCAGATAAGGTCAAGCCGCAATGTTTCAATTTATCCCCATCCTTGCCGGAATGACTTCCGCAATAAGCCGCTGTTTTAGCGAGTGATGGAGGAAGGATGTTAACTGAAAAGTACTTCGACTGCCAAAAGGAGAATACCTTCCCCGCTTAGATGCTCTAATGTTAGATTGAATGCTTCAGTGATATCTATTTTATTTCTCATAGGATACAGGATTTCAGACAAAGGTATATTTATTCGATCAAACCCCTTTTTTTCGTGATGATCCGAAACGCATTACCTTAGCTTAAGTTGAAAGCTCTTTGTAATTTCGCAGCCTGAAAACCAGATATTTTCTTACACGATGAACAAACAAACCCTTTGGATATGGATGTTATGCTGCTGCCTTGGCTTCTCTGCTACCGCACAGCAAAAGCGTAACCTGACGCTGGATGACATCTTCAAATCACGCAGTTATTATGCCCGTGGCAGCGGTAATCTCCGCTCCATGGCCGACGGCGAGCATTATGTGGCCCTGAAACATGACAGCCTGAACGTGTATGCCTATGAAACAGGCACCCTATCGCGTACCCTTACAACTGCCGATGATTTGATCTATCCACCCGATTCCACTGCGGTTGAAATGGATGATTTTGAACTCAGTCCGGATGAAAAAAAGATCCTCTTTGCTACCGGCACCGAGGCCATCTACCGGCGCTCTTCCAGGTCAGATTATTTTCTTTTCGATACCGGAAAGGGAGAACTGAAAAAAGTTTCCGGCAAAGGAAAGCAGCAGTTGGCCATGTTTTCGCCTGATAGCCGCAAGATCGCCTTTGTCAGGGATAATAACCTTTTTATCTGTTTCATCGAAACCGGCGAAGAGCGACAAGTCACCTTCGATGGCGAGGCCGGGAAGATCATCAATGGCGCTCCCGACTGGGTATATGAAGAGGAGTTCGAGTTTGCACGGGCTTTTGATTGGTCTGCTGATGGTAATTGCCTTGCTTATTACCGGTTTGATGAAACCCACGTCAGGGAATATGTGTTGATTGATTATGATACAACCTATCCGGATATTCTCAAATACAAATACCCCAAGGCGGGAGAAGACAATTCCATCGTCACCATCCATTTATACAACCTGCGATCTGGAGAAACCGCAACAGTTGATGTGGGAGATGATACAGACATCTACATCCCCCGCCTCAAGTGGACCAAAGATCCAGGTATCCTTTCCCTGATCCGGTTAAACAGGCATCAGAATAAACTTGACCTGTTATTCAGCGACCTGGTGGGTAGCACGCGGGTAATTTATACTGAAGAGAACCGTCGATACATCAATATCAATGATGACCTGACTTTTCTCGATGACAATCGTGGATTCATGTTCACCAGTGAAAAAAGCGGATTCAGACGAATTTACTGGTATGACATGACAGGCACACTGGTCAGGATCTACCATGATAAAAATTGTGATGTATTGGGAGACCTGGTCATTGATCAGCCCAATCGCAGGCTCTATTTTGCGACCAATGAGTCCGGTCCATATAACAAAGAACTTTTTACGGTTTCTTTTGATGGAAACGATTACAAATTGTTATCCGAGAAGACAGGGTACAATAGTGCCCGGTTTAGCCGTCATTGCAAATATTATGTCAACAACTGGTCGGATGCCAATACACCTCCTGTGATTTCGGTACACCGGCCTGATGGATCTAAGGTCAGGGTTGTTGAAGAAAACGCAAAACTTCGCAGGCAGCTTGAATTGGTTCACTTTCCAGAGAAGCAGCTGTTCAAATTCCGCACATCCGAAGGGGTTGATTTATATGGTTGGAAAATGTTCCCACCACAGATGAAGAAGAAGCAGAAGTATCCTGTACTTTTCAGCATTTACGGTGGTCCCGGCTCGCAGTCGGTGCTGAATGCCTGGGCTGGCGGAGATCTTTGGGAACGAATGCTTGCCGACACCGGTATCATTGTGATCTCAGTAGACAACCGGGGAACCGGAGGCAGGGGAGAGGAGTTCGAAAAATGTGTTTATATGCAGCTGGGTAAATTCGAAACCATCGACCAGGTAGAGACCGCCAGGCATATTTCAGCCTGGAGCAACGTGGATAAAAACCGGATCGGGATATTCGGCTGGAGCTACGGTGGTTTTCTGGCTGCCTCCTGCATGACCATCGGAGCAGATTTCTTCAGTACCGGCATTGCCGTGGCTCCGGTGACCAACTTCAGGTATTACGACAACATCTATACGGAAAGGTACATGCGTAAACCCATTGAAAATGAATCGGGTTATGATGAAAACGCCCCTGTTAACCACGCCGCTGAAATGAAAGGGAAACTATTACTCGTTCACGGTGTATCGGATGACAATGTGCATGTGCAGAACTCCATGGAAATGATCAACGCACTCGTGGATGCCAACAAGCATTTCGAACTGATGATGTATCCAAATTCAAATCATGGTATCTACACCGGCGACAATACCCGGTATCATTTGTTCTCTCAGATGACTTCCTTTCTTGCTAAAAACCTGCTGAAATAAAAAAACTTTGCTTGAAGTGTTGGCAGATCAAAATGGAATATGTACCTTTGCAGGCTCAAAATTGAAGCATTAACAATTTTTAACAGAAAGCTGAACCATAAACATGATCATCATTCCTGTAAAAGAAGGCGAAAACATTGACCGTGCCCTTAAGAAACTCAAACGGAAATTTGAGAAGACCGGTGTTGTGAAAGAGCTACGCAGCCGGCAAAAATTCACCAAACCCTCGGTGAAAAGAAGGGAAGTTGTGTCAAGAGCCGTTTATATCCAACAATTGGTGCAGAATCAGGAAAACGAATCCTGACAAAACTTTTTCCCTAAAAAATTTTGTTTTAGGAAAAATTATTCCTACATTTATCCGTTTATTTTTGCAAACGGATAGATGCCGATGTATTGAATGAATTACGCTTCTTTTTTACAATATATACAATACGAAAAAAGGTTCTCTGCGCACACAGTCAAGGCTTATCAATCGGATATTGCCCAGTTTGTTCACTACCTGAAGGAACAATATGAAACCGAGGACCTTGTACAAGTTAACCCGGCGATTGTACGTTCATGGCTGGTTAGCCTGATGCAGGAAAACATCACGGCCAGATCTATCCAACGGAAAATAACAGCGCTCAAATCGATGTACAGGTATTTTCTGAAGGAAGGCAAAATAGCAACCAATCCCGTTGCCCGTATCCAGGCCCCCAAAATGCCTACTCGTCTCCCTGAATTCGTTGAAAAAGAACGGATGGATCTGCTCTTTTCAACAGATGCATTTCCCAATAACTATGAGGGTATCCGGGACCAATTGATTCTGGAGATATTTTACGCAACGGGGATGAGGCTGTCAGAACTGGTCAATCTGAAAACCGAAGATGTTGACCTCTCCCGGAACACCCTCAAAGTGTTGGGTAAAAGGAATAAGGAACGGATCATCCCGTTTGGCAACCGGTTGGCCTCCCTGATCAGGAATTATATTGAAGAAAAGAAGAAATCGGTCTCCGGAGAGGAGTCAAAATGGCTATTGGTGACAGCAAAGAGCAAACAGCTTTATTCCAAACTTGTTTTCCGGATCGTCCGACATTACTTATCTGCTGTTACTACGCAGGGGAAGAAGAGCCCGCACGTTCTGCGGCATACTTTTGCCACGCACATGCTCAACAACGGAGCAGACCTGAATGCCATCAAGGAACTTCTGGGACACGCCAATCTGGCCGCAACACAGGTCTATACGCATAACAGCATTGAAAAACTGAAAAATATTTACAAACAAGCCCATCCAAGGGCATAAACTAATGGAGGAACCAAGTCATGAAAGTATCAATCAATTCTGTACACTTCAAAGCTGACCGTAAACTGGAGCTATTCATCCAGGAAAAATTAGAAAAACTTGATAACTTCTACGATGGAATCATCGGCAGTGAGGTGATGCTCAAGGTGGAGAATACCGAGAGCAGGGACAACAAGATTGCTGAGATCCGCCTGGCCATCAGGGGAAACGACCTGTATGCCAGGAAGCAAAGTAAGACCTTCGAAGAAGCTGCCGACAGCGCTGTAGATGCCCTCAAGAAACAACTCACCAGGTACAAGGAAAAAATAAGGAGGGTATAGGTTTTTTTATTAAAAATCTTTGTTTGTATTTAAATTGTTTATACTTTTGCAGTCCCGTTTGAAAAAACGGGACTGTTTTATTATGTTATGCTGAGAACAGGCCGATGTAGCTCAGCTGGTAGAGCAGCTGACTTGTAATCAGCTGGTCGGCGGTTCGAATCCGTCCATCGGCTCGCAGGGAATTGGGAATGGAGTGTTCTTTGAATGATTGGTTTACCAAGGGGAGATACCAGAGTGGTCAAATGGGGCAGACTGTAAATCTGTTGGCGAAGCCTTCGGAGGTTCGAATCCTCCTCTCCCCACACCCCCTCCCATCCTCCCTCCCCCAATTGGGGGAGGGAAATAGGGTAGGGGGGCTATGCGGAAGTAGCTCATTTGGTAGAGCGGAAGCCTTCCAAGCTTCAGGTGGCGGGTTCGAGCCCCGTCTTCCGCTCCAAAATAGCAGGAGGTTTGACATCCTTCTGCAGTACAAGCCGATGTAGCTCAGTGGTAGAGCACTTCCTTGGTAAGGAAGGGGTCATGAGTTCAAGTCTCATCATTGGCTCAGGATATTTAATCACAAACTGTTCGTTCAATCTTTAAACACTTATTTTTTATGGCAAAAGAAACCTTTGTCCGCAGCAAACCACACGTCAATGTCGGCACGATTGGCCACATCGACCATGGTAAAACCACGCTGACTGCAGCCATCACCCTTTCGCTGAAACACAAAGGGCTGGCTGAATTCAAATCATTCGATCAGATCGACAATGCACCGGAAGAAAAAGCCCGTGGTATTACGATCAACACCGCGCACATCGAGTATGCAACCGAAAAGCGGCACTACGCCCACGTTGACTGTCCCGGCCATGCCGACTATATCAAGAATATGGTTACCGGCGCAGCCCAGATGGATGGCGCCATCCTCGTCGTTGCAGCTACCGATGGTCCCATGCCCCAAACCCGCGAACATATCCTCCTGGCACGCCAGGTCGGTGTTCCCAGACTGGTGGTCTTTATGAACAAAGTCGACATGGTTGACGACCCCGAGTTGCTTGACCTGGTCGAAATGGAAATACGCGAACTGCTTACCTTCTACGGTTTTGAAGGTGATAAAGCACCCGTTATCCGCGGCTCCGCCCTTGGTGCCCTGAACCAGGAACCTGCTTGGGTTGAAAAAGTATTCGAACTGCTTGATGCCGTTGACGAGTATATCCCACTGCCCCAACGTGATGTTGATAAGGCATTCCTGATGCCCGTGGAAGACGTCTTCTCCATCACCGGCCGTGGCACTGTTGCAACCGGAAGAATTGAAACCGGCGTGATCAAAACCGGCGACCCCGTTGAAATTATCGGTATGGGTGCTGAAAAACTGAAATCCGTTGTAACCGGTGTCGAAATGTTCCGGAAAATCCTTGACCGTGGTGAAGCCGGTGACAATGCCGGTTTGCTCCTTCGTGGTATTGACAAGGACGAGATCCGCAGAGGGATGGTTATCGCCGCTCCGGGCTCCATCACACCTCATAAGCATTTCAAAGCCGAAGTTTATATCCTGAAAAAGGAAGAAGGTGGCCGTCATACGCCATTCCACAACAAGTACCGTCCCCAGTTCTATTTCAGAACAACCGACGTTACAGGTGAGATCAACCTCCCCGAAGGTGTGGAAATGATTATGCCTGGCGATAACCTGAGCATCACCGTCATGCTGATCTCTGAGATCGCCATGAACAAAGGTCTCCGCTTCGCTATCCGCGAAGGTGGACGTACCGTTGGCGCCGGTCAGGTAACTGAAATCCTTGACTGATAATATCAAAATCGGGAGCCTGCCTGTCAGGCTTCCGGTAGAATTTAAAATAATTGTTTAAAGATTACACGGGTGTAGCTCAATTGGTAGAGTAGCGGTCTCCAAAACCGTTGGCTGTGGGTTCAAGTCCTACCACCCGTGCAAATATCAGAACAAATGGCGAAGTTAAAAATTCAGACGTATCTAAAGGAAAGTTATGATGAGCTGATGCATAAAGTCTCCTGGCCAACATGGAGCGAATTGCAGAGCAGCGCCATCGTCGTGTCCATTGCTTCCCTGATCATCGCATTCGTGGTGTTCTTGATGGACGAAGCCTTCCGGAATATTCTGTTACAATTCTACAAGCTCTTCTGAATTCGTCATCAATCTGATATCCGATTGGCACTCGGAACAGATCAACCTTATATCCATGGGTGAAGAGGTAAAAAAATGGTATGTCGTCAGAACCATCAGCGGGAGTGAGAAAAAGGTTAAACAGTACCTGGATAATGAGATCGTAAACTCCAAACTCCAGGAATTCATTAGCCAGGTGCTCATTCCGACTGAGAAGGTCTACCAGATTAGGAACGGTAAAAAAATCGTCAAGGAAAAGAATTTTTTTCCTGGTTACGTCCTGATCGAGGCTGCATTGGTAGGGGAAGTTCCCCATATCATCAAGAATATTCCGGGTGTTCTGGGATTTCTTGGCAGCAAAGGCGAAGCACATCCGTTGCGTCCATCAGAGGTGAACCGTATCCTTGGCAAGTTCGATGAACTGGCTGAAAAGGGTGAAGAATACACGGTTCCTTTCATCGTGGGCGAAACGGTTACCGTTATCGATGGACCATTCAACAGTTTCAGCGGTGTGATCGAAGAGATCAATGAGGAAAAGAAGAAACTCAAAGTACTCGTGAAGATCTTCGGACGCAAAACCCCGCTGGAACTTGGTTTTATGCAGGTTGCTAAAGAATAGGGTTACTGTTCTGCCGCCGGTCACCTAACCTAAAGTGAATCAATACAATGGCAAAAGAAGTTAGCGGAATCATCAAATTGCAGATCAAGGGTGGAGGAGCCAATCCTTCTCCGCCGGTAGGGCCCGCTTTGGGAGCCAAAGGGGTGAATATCATGGAGTTCTGCAAACAGTTCAATGCCCGTACACAAGACAGCGCCGGGAAATTGATCCCGGTAATCATCACCGTTTACCGTGACAAGTCATTTGATTTCATCATCAAATCACCCCCGGTTGCCGTCCAGTTGTTAGAGGCAGCGAAAATTCAAAAAGGTTCCCCTGAACCCAACCGGAACAAGGTTGCCAGTGTCACCTGGGATCAGGTTCGCAAGATCGCTGAGGCCAAGATGAATGACCTGAATGCCTTCACCGTAGATTCAGCCATGAGCATGGTTGCAGGTACTGCACGAAGCCTTGGCATCACCGTTTCAGGAGAACCGCCTTACAAGAAAAACAAGTAAGACCGTTTTCGCTTCGGTCATTAACCTAAAAAAATACCAACATGGTAAAAGTGACAAAAAAGCGCAAGGAAGCTTTATCAAAATACGACAGTAAGGCTACCTATCCACTGGCTGAAGCGGCGCGTATTGTGAAGGAGATCTCTACCGTCAGGTTCGACGCATCGGTTGACCTCGATGTGCGACTGAATGTAGATCCCCGCAAAGCCAACCAGATGGTTCGTGGGATGGTAACCCTCCCCCATGGAACAGGAAAAACCATCCGGGTACTGGTGCTTTGTTCCCCTGACAAGGAACAGGAAGCCACCGGCGCCGGTGCAGATTTTGTCGGACTCGACGAGTTTATCGATAAAATCCGCCAGGGATGGACCGACGTAGATGTGATCATCACCACTCCCAATGTCATGGGAAAAGTGGGAACACTCGGCAAAATCCTGGGACCAAGGGGTTTGATGCCCAACCCTAAAACCGGAACCGTAACAATGGAAATCGCAAAAGCTGTAAAAGATGTCAAAGCAGGCAAGATCGACTTCAAAGTGGATAAGTATGGAATCATCCACGCTGCCGTCGGGAAAGTCTCATTTGACAATGAAAAGCTTGTTGACAATGCAAAGGAATTACTGCAAACCATCATCAAGCTCAAACCGGCCTCAGCCAAAGGTACCTACATTAAGAGTATCTATATGTCAAGTACCATGAGTTCCGGTATTCAGATCGATCCAAAATCTGTTACAGCTTAATTTTTTTCAAATCTGAATACCCCAAGAGGCTATGAAAAAAGAGGATAAGAATCAAATGATTGAATCCCTGGCCAATCAGCTCGTGGCAAATCCAAATTTTTATATCGCTGATATTTCTAACCTGAATTCTGAAGCTACTTCAAAACTCAGAAGGCTCTGCTTCAAAAAAGAGGTGAAATTGATAGTGGTAAAAAATGCCCTGCTGAAAAAGGCCATGGAGAAGACCAACCAGAACTTCGAATCGCTCTACGATGTGTTGAAGGGCGGAACCTGCATCATGTTCGCCGAAGTTGCCAATCAACCGGCCAAACTGATACAGGAGTTTCGCAGAAGTTCCAACAGGCCCATTCTCAAGGGAGCTTTTATTGAAGAGATGGTATATGTCGGTGATAACCAGCTGGATAACCTGGTCAATATCAAGTCAAAGAATGAATTGATTGGCGATGTGATCGGCCTGCTCCAATCTCCGATGAGAAATATACTGTCCGCACTTCAGTCGGGAGGTCACACCATCTCCGGACTGGTTAAAACACTTTCGGAAAAATCCGAAACAGCAAATTAATTGAAAAGCGTAATTAAATTAAGTTGAACAAACGTCCAAACAGTTGGACATAAAAACTGGACAAACCATGGCAGACATTAAAGTTTTAGCAGAACAATTGGTTAACCTGACCGTAAAAGAGGTCAATGAATTGGCGAAAGTCCTGAAGGACGAGTACGGTATTGAACCTGCAGCAGCTGCAACCGTTGTAGCTGGCGCAATGCCCGCAGGCGGTGGAGCCCCGGCAGCAGCAGAAGAAGAAAAGAATACCTATGACGTCGTTCTGAAACATGCCGGACAGGCTAAGCTGGCCGTCGTTAAACTGGTAAAAGAACTTACCAGCCTGGGACTCAAAGAAGCCAAAGAACTCGTTGATGCAGCCCCGAAAGCGCTCAAGGAAGGAGTTCCAAAGGATGAGGCCGAAGCACTCAAAAAACAACTGGAAGAAGCTGGCGCTGAGGTTGAAATCAAATAAGCTGATAAAGGAACTTGAGGAACAAAATACAACAAGATTTAGACTTGCACCGGGAAACCCCGGGTGCAGGTCTATTTCTTGTTTCTTTCAACCGGTGCTGAATTCACACTGGGTTTGTTATTTGTTTTTAACCTTAAATCCTTATCACCTTGGCAGCACAAAAACAACAAAGAATCAGCTTTTCCTCGACCAAAATTTCTACAGACTATCCCGATTTTCTTGAAATACAGGTAAAATCCTTTCAGGATTTTTTTCAGTTTGAGACCAATCCCGAGAGCAGGGTCAACGAAGGCCTGTTTAAAGTTTTCAGTGAGAACTTCCCGATCAGTGATGCACGCAACAACTTCGTGCTGGAATTTCTCGACTATTTCATCGATCCGCCCCGATATACGATCGAAGAATGCATTGAGCGAGGATTGACCTACAGTGTCCCGCTGAAAGCCAAATTGAAACTCTTCTGTACCGACCCGGAGCATGAAGACTTTGAAACCATCATCCAGGATGTTTATCTGGGGATGATCCCTTACATGACACCTCGCGGATCGTTCGTGATCAATGGCGCTGAACGGGTTGTAGTTTCTCAGTTGCACCGTTCTCCCGGTGTATTCTTTTCCACGAGTTTCCATGCGAATGGCGTGCAGCTATACTCTGCCCGGATCATTCCATTCAAAGGCTCATGGATGGAATTCACGACCGATATCAATAATGTGATGTATGCCTACATCGACCGGAAAAAGAAACTCCCGGTAACAACCTTATTGCGGGCCATCGGATTTGAGAGTGACCGTGCTATTCTGGAGATCTTCGGTCTGGCTGAAGAGATAAAGGTCAACAAATCTGTACTGAAAAAATATATCGGACAGAAACTGGCTGCCCGTGTAGTACGCAGTTGGGTGGAAGACTTTGTCGACGAAGATACCGGCGAAGTTGTATCAATCGAACGTACCGAAGTGATCATCGACCGGGAAACCATCATCGAACCCCACCATGTGGATATGATCATCGATTCAGGCGTGAAAACCATCCTGATCCATAATGAGAGTGCTGCCCATACCGACTATTCGATCATCTTCAATACCCTCCAGAAAGACCCCGCCAACTCAGAAAAGGAAGCCGTAGAATACATCTACCGACAGCTTCGCAATGCGGAACCCCCGGATGAGGAAACTGCCAGAGGTATTATCGAAAAGCTCTTCTTCTCTGATAAAAGATATGACCTGGGTGATGTCGGAAGATACCGGATCAATCACCGGCTTAACCTCGACACCCCGCTCGAAACACGCGTTCTTACTAAAGAAGATATCATCGCCATCATCCGGCACCTGATTGAATTGATCAATTCAAAAACAGAGATCGACGATATCGATCACCTCAGCAACCGCCGGGTCAGAACCGTCGGCGAACAGCTCTATAACCAATTTGGTGTTGGTCTTGCCCGTATGGCCAGGACCATCCGGGAAAGGATGAATGTGAGGGACAACGAGGTGTTTACCCCCATGGACCTCATCAATGCAAAAACCCTTTCTTCGGTTATCAACTCCTTCTTTGGTACGAATCAGCTCTCACAATTCATGGATCAAACGAATCCACTTGCAGAGCTTACGCATAAAAGAAGGATTTCAGCCCTGGGCCCCGGAGGTCTTTCCAGAGAACGGGCTGGCTTTGAAGTTCGCGACGTCCACTACACCCATTATGGCCGTCTTTGCACCATTGAAACGCCGGAAGGCCCCAACATCGGTCTGATCTCATCCTTATGCGTTTACGCCAAGATCGATAAATTGGGCTTCATCGAAACACCCTATCGCAAGGTGGTCGATGGGAAAGTCGCCATGAATGAAGACCCCATCTACCTCACCGCTGAAGAAGAGGAAAAGAACGTAATTGCACAGGCAACCACGAAGATGAAAGACAATGGCCTGCTGGAGGACGATAAAATAAAAGTCCGTTACCAGGCTGACTATCCGATCGTTGGCAAAGATGAAGTGAAACTGATCGACATTGCACCCAACCAGATCGCATCCATCGCTTCGTCACTGATCCCTTTCCTGGAGCATGACGATGCCAACCGGGCGCTGATGGGATCAAACATGATGCGACAGGCTGTTCCATTGCTCAATCCGGAATCACCGATCGTAGGAACCGGCATTGAAGGAGATGTAGCAACCGATTCCCGTGTGCTGATCAATGCCGAAGGCAACGGTATTGTTGAATATGTCGATGCCCGTGAAATAACGATCCGTTACCACCGAAATGAAATTGAAAAGCTGGTCAGCTTTGATGATGATATCAAAACATATCGTCTGACCAAGTTCTGCAGAACAAATCAGAACACCTGTATCAACCTGCGGCCCATTGTCAGAAAAGGCGATAAAGTATCCAAAGGACAGGTATTGTGTGAAGGTTATGCAACCCGCAACGGGGAACTGGCTCTGGGCCGGAACCTGATGGTTGCCTTCATGCCCTGGAAAGGATACAATTTCGAAGATGCTATCGTCATCTCTGAAAAAGTCGTGAAAGAGGACATCTTCACCTCCCTCCACATCGAAGAATTCACCATGGAGGTGCGCGATACCAAGAGAGGCCTCGAAGAGCTCACCAATGATATTCCCAATGTTAGCGCAGAAGCGACGAAGGAGTTGGATGAAAATGGATTGATCCGCATTGGCGCTGAAGTTAATGAAGGAGATATTTTAATCGGAAAGATCACTCCCAAGGGGGAAAGTGATCCTACACCGGAAGAAAAATTGCTTCGTGCGATCTTCGGCGATAAGGCTGGTGATGTGAAGGATGCCTCCATGAAAGCTCCTCCTGCCATGAAAGGGGTGGTGACTGGCAAACGCCTGTTCTCCAGGCTGATCAAAACAACCAAGGCCAAAGCAAGAGAAAAAGACGACCTGAAAAAGATCGAAGACGAATTTAACCGTGAAGCCTCGAAGTTGAAATCGAAGCTCATTGAGAAACTCATGGTGCTCGTCAACAACAAAGTCTCGCAAGGTGTGTTCAACAACTTCAAGGAGGTAATGGTGCCAAAGGGCGTGAGATTCCTTCCAAAATTCTTGACCGACCTGGATTACACCAATATCAATCCGAATAAGTGGACGACCGATAAAGAGAAAAATGAACTGATAAAGGTTCTCATCAACAACTATAACGTAAAGTACAAGGAGGTTTTAGGCATTCTAAACCGCCGCAAGTTTGTTGCTACGGTTGGGGATGAGTTACCCAACGGCATTGTGAAGATGGCCAAAGTGTATGTGGCAAAGAAGCGGAAACTGAAAGTGGGTGATAAAATGGCCGGCCGCCATGGTAACAAAGGGATTGTTGCAAAAATTGTCCGGGAAGAGGACATGCCGTTCCTGGATGACGGAACGCCTGTTGACATTGTGCTGAACCCATTGGGTGTGCCATCCCGAATGAACCTTGGACAAATCTATGAAACCGTGCTGGGTTGGGCTGGCAAGGAACTGGGTTTCACTTTCGCCACCCCCATTTTTGACGGTGCATCACTGGATGAGATCAACGGACTGATGGAAAAGGCAAATATCCCGAAGAATGGTATGGTTTACCTGAATGACGGAGATTCCGGTGAACGCTTTGATCAGCCGGCAACTGTAGGCTACATCTATATGATGAAGTTGCATCATATGGTAGATGACAAGATGCATGCCCGCTCTATAGGCCCTTATTCCCTGATCACGCAACAGCCGTTGGGCGGAAAGGCCCAATTTGGCGGACAGCGTTTTGGAGAAATGGAAGTCTGGGCGCTGGAGGCATTTGGCGCTGCCAGCGTACTCCAGGAAATCCTGACTGTAAAATCAGATGATGTCATTGGCCGTGCCAAAGCGTATGAATCCATCGTGAAAGGTGAAAATATGCCCACTCCCGGCGCTCCCGAATCATTTAACGTGCTGATCCATGAGTTGCGCGGATTGGGGCTGAACATCACCTTTGATTAAAAACAGGCACATCAGTAGTGTAAAGAAAACAGAATCACAATTATAATCAACAAGATATCATGGCTTTCAAAAGAGAAAATCCGATTACCGGTGGTTTTTCGAGGATGACCATTAGCCTGGCATCGCCTGAAAAAATCCTGGAGTTGTCGAGCGGAGAGGTGCTGAAACCTGAGACAATCAATTACCGGACATATAAGCCGGAACGTGATGGGCTTTTTTGCGAGCGGATATTCGGGCCTGTGAAAGATTGGGAATGTCACTGTGGAAAGTACAAGCGGATCAGGTACAAAGGGATCGTCTGCGACCGTTGTGGTGTGGAAGTAACGGAGAAAAAAGTCAGAAGAGAACGCAGCGGACATATCCAACTGGTCGTTCCTGTAACCCACATTTGGTTTTTCCGCTCCATCCCAAGTAAAATCGGCGCCCTTCTGGGAGTTCAATCGAAAAAGCTGGAAAGCATCATCTATTATGAGAAGTATGTCGTCATCCAGCCTGGAATCCTGAATGGGAAAGTCAACAAGCTGGATTTTCTTTCTGAAGAGGAATATTTTACCTTCCTGGAAAGCCTTCCGCAGGAGAACCAATATCTTGATGATGCAGATCCGAATAAATTCATCGCCAAGATGGGCGGCGATGCGCTCTATGATTTTCTGTCGCGGATTGATCTGGACAAGGAATCTTTTGAATTGCGTGATCGTGCCAATAATGAGACTTCCCAACAACGGAAGACCGAGTTGTTAAAAAGACTTCAGGTCTTTGAATCGTTCAGGGATGCCAATAAACGGATCGAAAATCGCCCGGAATGGATGATCCTGAAGGTGATCCCGGTGATCCCTCCGGAACTCAGACCGCTCGTACCGTTGGATGGTGGACGGTTTGCCACTTCCGACCTGAACGATCTCTACCGCCGCGTCATCATCCGGAACAACCGTTTGAAGAGATTGATCGAAATCAAAGCCCCGGATGTAATCCTTCGAAATGAGAAACGGATGCTCCAGGAAGCTGTCGATTCTTTGTTGGACAACAGCCGCAAATCCAGCGCTGTGAAAACCGACTCCAACCGGGCGCTAAAGTCACTTAGTGACAGCCTGAAAGGGAAACAGGGAAGGTTTCGTCAGAATCTGCTCGGCAAAAGGGTTGACTACTCCGGCCGTTCTGTGATCGTCGTTGGCCCTGAACTGAAGCTGAATGAATGCGGACTTCCCAAAGAAATGGCTTCCGAGCTTTTCAAGCCGTTCATTATCCGGAAGATGCTGGAAAGAGGCATTGTTAAAACGGTCAAGTCAGCCAAAAAGATCGTTGACCGGAAAGATCCGGTGGTTTGGGATATCCTTGAAAACATTCTGAAAGGTCACCCGGTCATGCTCAATCGGGCACCTACACTCCACCGGCTTGGTATCCAGGCGTTTCAACCCAAGCTTATTGAGGGGAAGGCCATCCAGTTGCATCCCCTTGTATGTACGGCATTCAACGCTGACTTCGATGGTGACCAAATGGCGGTACACGTACCACTGGGAAATGCAGCGGTTCTGGAAACCCAATTGTTGATGATCGCTTCCCATAATATCCTTAACCCGGCAAACGGTGCACCCATCACAGTTCCTTCCCAGGACATGGTTTTGGGGCTGTATTACATGACCAAGGCACGAAAATCGGAGCCGAACCACCCCATCAAAGGCGAAGGATCGATGTTTTATTCTCCGGAAGAGGTTATCATTGCTTATAATGAACGCAAACTCGATCTTCATGCCATCATCAAGGTCAGGCTGCAGGTTGTGGAAAATGATCTGAAAGTTTACCGGGTGGTGGAAACAACCACCGGACGGATCCTGTTCAACCAGGTCGTTCCGGCTGAATTTGGATTCATCAATCAGGTACTGACAAAGAAAGCGCTGCGGGATATCATCGGCGATATCCTTAAAACAACAGGCACTGCCAAGACTGCAAAATTCCTTGATGACATCAAGAACCAGGGATTTGAAATGGCCTTCCATGGTGGCCTTTCATTCAACATGGACGACGTGATCATCCCGGAAATGAAGGAAGAACTGATCAGGAGTGCCAATGAGGAAGTTGATGAAGTGGTATCCAACTACAACATGGGTGTCATCACAAACAATGAAAGATACAACCAGATCATCGACATCTGGACACATACGAATTCCCGCCTTACCCAAACCCTGATGGAAAGGTTGTCGAAAGACAAACAAGGCTTCAACCCGGTATACATGATGCTCGATTCCGGAGCCCGTGGTTCCAAAGAACAGATCCGTCAGTTGTCAGGGATGCGGGGTCTGATGGCGAAACCTCAAAAATCCGGAGCTACCGGAGGTGAAATTATTGAGAATCCGATCCTTTCAAACTTTAAAGAAGGGTTGTCGGTGTTGGAGTATTTTATCTCAACCCACGGGGCCCGTAAAGGTTTGGCAGATACCGCTTTGAAAACGGCAGATGCCGGGTATCTTACCCGCCGGCTGGTAGACGTAGCACAGGATGTGATCATCTCTGAAGAAGACTGTGGAACATTACGCGGACTGATGATCTCTGCCCTGAAAAAGCACGAGGAAGTGCACGAAACCTTGTATGACCGCATCCTTGGACGGGTTGCCCTGCACGATGTCTATCATCCGAGTACAGGCGATTTGATTTGCCAGGCAGGTGAAGAGATCAATGAAAAGATTGCTCAGCAGATAACAGAATCTCCGCTGGAATCGGTGGAAATCCGTTCTGTGCTGACCTGTGAATCAAAGAGAGGGGTTTGTGCAAGGTGCTATGGAAGAAACCTGGCTTCCGGTCGCATGGTAGAAAAAGGGGAAGCGGTTGGCGTAATTGCTGCCCAGTCCATCGGTGAGCCTGGAACACAGCTTACCCTCCGTACTTTCCACGTCGGTGGTGTTGCCGGGGTTAATATTGCCAGCTTATCCCGGATCGAAGCCAGGTATGATGGGATTCTCGAGATCGATGAACTCCGTTCTGTAGAAAATACACAGAGCGGGAAGAAAGTCGAGATTGTTATCGGCCGGTCTGCAGAAATGCGGATCGTGGACAAGAAGACTCAGATCATCCTGACCTCCCAGAACATTCCCTATGGCGCAAATCTCTATTTCAAGCATGGAGATCACGTTTCCAGGGGGGATATCATCAGCGAATGGGATCCTTACAATGCAGTTATTTTATCAGAAGTTGCCGGCAAGATCCAGTATGAAAATATTATCGAAGGGGTTACCTACCGTGTCGAATCGGATGAAACAACCGGCTATCAGGATAAGGTAATCATCGAATCACGGCAAAAAGCGAAAAACCCTGCAATCAATATTCTCAGCTCAACCGGTGAAGTCCTCCGGACCTATGATATTCCGGTTGGCGCTCATATTGCGATTGAAAACAATGTTAAGATCAAAGCTGGGGACATCCTTGTCAAGATCCCCAGAGCTGTAGGAAAATCGGGAGATATCACCGGTGGCTTGCCGCGGGTAACAGAGCTTTTTGAAGCCAGGAATCCTTCTGATCCGGCAGTGGTCTCAGAAATCGACGGCGTGGTCACAATTGCAAAGAAACTCAAACGTGGCAACAGAGAGGTGATCATCACATCCAAAACCAATGAAGAGAAGCGGTATCTCGTACCAACGACGAAACAAATCCTGGCACAGGAAAATGACTTCGTCCGGGCAGGTACCCCACTCTCCGATGGTACCCTCACACCGGGTGACATCCTTGCCATCAAGGGACCCATGAAGGTACAGGAATATATCGTGAATGAAATTCAGGAAGTTTACCGGCTGCAGGGTGTAAAAATCAATGATAAACACTTTGAAGTTATCGTGCGCCAGATGATGCGGAAAGTTGAAATCATCGATCCCGGTGATTCAAAATTCCTGGAAGGTGAGCTGGCCAATAAAAATGATTTCCAAGATGAAAATGACGGGATCTTTGGGAAAAAGGTTGTCACTGAACCGGGTGACTCTGCAAGCCTGAAGTCTGGTCAAATTATCAGTGCGCGGAAACTTCGCGATGAAAATTCCATGCTGAAACGAAAGGATAAACTGCTGGTTGAAGCCAGAGATGCCAAACCTGCCACCGCCCGCCAAATCCTACAAGGGATCACCAGAGCCTCCCTGCAGACTAAGAGTTTTCTGTCAGCTTCATCATTCCAGGAAACAACAAAAGTACTCACTAACGCTTCCATCAATGCCAAGGTTGATGACCTGCAGGGACTGAAGGAAAACATTATTGTCGGGCACCTGATACCGGCCGGCACAGGTCTCAGAGACTACGAAAATATTATTGTCGGATCGAAAGAAGAATATGATGCCTTGATGGCTTCAAAACAGGAATAATTTAATTTATGGCTGATCAGAAACAACCCAATCAGGGAAATATTAACATCGAGTTGTCGGATGAAGTGGCGGAAGGAATCTACTCCAACCTTGCCATTATTACCCATTCACCAACCGAGTTCATCATTGATTTTGTAAAAATGATGCCGGGTATTCCAAAGGCAAAAGTGAAGTCACGGATCATCCTCACGCCTCAGCATGTTAAAAGACTGATGATGGCTTTGAAAGACAATATCAGCAAATATGAGTCGGTTCATGGGGAGATCAAAGATGTTGACGGGCACAATATCCCGTTCAACATGGGAGGTCCAACAGCACAAGCCTGACCGTTATTATTTTTCCTTTCTGAAGCGTTCCAGCATTTGCCGGTAATTTTCTGTGGGTTCGCCCATTTCCTCTGCAAGCTGGATAGCCTTTTCTTCGTGGATGATGGCTTCATCAATAAAACCAAGCTTATGCAATATGCAGGCATAAGTGTCAAGGTTATAAGGCTTGGTATCCAATTCGACAGAACGGGCCGCCCATTTTAATGCCTGCTGAAGCATCTCCTCTTCTGAATAATTTTCGAAAACAAACCAGGCCACCTCGTTCAGTGCTGTGGGATCTAGCCAGAGGTGTTGTGGCACCCCTTCCAGCGCAGTTTGGGCATAAGCACCCGGATCATTGGCCCTGCGGGCTCGATCCAGATCAGCCTGGAACACGATCTTATCAGCATGCTCATAGCCGGTTTCAAGAATCTGTCGCTTGGCAGCCTCGTATTTTAACGGATCGAATGTTTTGGCATTCAGAATGGCATTTATTGAATTATAGAAAACACTTGAAATCTTCGTGTCGACCGAATCCTGTGAATATAACTCGGCATATTTGCTCCGGTTTTCAAATAAAAAATTGAATTGTGGCCAGATCGTATTATTCACAAACCGGTAAATGATTTTCCAATTTTGTGACGCAAAAAGATCCTCCTGCTTTTGGGTAGCAAAATATTGCTCCAGTATTTGGTCGTAAGGGAGATATGCCTTTTGAAGAACTTCCAGATAAGACCTTAGAAAAACAGCATTATCCTTGTTGCCAGGAAGCCTTTCCTCAAACCCGGCTAACCGGTTAAGCGGGTCAGTCGCCGTCTTACATAATTCGATGTATTCCCTGACCTGCTGCATGGCGCCAACCGACCGGTGTACCATCTTCCCCTTTGAATCAACAAACAGCAATGTGGGGTACGCTTTGATGTTGAATTGCTCCCGAAGCTGAATGCCTTCTCCTTTTTCCATATCAAATTTTACACAGATAAACTGTTCGTTGAAAATATCTGCCACGGTGTCGTTGGTAAAGATATTCGCCGACATCCATTTACAGGGCCTACACCAGCTGGCATACGCGTCCATGAAAATGAGTTTCTGGCTCTGGCGGGCCTTGTTGAGGGCTTGTTGCCAGGTCAATTCCTGAAAGTTGATGGAGCGGTTTTGTGCGCCGGTGGTCAAAGCGGCACAAAAGACCATGATAAAAAGCACTAACCTCAGGTTTTTCATTTTAATGTATTTATTTTTTGCAATATTACGAATAAAAGTGGAAGCATAGAATTTCGTATTTTCGCATACCATAAGCTATACAGATGCTCCCGTATACAGAGGTTGTCATGATCGGATCAGGTCGCGTTGCGAAATCCCTGGGAAGTGCATTGTGTCAGGCAAATATCCCGGTTAGCCAGGTATACAGCCAAAATCGCAGGCATGCTGAATCTTTGGCAAATGATTGGTTTTGCGACGCCACAGACTGTCTTGCGGAAATCCGTCCTTCTGCTGATCTTTATATCATTGCTGTCAGCGATGATTCGATCAAGCATGTTGCGGTGCAAATGCCACGGGTTCAAGGTGTTGTTATACATACTTCCGGCGCCTCTCCCATCCAGCTTCTTGATGGAGTTTCGAGAAATACCGGCGTTTTCTATCCCCTTCAGTCTTTTTCGGCCGCCGGGATCACCGCGTTGGAAAATGTCCCCCTGATCGTTGAGGCCAGCAATCAATCTACCACAGATAAGCTGGTTGAACTTGCCCTTCTGATTTCGGGAAAAAGCCTTGTTTTGCCTTATCAGGAGCGGAGCTGGCTTCACCTTGCAGCTGTGGTATCGGCCAATTTCAGCAACTTCATGGTTTCCTGGGGAGAAGCGTTGTTAAAAGAAAAAAAGATCGACTTCAGCCTGTTGCAACCGCTGCTGGAAACTGTATCTTCCCGTTTTCTGAAAGGAGATGCCTTTGATGCCCAGACAGGACCGGCAATCCGGGGAGATACGGAGACTCTTGCCAGACACCTGAAGATGTTGGAAGGTTATCCGGAATACCAGGCGTTGTATGATCAAATCTCAAAGAATATCATCAATTTAAATAAGAAGTATGGCAGGTTTTAAAGAAGATATCAAGCATGTCACCACCTTTATCTTTGATTATGATGGGGTGATGACGAATGGTAGTGTATTGATGCTGAGTGATGGGGAAGCTTTGAGAATGGGGAACGTAAGAGATGGATATGCGCTGCAGTTGGCTCTTAGAAAGGGATACCGTGTGGCCGTCATCTCGGGAGGGAAATCCGAGAGCATGTACAAAAGGCTTCATATGCTGAAGATCAAGGATGTTTTTCTGGGAATCACCAATAAATTGGAAGTATTCAGAACGTATTTGGCTGATCATGGCCTGAAGAACGAACAGGTTCTTTATATGGGAGATGACATCCCGGACTATGAGGTCATGCTGGAAGCAGGTGTTCCGGTCTGCCCTGCGGATGCGGCAGAAGAAATCAAATCCATTGCATCCTATATTTCCGGGAAGGAGGGTGGAAAAGGCTGCGTAAGGGATGTGATTGAACAGGTATTGAAAATCCATGGAAATTGGATGACCGAAGAAGCGTTTCATTGGTAAATCCACGGCCATGAACAAAGAATCAATCCTGGCTTTGATCCGGTTGATCCGGTTACCCAACCTGGGGATCATCATCCTCACACAGTTTCTTTTACGGTACTGTGTGATCGTGCCGATCCTTTACACTGGGCATGCCCCGGCAACACCGGGTTTCGACTTTTTTATCCTGGTTCTGGTCTCTGTGTTAATTGCGGCTGGTGGTTATATCATCAACGACATTTATGATGTAGAGACCGACCGGATCAACCGGCCTGAAAAACCGGTAATCGAAAGGATCATCCCTGTCAAAACTGCGTTGGTGTTGTATTTCTCCTTCACGATTACCGGCACTGTGCTGGGCTTCTTTCTGGCATATATCGTAAAATCGCTCAGTTTTGGCCTGATGTTTCTGGTCATCATCCTGCTGCTTTGGTTTTATGCCGTGAGGTACAAAAAGATGATGATCACAGGAAACCTGGTTGTGTCCTTTCTTTCAGCATTTTCCATTCTGGTGGTATGGCTCTTTGAGCTTTTCGCTTTACGTAACCATGGTATCACCTATACCGATGTCTTCAAAAAACTGCCTCTCGTCTGGTACATCATCCTCTTTTATGCGGTTTTTGCTTTCTTTCTGAGTTGGATACGCGAGATCATCAAGGATATTGAAGACATGGAAGGGGACAGGGCAACGGGGTGCAGATCTTTCCCTGTTGTGAGGGGGGTTAATCAATCAAAATGGCTGGCTGGCGGACTCATTGCCCTAGTGTCTGCCGGATTGATCGTGGTGGATTTCATCCTCTGCAATCAGTCCATAGATTATGTGATGTGGTATTTGATAGCGGTCGTTCAGCTCCCGCTTGTATTGCTTGCCTATCGGCTTTCCAGGACAAAAAGCACATCCGATTTTCAATTTTTCAGCCTGATGATCAAGATCATCATGGTGGCTGGAATCTTATCGCTGCAGGTTTTTTACATGAATATGAATCATTTCTGATTATGTCATTCCACGATGTCCTCTCATCTTATGATATCATTCTTGCTTCCCAAAGTCCGAGAAGAAGGATGCTTTTAGAAGGGCTTGGGCTTCAGTTCCGTATCCTTCCGGCTGATGTGGATGAAACCGTCATTCCTGGGGTTCCTCAGGAGCAGATGGCCTGCCGTTTGGCCGAAATGAAGGCAACATCTGTTTACTACCTGGAAAACAGTAAGGAATCTCTGATCATTGCAGCCGATACCCTTGTCTGTGTGGATGAAGAAATACTCGGAAAACCAGTTGATGCTGATGATGCCGTTCGCATCCTCAAAAAAATCTCAGGCCGCATGCACAAAGTGATCACCGGGGTTTGTTTAAGGTTGAATGACAGGCAGGAGGTTTTCAATGAAGTGACGGAAGTTTGGTTCAAGAAGTTGACAGATGAAGAGATAAGTTATTACCTGGATCACTACCGTCCGTTTGATAAGGCCGGCGCTTATGGTATCCAGGAGTGGATCGGATATATCGGCATCGAAAAGATATCGGGTTGCTTTTATAATGTGATGGGTTTGCCGGTAAAAAAAGTCTATGAAGCGATGATCCGGCTCACCGGACTCTCAGGTGAGCCATAAAAATGATTCCTGGCGCTGAAAGAGCATGGTTGAATAATTCATACTTTTGCAAAGCAATCCTTAATTTCATTTATACACCAGATGGGGAAGAAGCCGGTAATAATGGTTACGAATGATGATGGCATCTCTGCCCCTGGTCTCCGTACCCTGATCGACATCGTCAAACCGCTGGGACGGGTCTTGGTGATCGCTCCTGACAAACCTCAATCCGGAACAGCACATTCCATCACCATCAATGTTCCGCTGCGGATCCATACGATCCGAAAAGAAGCGGATTATGAAGAATACAGTTGTAATGGAACACCCGTTGACTGTGTCAAGCTTGGGCACAAGATCCTTCTCAAAGGAAAACCAGACTTGCTTGTATCAGGAATCAACCATGGATCCAATGCGTCCATCAGCATCATCTATTCCGGTACCATGGCGGCTGTGATCGAATCAGCGGTCGATGGTATCCCTTCAGTCGGTTTCTCGTTGTCCGATTACAGCTCCAAGGCCGATTTCTCGGCTTGCCGTTCTTTTCTCCCAAAGATCATTAATGGTGTCCTTAATCAAGGACTTCCTGATGGTGTTTGCCTGAATGTCAATATCCCTGCGGTGAAGGAAAAGGATATCCGGGGCATCAAAATATGCCGTCAGGCCAGGGCCAGCTGGGTGGAGGATTTCGATGAACGAAAAGATCCCAATGGCCACGATTACTACTGGTTGAAGGGGATCTTTGTAAAGATTGATAATGGAGAGGATACCGATGAATGGGCGATAGAGAACAACTATATTTCCATCTTACCTGTACAGTTTGATTTCACAGCATATCAATGGATTGATCATTTTAAAAAATGGACATTCAATGAAAATACTTAACCGTGACTCCTTTTTATTCGGGATCCTGATAGCGTTGATACTTCCGGCGCTCTCTTTTGGGGTCCTTTTCGGGCTCAACAGCCTTATCAGACAACTATTTAACTTCGAGACCTTCTTGACGGTGTTCAGGCTCCTGCTCCTTTCTTTGGTACTCAATCTGCTCCTTCTGCGATATTATTTGGTTGCGCGGAAATTCGAAAAAAGCGGGAAAGGGGTGCTGCTGATTACCTTTGCCCTGACACTCATTTTCTTTATCTACCACTTTCTAAAATGAGGTTCTACATCATCGCCGGTGAAGCATCCGGCGACCTGCATGCCGGCAACCTGATGAAGGAGCTCAAAATCCTGCATCCGCAGGCAGTTTTCAGAGGACAAGGTGGGGACAGGATGATCCAACAGGGTCTTGATCTTACCAGACATTACAAGGATACTGCATTGATGGGATTTACCGAAGTACTCGGTAATCTTAAATCAGTATTGAAGAATATTGCCTCATGTAAAAGAGATATTTCCGCCTTTCAGCCGGATGCTGTCATTCTCGTGGATTATCCGGGTTTTAACCTCAGGATGGCCGAATATGCGAAGAAAAGAGGGTTCAGGGTATATTATTACATTTCCCCGCAAGTCTGGGCATGGCATCGATCGCGTGTTAATCTGATTAAAAAGTATGTGGATAAGATGATTGTCATCCTTCCTTTCGAGAAAGAGTTCTTTTCCCGACATAATGTACCGGTTGAATATGTTGGGCATCCCCTGTTGGATGTATTTCGGAAAGAAGTGAATGAGGAAGAGGTGAAGACATTTTGTGAACGAAACAACCTCGCTTCGAAACCGATCATTGCCATCCTCCCCGGAAGCCGGAAGCAGGAGGTGGAGAAAATGCTTGGTATCATGTTGGGCATGATCTCAGAATTCCTGAACTACCAGTTTGTTATCGCAGGTACCCGGTCTGTTCCGGAGGAGCTGTATCAAAAATTCCTGAAGGACCATCCAGCCCACCTGGTCTATGACCAAACCTACCTTCTCTTAAAAAATGCCAAGGCTGCCCTTGTAAAAAGCGGCACCGCCACACTCGAAACAGCCTTGCTGAATGTTCCTCAGATAGTCTGCTACAAAGGAGGCTATGTCTCGTATCAGATTGCTAAAAGGCTGGTGGATGTGAAATATATCTCCCTCGTTAACCTGATCATGGGAAAAGAGGTTGTAAGGGAACTGGTTCAGGAGCAATTGAATTACTGGAACATTAAAAGCAGCCTGAACCAGGTTCTCAATGATCCTTCAACGATCCGCAGGATGTTGAATGATTATGAGCAGTTGAGAATCGTCCTGGGAGAATCCGGTGCATCAGCGAAAGCAGCCTCCATCATATTATCCGATCTTCATTATACAAGAAATTGATGATTTATCCGTTCCTATCTCAGAAAATGATCAGTATGAAAAAAAGTACCTTTTTAATCCCTTTGGTGATACTCATCTTCCTGATCTCAGGATGTGACAGCAACCACTCCACTCCACAGCAAGAGACGACAGACTCAACCGGACAAGCGCTGCAGGAAACGCAGGATTCATTGAGCAACACCAACTATGGACAGGACACTACCCCAGAGCAGGTATCCGCTGCACTTCCCGGCGAGGATGAGAAGCATAAAAAGGGTGGGGTTACAATTAATCTCAGGGAGCCTACCCCGGAAGAGAAAGCTCAAAAAGAGGCTGCGCTTAAAAATGCCTCGAAAGATGACTTGCGGTTCAAGATATTATATTCAGGTACCGGGCCGAAAGGTCCTGATGATCCGGCAGCCGAAGCCTTATTTTCTTCCGGAGCGAAAAAAGCCAAAGCTGGCGATTACCCCGGCGCTATAGAGGACTTTTCCAAGTCTTTACAGCTGGTCAAAAATGCAAATACCTACCTCAAAAGAGGATATGCCAATTATCTTCTGAAAAATTACCGTGAGGCCATCAAGGACTACACCAGCGCCATCCGCCTCGTAGACTCATATGAAATGGCTTTTTACCTGCGTGCCATGGCAAAATATGATCTGAACGATTACTGGGGAATGATCCCTGACCTTGACACGGTGCTGGAACTCAAACATCGCAATCCGGAAGCCTTTAATTACCGTGCCGCTGCCAAATACCTGCTCCGTGATATGAAAGGCGCCCTGGAAGATTATTCGCAGGTCATCGTATTTAACCCTGACTATAAGGACGTGTATAATAACCGCGGGATTGTTAAGTTTCAACTTGACGACCTTGCAGGAGCCATCGCAGATTATACCGAACAGATCAAACGGACACCCAATCATGCTGCGGCTTACAACAATCGTGGCGCTGCCCGGCTCAGACAAAAAGAATATAAAGCAGCTATCGAGGATTTCAACCAGGCTGTTGCCCTCAAGGATGGATATGGTGAAGCTTATGACAACCGCGGCCTGGCGCGCTATTCCCTGCACGACCAGGACGGCGCTTGCAAAGACTGGCAACGTGCATTGAGCCTGGGATTCACAAAATCTGCTGAGAAGCTGAACAAATATTGCGGAAAATAATTTTCCCGTTTATTGATAACCTTTCGTGTTTTTCCTGATTAAGGGTATACCTTCATCAGGAAGTTGAGAACCTGGAAAGAATACCCACTCGTCAGGGCTGTTATCCCGTTTGCCCTGGGCATTATCGTTTGTTGCCGGTTTTCAGCAACATGTACGCTCTTTTTCCTGATGAGCGGACTGCTCCTGTTGATGGCTTTTTTTATTCACGGAGTCCCGTATTTTCAAAACAGCTATCCCCGGCGGTGGATTTTTGGTGCCACCACATCAGTCCTGATCTTTCTTTTGGGATATATACTCGCTGGTGCGCAGATCAAAAGTAACTCCCGGCAAATGATCAATGAAGCCGGTGAAATCTTCTCAGCCATCATCATACGACCTCCGGAAGAGAAAGACAAGAGCTTTAAACTGATCATCCAGATCAGGAAAATGAAGGAGGACAATCATTGGAAGACTGTCAATCAAAAATGTCTGGTATACTGCGAGAAAAATCGATTGCCGTTTGTTCCTGAATACGGAGACCTGATCCTTTTTCATGCAGGGATAAAAAGGGTTGACCCGCCCATGAACCCTGATCAGTTCGATTACAGGAAGTACTTGCAGAACCAGGGAGTTACCATCCAGTGCTATATCAGGTCAGCTGATATCGTGTTGCTCAAAAAAAATCGGGGGAATCCAATTATCAGCTTCTCTCTGAGGATCAGAAACTTCCTGAAACAAATTCTGGTTAAGAACGGCATAAAGGGTGAGGAATTCGCGGTGTTGTCAGCGATATTGCTTGGCGATAGTCGCAACCTGGATGCTGAGCTCCGGCAAGCTTACGCGGCTACTGGCGCTACCCATATCCTCTGTGTTTCCGGATTGCATGTGGGTGTGATTTATTTAATTATCAGTCGTTTATTGCAATTTCTCGAACGCCGAAAAAGAGACCGGATAGTGAGAACAGTCATTCTTTTTGGCGTGATTTGGCTTTACGCATTCATCACCGGATGTTCTCCTTCTGTGCTCCGGGCGACCGCTATGTTTACTTTCATCCTCTTTGGCAAACTCATGGAACGGCATACCAGCGTTTTTAACTCCATTGCGGCCTCAGCCATTTTCTTGCTCTGCATTGATCCACTGATGATCCTCAATCTTGGATTCCAGCTTTCTTATATGGCTGTGCTGGGTATTGTGTTATTCCAGCCCGGATTAAGCAGTGTAATCATGATCTCCGGGAAATTTTTCAGGGCAATATGGGATTTGGTAACAGTTTCTGTGGCCGCTCAGATCGGTACTTTTCCCCTCGTCCTATACTATTTCCATCAGTTCCCGACGTACTTTCTGGTGACGAACCTGGTTGTCATTCCCTTGTCGAGCCTGATTATCTATCTCGGTATTCTATTATTTGCGGTTTCATGGATTCCATGGGTGATTTTCGCCGTTTCGTATGGATTGAACTTTCTTGTGAAGATAATGAATGGAACCATTCGATTGATCGATCATATCCCAGGATCGGTTGTCAAGGATATCTCCATCAGCACCACCGACATGATCCTCTTCCTGGTTTTAACTGCTAGTTTGTTTGTATTCTTTCAGCAGCGAAATCGGATCGTATTCCTCCTGTCCCTCCTGTCAATCCTCCTGATCCTTGTCAGCAGGACTTTTCAAAAGTACCTGTTCCAAACACAATCGAAGGTCGTGGTCTATCATGTCCCAAAAACCTCTATACAAGCGACACTTCTATCAGACGAATGCCTGATTTCCGGTACCTGGACGGACGACAAACTATCGCAGATGAACACACAATCACATCACATCTCCTCCTGGATACGTCATAAACAGTACCATCTGCCTCACGGCCGAAAGCCAATATGCATCATCAGGCAGTTTCGAAACCTGAGGTATATGGAGGTCAAAGCAGGTTTTCATCTAGAACCGTTGAACATCAAGTCACCGTTGTCAGTGGACTTCATCCTGATATCAGGTCCCATCAGAAGGTTGGATGATTGCCTGGTTTTGTTTGATACCAGGCAAGTGGTTCTGGCTCCATCGCTCAACAGAAGGGAAGCCGCCCGGATTGCCGTCGATGCCGAAAAGCGGGGAATAAAATGTCACAATGTATCAACCGAAGGGGCATTTGTTAAAGAGGATATTTTGCCCCGGCTTCATTGACAAGGAGTATCAAGGTGCATGTACAAGCACGGATGAAGATGCCGCTATAAAAAAAATCAGTAGAAAATCTTTGAAACGAAAAAAAATGTATCTTTGCAGCCCGGAAAATAAGGTCTGGTAGTTCAGTTGGTTAGAATGCCGCCCTGTCACGGTCCCGACCCCGAGTACTCGGGGGGGACGAGTTCGAGTCTCGGTGGGTATTAGAAGAAA
>Ga0194126_10000340_pt1 | contig 76160 bp, 60 predicted proteins | sample TA2KigC150mmetaG_FD_148641 | JGI IMG/M metagenome (GOLD analysis project Ga0194126, IMG submission 148641) | Freshwater microbial communities from Lake Tanganyika, Tanzania - TA2015035 Kigoma Deep Cast 150m | ecosystem: Environmental > Aquatic > Freshwater > Lake | place: Tanzania: Lake...
GTTCAGCAAGTGGTACAACATACGGCATCAGCGGTTTGGGACGTTGTGGGCGGAACGGTTTCGGAGTGTGCTGGTCGAGGATCAGACGGGGGTGCTGGAGACGGTGTCGGCGTACATCGACTTGAACGCGGTGCGGGCGGGTTTGGTGGAGGATCCGAAGGATTACCGGCACTGCGGATACGCGGCGGCGGTGGCCGGGGACGCGAAGGCGCGGTCGGGGTTGTTGAGTTTGTACACGGGCGGGAGTGGGGGAGCGCCTGGGAGCGGGGTTGGGGCGGGAGGGGGCCAGGCGACGCGGGCAGGGGCGGCGGGGGCACCAGGGGAAGATGAAGGGGCAGGGACAGGGACCCGCGGGCAAGATGCCCGCGCTCCATTCTTGGCCGGCGCACAGGCTCCAGAGGGGTTCGAGGAGCCGCGGAAGGCAAGGGTGCGTGAGTGGAAGGAGGTTGGGGCGGAGTATCGGCGGCGGCTGTTTGTGCGTGGGGGTGTGTCTGGGAGCAGCGGGAAAGTGGCGTTGAGTCGGGAGCAGATTAGGCGGGTGTTGAAGAAGGGCGGGGAGTTGAGCGTGGGGGAGGTGTTGCGGCTGCGGATACGGCACATGACGGACGGGGTGGTGTTGGGTTCAAAGGGGTTCGTGGATGCGGTGTGGTTGGCGCATCGGGAGCGGTTTGGATCCAAGCGGCGGAGCGGGGCGCGGCGGATTCAGGGCGGGGGAACGGCGCTGGCGGAGTTGAGGGCGTTGCGCGACTTACGGGTGGACGCGATCTGTTGAGAGCAGGGGCCGCTGTTGGGTGCACCGGCGTGTCGGCTGAGTGTACCCCGTGGGCAGAGGCGCTTTTGCATTTGCCTCAGGGGTGAGGCTGACCTGTAGAATGCGCCGCATATGAGACGGGCCCGGCTTGCATCCGTAGGTGGGTTGGTGATGGTGGCGCTTGGCCTGGTATCGGACTCGATGGCCGCGGCGCAGCTCCTCGACGACCGTGCGATCACCGTTGGATCGGCGGGCGAGGTAGCGGCCAAGCGCCGGGCTCTCATCCAGTACATTTGGGGAGCGGATGGCTTCCCTGCGCAACGGATGCCGGACCAGGTGGTGACCAACCTTGCCAGTCCGGTGCGGCAGCTCACTGGGTTAGCGCGCGTGGACGAGTTGCGGATCGACATGGCGCCGGGCCTGCAAGGGTTGGCCTATCATTTCGTTCCGGCAGAGCCGAATGGCGAGTTGGTGGTGCTGCACCACGGCCACGGCTGCACGTTGGACGACGATCCTTCGCCGGCGGATGTGGGTTACGGCCTGCAACGCACCATCCACGCCTTGTTACGGGCGGGCTACGGCGTGTTGGGCGCGTTCATGCCGCATCTGCGGCCGGGGGATTGCACGGGTGGTCACGACGCCATGTTCACCAAGCCCACCACGGGCAGTCCCCTCAGGTACTTCATCGAGACCACCGCCGTCAGTCTGAACTACCTCAAGGCGCGGAGCGGTCCCGGGCAATTTCCCGCGTATGGGGCGTTCCATATGGCTGGGCTGTCGGGCGGCGGTTGGACCACGACGGTGTATGCGGCGATCGACCCGACCATCCGTTGCAGTTTCCCAGTGGCGGGGTCCATTCCGCTCTACCTGCGGACCGGCGGATCGATTGGCGACCGCGAACAGACGGAGCCGACCTTCTACGCCCTGGCCGGCTATCCGGATCTCTACATTCTGGGCGCGACCGGGGAGGGCCGAGCGCAGGTGCAGGTCCTGGTGCGGCGGGACGATTGCTGTTTTGGCCAGGCGCAGCACGACGAGCAGGGCGTCGGCCGGCCCTACGCGGATGCGATGCGCGAGTACGAACGCCGCGTGGTCGACGCGCTCCACGGCATCGGGCCCGGCAGCTTCCGCTTGGAGATCGACGAGACCGCGCCTGGCCACATGATCTCGCATTGGGCGATCGAGCGGGTGATCTTGCCCGTGTTGCGCGGTGCCGGTGTCCAGACGCCCTCGGCCCGGTAGGCCGCTGACGCCGGGCTAAGACGCCCCAACGCGGACGCCGGAGCAGCTCCGAACGATGAGTGCCGTTCACTACGAATGCCACGACGGGTTGGGCGTGTTACGGTTGGACGCTCCACCGGTCAACGTCCTGAGCCTGGCCCTGCTCGAGGATCTTGAAGGCGCGCTCCGGCGCGCGCAGGCCGACGCCCAGGTCCAGGGCCTGGTGATCACGGGCGGCACGAGACAGTTCAGCACGGGCGCGGACGTGGGCCTCTTCCGCGCGGTCACCACCGCCGAAGACGCCGTTCGCATCTCGTGTCGGTTTCAGGCGGTCTTTCAGGCGGTCGAGGACTCCACCAAGCCCGTGGTGGCGGCTCTGGCCGGCCATGTCATCGGCGGGGCGCTCGAGTTGGCGTTGGCGTGTCACTACCGCGTTTGTAGGCCGGACACACGGTTCAGTGCGCCGGAGGTGAAGCTGGGCATCAATTCTGGCGCCGGCGGCACGCAGCGTTTGCCCCGGCTGATCGGTCTCGGGCCCGCACTCGAGCTGCTGCTCACCGGCCAGGTGATAAGCGCGCCGGCCGCGCTCGCCGCAGGTTTGGTCGACTCGGTCTGCTCGGGCGAGGACCCGATCGCGAGTGCCGCGGCACTGCTCGAGGCGCGGCCGCCAGTGCGCAAGACACGGGAGCGCGCCGAGAGGCTGAAGGACGCCCAGGCCAATGCGGGGGCACTGGCTGAGGCGCAGGCTCGCGTGGCTAACGTGCGACCGGGACTGATCGCGCCTGCGCAGATTCTCGCGGCTGTCGAGACCGGGTTGCGCGAGTCGTATGCGGCCGGGCTACGTCGCGAGCAGACCGGCTTTGCGGCCTGCCTGCAGACGCAGGCGACGCAGAACCTGATCCATCTGTTCTTTGCCACGCGTGACCTGGGCAAGGCCCCTGCGCTCGAGGGCGTGCCCGCGGGGCCGGTGGCCAAGGTGGGTGTGGTGGGCGTGGGTTCGATGGGCATCGGGATTGCGCAGGCGCTGCTTGCCGCGGGCTTACCGGTCGTGGCTCTCGACCAGAACGAAACACTTGTGCGGCAAGGGTCAGACCGAATTCGTCGCGCGCTCACCCACCGCGTGGCTCAGGGTAAATGCGCGCCCGAGCGGGCCGAGCAGATGCTGGCCTTGCTGCGCCCGACGACGCGATGGGAAGAGCTGGCGGATGTGGATTTGGCGATCGAGGCCGTCTTCGAGGAGGTGGCAGTCAAGCGCGCCGTGTTCGCCGCGCTCGAGCCGCATTGCCGGCCGGAGGCGATCTTGGCGTCGAACACGTCGACGCTTTCCCTGGACGAATTGGCGGCCGGGCTGGAACGCCCCGAGCGGCTGATCGGGCTCCACTTCTTCAACCCGGCTCAGCGGATGCCGTTGGTCGAGGTGATCTATCGGCACGGCACCCCGCCGGCGGTGACGGCCACCGCGCTGCGGTTCGCGAAGGCGATCCGCAAGACGCCGCTCTTAGTGCTGAACCACCCCGGGTTCGTGGTCAACCGGATGTTCGTGCCTTATGTGAAGGAGGCCTTCTGGTTGCTCGAGGAAGGCGCAGAGCCGCGGGCGATCGATCAGGCGATGGTCGAGTTCGGCTTTCCGATGGGCCCATTGGTTTTGACCGATCTGGCCGGACTCGATATTTTGGCGCGGACAGACCAGGTGTTGAGCCGGGCCTTTCCGCGACACGGCCCGCTGCCTTCGGTGGTGGCGCGGCTGGTGGCGGAAGGGCGATTGGGCCAGAAGACCGGCGCGGGTGTTTATCGCTACGAACCAGGCGAGCGGCGCCCGCACGATTGCGAGGCGACGCGCGAGTTGGTGTGCGCCGTGCGCCGCGAGCAGGGCAGCGCCGCTCGTGCGATCGGCCCGGACGAAATCACGGAGCGTTTGGTGTTGCGGATGGCGAATGAAGCTTTCGGGTTGCTCGAGGATGGCGTGGCGCGGCGGGCGGCGGATGTGGACGCCGCGACCGTGTTGGGCTTGGGTTTCCCGGACTTCCGGGGCGGCATTTTGCGATACGCGCACGAGGCAGGGCTGGGCAACGTCCGAACTCGGCTTGGCGAGCTGGCGCGGCGCTGGGGCGAACGTTTTGCGCCGGGCGAACTACGAAGCCACTAGACGGAGAGCAGACTGTTATGGCGACGACGACTGAACCACGGAGAGACTTCGAGGCGACCAAACACATGAAGGCCCTCATGGGCAAGTACTATGCCGATCTGACCACGGGCCCGGCCCAGGGCAAGAAGACGGCTTGGTGCACGAGCGTCGGTCCGGCCGAGCTGCTGCGGGCCCTCGGGTTCAATGTCTATTTCCCGGAGAACCACGGGGCCATGCTCGGCGCGACCCGCATGGCGGCGGACCTCATTCCGCTGGCCAATGCGCGGGGTTTTTCGCCCGACATTTGCTCCTACCTGACCAGCGACATCGGTTCCTACCTGAAAGGCGAGAGCCCCTTTCAGAAGATGAAACTCCCGGGGCCGCCTCGGGCGGACGTGCTGGTGTTCAACACCAACCAATGCCGCGACGTTAAGGATTGGTTCCAGTTCTACGCGCGGGAATGGAAGGTGCCATGCGTGGGCATCCACACGCCACGCTCGCTCGGGGAGTTGGACGACTCGATCATCGAGGACGTCGCCCGCCAGATCCAGGCGCTGGTCCCGCAGCTCGAACCGATCGCCGGGCAGAAGCTCGACCCGGCCAAGTTACGGGCGGTGATGGAATGGTCGCGGCAGTGCACGGATCTATGGAAGGCGGTGCTCGAGACGGCGGCGCAGCGCCCGACGCCGATCACATTCTTCGACGGCACCATCCAGATGGGGCCGGCGGTCGTGCTGCGCGGCACGCCCGAGGCGGTGGACTATTACTGTACTCTGCTGGCTGAGCTCGAGCAGGGGGTGGCCAACGGCACAGCGGCTGTGCCCGAAGAACGGTTTCGGATCTACTGGGAAGGGATGCCGATCTGGGGGAAACTCCGCGACCTCTCGACCCAGTTCGCCTCCCTGCGGACCGCCGTGGTGGCCTCGACCTATTGCAACAGTTGGATCTTCGACGACCTGGATCCGGCCGATCCCTACCGGAGCATGGCGCGGGCGTACTGCCGGCTGTTCATCTGCCGAAGCGAGGACCGCAAGGAACAGTACCTCGAACAGATGGTCGCCAAGTTCAAGGTGGACGGCATTCTCTATCACGACGCCAAGACCTGCCCGAACAACTCGAACAACCGCTACCAAATGCCCCAGCGCCTCGAGCAAAAGCTGAGCCGGCCCTACCTGGTCATCAACGGCGACCTCAACGATCTGCGCCTTTATTCCGAAGAACAGGCCCGGACGAACATCGAGGCGTTCATCGAGCAGCTTGCGGAGCGGTAGCGGCCTGCGCCGCGCACGGCGGTGGGGCCGGCCTCAAGTCTCGTAAGCCGCCGCCGACTACGGAGAAGGCCGAACGGTATGCGGCCCCGGGCACGGAACCGGTGCTGGGCTGGAGACCGGCCGTTGGCCAAACCCTGCCGAACACGCATTGGATGCTGGAGCAGAAACTGGGCGAAGGGGGATTCGGTGAGGTGTGGATTGGGCGTCACCAGCACATGAAAGAGCGCCGCGTGTTCAAGTTCTGTTTTCGCGCGGACCGCGTGCGGACGCTCAAGCGGGAGTTGACGTTGTTCCGGCTGTTGAAGGAACGCGTGGGGGAGCACCCGCATATCGTGCGGCTGCACAACGTCTATCTGGAGAGTCCGCCCTACTACCTGGAGGAGGAATATGTGGCGGGCGAAGACCTGGGCCACTGGCAGCACGACTGGAGATGGTGATCCAAGCCGCTGAGGCTCTGCAAGCCGCTCACGACGCAGGGGTGATTCATCGGGATGTAAAGCCGGGGAACATCTTGGTCAGCGGTCAAGGGCCAGTGGTCAGGGGCGAGCAGCCATCAGCCCTTAACGAGCAACGATCAACCACTTCCCCGGATTCGTCTCTCGCCCCTCGCCCCTCACCCCTATCCGTGAAACTGACCGACTTCGGCATCGGCCAGGTGGTATCGGCGGAGGCCTTGGCGGGGATAACGAAGGCGGGCTTCACGGAGACTTTGTTGGGGGAAGGCTCCTCGTTGAAGACCGGGACACAGCTCTACATGGCGCCGGAGTTGTTGGCGGGAAAGCCGGCTTCAGCCCGTTCCGACATCTACTCTCTGGGCGTTGTGCTCTACCAACTGCTCATGGGCGATCTCACTCGTCCGGTGACCACGGACTGGGCGGACGGTGTTTCGGATCCTCTGCTGCGGGACGACTTGAAGCGTTGCTTCGCGGGGAATCCGCAGGAACGGTTCGCAGGGGCAGCGCAGTTGGCACAGAACCTTCGGGATCTGGCCTCGCGTCATGCCGAAGTAGCGCGCCAACACGCCGCCAAGGCCGAGCGGGACCGGTTGCGTCGTCAAGCGGAACAACGCCGCAGAATCGTCATTGCCGCTGCCGGTCTCGCTGGGCTGTTCATGGTCGTGGCCGTGGCCCTAGCGTATGGCTTGCGTCAGGCCGAGCAGGCGCGCCAAGTGCAGCGGCTTCACACCTACGCCTCCGACATCAAAGCTGCCCACGCCGAATTGCAGCGCGACAATCTGGGGTTGGCCGCGCGGCTGTTGGAGTGTTACTTGCCTGGGGAGGGGGACGAGGATCTGCGCGGAGTCGAGTGGCGCTATCTCTGGCAGCAATGCCGAGGGGATGCGCGCCGGACTCTCGACCACCCCGACCTCGCTCCCACCGACGCGGCCCTCGCTCCCGATGGCCGTTACCTCGTCACCACGGGCTTGGATCACAAGGTCCGGGTTTGGGACCTCGCGGCTGGGAGCGTTCGGCACGTATTCGAGGGAGGGGGTACCCTTTCTCCCAAGATGGCCCTGGCGTTCTCGCCGGACGGAAAGCGGCTCTTCATGCGAGGCCAGCAGGGAATCGAAGTGCGCGAGACCACGGATTGGAGGGTCGTTCAACAACGGCCGGGCCTGCACGCTGGCTCGCCGATCGTGGTCTCGGGCAACGGCAGGGTGGTGGCGGGTTTCGTCGGCGACGGCCTCCCGGGGCGGGATTGGCCGGAGGGCTACAGCCTCCAAGCCTGGGACCTCGAGACGGACCGCATCCGCGTCCTGACCAATGCCATGGCCGTCTGCTTCAACCTGGCCGTCGATACGCGCGGAACGCGCGTCGCCTATTCCCGGGCAGTCCCATTGTTCGGCGGACGGAATTCCATCTGCCTGTGGGATGTCCAACAGGGTACCACCGCCGAGTTTGCGCGGGAGGAGGACGTGATGTCGCTGGCCACTTCAGCCGACGACCGTTGGCTAGCCTCCGGCCACTACCGAGGCGACGTCTGCCTCTGGGATCTCGACACCCACCGGCTCAGCCTGAGGTTTCGCGCGCATCGTGGTTTCATCTACGGCCTGGCGTTTTCGCCCGACGGCCAACGGTTGGCCACGGGCGGGAGCGATCAGTTGATTCGCGTCTGGCAAACCGGGACCACCAATAGTCTGCGAACGTTGCGGGGCCACCGAACCGAGGTCTACCGGTTGGCTTTCTCCAGCGACGGGCACACCCTCGTTTCCGTGAGCGGGGATGGAACGGCCAAGTTCTGGGATGTCCAACTTGGCCAGGCCCCCACGGCTGCCCTCCGCCTCCCAGCCGATGCGACGCCCATCGGACTTCTGCCCGACGGCAGGGCCCTGCTCACGGTGGGGACGAACGCCGGAGTCGCCCAAGCCTGGCGCCTACCTGACGGCCACCTGCTGCGCTCCTATTCGATGGGCCAGGCCGATGGCCCACCGTTCGAGACGATCCGATTCTTTCCTCGCCAAGGGTGTGCGCTCGGGATCAGCTCCGACGGCACGGTCCACGTGCGCGACCTGGCCAGGGGTACAGACGGAGAACCGGTCTCGTTGGGGGACTCCTCTTTTCGGCCGGACCGCCTGTCGCACGACCGACGGTGGCTCCTGGGATGGGCACCCGACGACCGCCCAGGGATTGGCCGGCTGGTCCTTTACGATCTGCGTCAGGCCCGCCGAGTTGCAGGTTTTGGGTTCCTGTTCCAATTCGCTTATGGCGCTGCCTTCTCTCCTGACTGCCGTCGGCTTGCCTTTTCGCGTTTCGACATTGACCAGGCCAAGCAGACGGTCGTCCTCTGGGATCTGACACGCAACCGCCTGCGGCAGACCCTCGGGGAATCCCGGTGGCCGGTCGGCGCTCTCGCTTTCTCGTCAGATGCAGGGCTGCTGGCCGCGGGCGGCTGGGATTGCTACCTACACCTATCGGAACTCGCCACCGGCAAACTCCGGTTTGCGGTGCAAGCCCATGTCCCTGGAGTGGGACGCCTGGCCTTCTCGCCGGATGGCAGGACGTTGGTCACGAGTGGAGGCGACGATGTGCTTCGATTCTGGAATGTCGCCACGGGACGAGAAATGCTCGTGATCCAGGATGCCTGGATGCCCTCGGGACGGCGGGAGAGCGGTTATGCAAATTCACACCTTGCCGGTCAGGCGAGTCTGTTCACCTCCGATCGCCGGATGGTCTGGCAAGATCTCGAGGGCATCATCCACGTCGCCGATTTGCCCACTCTCCACGAGATCGACACTCACCACGGAGCCGCGGGCGCTCCGTGAGCAACGGGCGAAGGCCAACGGGGGTGCAAAGGCAACTGGCTATAGATTAGCTGGATACAGAAGTTGGTGGGTTGGCAGGGACTCGAACCCTGGACCAACGGCTTAAAAGGCCGCTGCTCTACCACTGAGCTACCAACCCGACGCGCCCCCCACCTCGGCGGCCTTCCCAACACCCAACACCCGAGACAATCCACCCCGGGCTAGGCCTGGGCCGCTTCCCCATTCGCGTTCGCGTCCGCGTTCGCGCATTCGCGATTGGCGCGCAAGCGCCTCGGCCGCCGCGAATCGACTGGCGCCTACTATGCCGCACCCCACCGCGCCGGCAAGCGGTTTCGAGATGCCTGTCTTTAGGCTTGCGAAGATGCGCCAACGGTGCCGTGAATCATCGGGACAGCGGTCCATGCAATACTTCTGCGGCATCGACATCGGCGCGGCCACGGCCAAGCTCGTCCTCATCGATGAGCAGGGCGTGACCGTGGCCAAGGCCCTGTCGCGCTCGGGCGTCGATTACGCGAAGGCGGCCGAGCGGAACCTGGCGGAGGCACTGGGGGCGGCGAAGCTCGACCGTGGCGAAATCGCCTGCACGTTTTCGACGGGGTACGGCCGGGACAACGTGCCCTGGAGCGACGGGCGGATGACGGAGATTGCGTGTCACGGCCGTGGGGCCTGGCATTACTTGCGGGCGCGGATGACGCTGATCGACATCGGGGCGCAGGACAGCAAGGTGATTCACCTGGACGACCAGGGGCGGCGCACCAGCTTCAAGATGAATCGGAAATGCGCCGCCGGGACGGGATCGTTTCTCGAGGAGATCGCGCTGCGACTCGCGTTGCCGGTCGAGGACTTGAACGACCTGGCCGAGCGCTCGACGAAGGAGGTCACCCTCGGGAGTTTCTGCACGGTCTTTACTGCCACGGAGATCCTGGCCAAGATCCGCGCCGGCGAGCGGGTGGAAGACATTGTCAAAGGCGCGTTCCGCTCCGTGGTGAAGCGGATCATGGAAATGGACCTGGCTGACGGCGCGCTGGTGATGACCGGCGGCGTGGTGGCGCACAACCCGTACCTGGCCAAGCTCGTCGGCGAGGCCTTCGGGCAGCCAGTCCGCGTGCCGCCCGATGCGCAGCACATCGGGGCGTTGGGCGCAGCCCTGTTCGCGCTCGAGAAGGTCAAATCTGGAGAAGCCTTATGCTCATAAAGAGTCCCCCCGCGGAGATCACTCGCGACTTCTGGATGTTGGGCACCGCCGAGTACCCGGTCTTTGGCTACCGGGACGCGGACGAGTGCGTCTTGTTCGAGGCGAGCGTGAGCGCCGTGGCCCCGGTCATCGCTCGGCAATTGGCGGCCCTCGGTGTCGGCCCGGAGGCCGTCCAACAGGTGATCGTCACCCATGCCCATCCGGACCACGTCATGGGCGTGCCGGTGTTGCGGAAGTTGTTCCCGCGACTGACGGTCTTGGCCTCGCCGGTGGCGGCCAAGACCCTCGGGGTCGAGAAGGCCGTCGCCTTCTTCTGCAAAGTGGACCAGGCACTCGCCGCTGCGCTCCAGACCGCCGGATCGCTTTCCGGAGCGGACCAGGCCCAGCCACCGGCGGAGATGCGCATCGGCATCGACCGCACGATCCAGGAAGGCGACACCGTGACGGCAGGGGAAGCCAGTTTCGCCGTGCTCGAGACGCCCGGGCACAGCGAATGCAGTCTGAGCTTTCACGAGCCGCGCCGAGGCTGGTTAATCGTCTCGGATGCCACCGGCTATTACCTGCCAGAGCACGATTGGTGGTGGCCGAATTACTTCGCGAGTTACGGGGCGAACCTCGATTCGATGCGGCGGTTGGCCGAGCTGGGGGCCGAGGTGCTCTGCCTGAGCCACAACGCGGTCGTGAGCGGGGCGGAGCATGTGGCTGCCTACTTCGCGCGCGCACTTTCCGCCACGGAATCCTATCATCATCGGATCGTCGCGGAGGTCCGGGGCGGCAAGTCCAGCCGCGCCCTGGCGGAGGAGTTGGGCGCCGAGGTGTATGCGAAGACGCAGTTGCTCGGGTTGGATTTCTTCCAGAAGAACTGCGCTCTGCTGGTCAAGCAATCCCTGCAACACGAGGGCATCACCGAGCAGGCATGACTGCCTCGACTGAACCGTTCGCACAGTGGCCCTGCAAATTCTGGCTCGGACGCCTCCGCGAATTCCCCGACGTTATGACCCAGGGGCGGACGCTCAAAGAACTCGAGGAGAAAATGCGGGACGCCTATCAAGTGGGGGTCCTCGACGACGCACCGAAAGGCTCCGCGGGAGCGTCGCCCTACCCAACGATGAGCCTCTCGGCCCGCAGTAAGCGGCATCGGAGCGATGAGCAGAGAGAACGACCATCCCTCCCGTAATGCGAGTGATTCCGGCAGGTCCGGTAGGGCGAGGCTCCTGCCGAGCCAACCGACATCCACCGGCGCAGTTCCGCGGGAGGCCCCTCCTACCGAGGCAACGCCTGCGGCTCGGCAGGAGCCTCGCCCTACCGGGGCCTGTCGGCCAAGCGATTCCGAGCTCCACAATCGCCGCAAACCGGCGGAGGGGGTCCGCATCGAACTCGGCAGGCCGAACATCGTCTTCGTCACTGTCTGCACGAAGGACCGGGGCGCTTGGCTGGCATGTGAGGAGGCGCAGCGGTTGCTCGTCCAGGTTTGGCGTCAGGCGGACACGTGGCAGACGGGGCGGTATGTGCTGATGCCGGACCACGTGCATTTGTTCGCCGCGCCGCGCGATTTGCGGTTCACCATCGAGCGGTGGTTGCAGTATTGGAAAAGCCAGTTCAGCAAGGCGCACAACCATGCCGATTGGGTGTGGCAGTCGAAGGCGTTCCATCATCGGTTGCGCCACGACGAGAGCTATTCGGAGAAGTGGCGTTATGAACGCGAGAATCCGTTGCGGGCCGGCCTGGTTACCGACGTTGAGCGCCGATCATGCTGCGACGGGTGCCAAGGCCGCCCGCGGCGCCACATCGCGCTCGATTTGGCGCGCTTTCTCGTACCGCGCCCGCCGCAGGTCGTAATCGGCCTGCAATCCCGTCCACAACTCCGCTGACGTGCCGAAGTAGCGGGACAGGCGCAACGCGGTGTCGGCGGTGATGCCGCGCTTCTCGAGCACGATCTCGTTGACGCGCCGCGGCGGCACATGCAGCGCGCGGGCGAGCGCGTTCTGCGACAGGCCATACGGTTTCATGAACTCCTCGCGGAGGATCTCGCCGGGGTGAATCGGGGGCAGCTTGTTCTTGTTCATTTTCAGTGGTAATCGACTATTTCCACGTCGCTCGCGTCCTCGCCCTCCCATCGGAACCAGATTCGCCACTGGTCGTTGACGCGGATGCTGTGTTGCCCGGCGCGGTCGCCCTTCAAGGCCTCCAGCCGGTTGCCGGGCGGGGCGCGCAAGTCCTGCAGCCGCCGCGACGGTTCATCCGCGAACAGCCGCTCGGTTTCCGGGCAGGCGAAACTGCGTATCATGTGCGTCCACCATAACGCTCGACGTCATGGACGTCAATCCCCCCGCCCCCCTCACTCAGGTAGCCTGCTGTCTGCGGCGATGATCGGTCGCTCGATCGCCTCGACCTGCGTGGGTCCCGAAATCGCGTGCCTTCCGGGTGTCTCCTGGTACCCTATCGGCGCCATGACAGGAATTCTGGGAACGGGGCACTACCTGCCGCCCAAAGTGGTCACCAACTTCGACCTCATGAAGCGGATGGAGACCACCAACGAGTTCATCGTCGAACGCACTGGGGTCCAGCGCCGGCGCCACGCCGAGCCGGAGGTGGGGGCGAGCGACTTGGGCGCGCTGGCCGCCCGGGCGGCGGTGGCCGATGCCGGGCTGCAGATGCGGGACATCGATCTGTTGATCCTGAACACGATCACGCCGGACCATGCCGATCCGGGCACGGCGTTCTTTCTCCAGGCCAAACTCGATTTGCCCGGGATTGCTGTCTTCGAGATTCGGCAGCAGTGCGCCGGGCTAATCTACGGCCTGGCCATCGCGGACAGTTTCCTTAAAACGGGCGCGTGCCGGTATGCGCTGATCGTCTGTGCTGAGGTCCTCTCCAAACGCATCGATGGTTCCTACGACGGCCGCAACATTGGGATTCTGCTGGGCGACGGCGCGGGGGCAGTGGTGGTCGGCCCCAGCGACGACCCAGAGCGCGGGTTGGCCTCGATCCGACTTCACGCGGACGGCCGCGGGGCTAAGGCGCTGTACTCGGCCGCGCCGGGGACCGGTTCGGGGCGGCCCGAGTACCTGTGCCCAGACGACTTCGCCGCGGGCCGCATCCATTTCCGTATGGACGGCAAGGCGGTGTTCGAGAATGGCGTGGCGCGCATGTCTGAGGCGGTGTTCGAGTCGCTCGAGGTCAATGGGCTGAAGCTGGAGCATATTGACCTGTTGATACCGCACCAGGCGAACCTGCGGATGCTCGAGGCGATCGTGGCGCGCGTCGGCGCGCCGCTCGACCGGGTCTTTGTCAACGTCGAGGAGTATGGCAACATGGCTTCGGCATGTCTGCCCGTCGCGTTAGACCAAGCGCGACGCAGCGGGCGGGTGATCGACGGGAAGCGCGTGTTGCTGGTCGCGTTCGGCTCGGGTTTCGTGTGGGCGTCGGCGCTGCTGCGCTGGTAACGCGTTGGGCGGGCGCCGCTGCGCGGGGCAGAATTGACGGCGCGGTTGGTGGCCCGCATGCTCGGCGGCGGCGTGCTCGAGCGAACCGTGCCCATCCTGACCCATGAACGCGACACCGGCGGGTACTTCCGGTTGGCGGTCCGCGCGCCGGACATTACCCCGCTGGTTCAACCCGGGCAGTTCGCCCATGTCCGCATCCTGCCCCTCAAATCGGCCCTGTTACGGCGCCCGTTTAGTATCTTCCAGGTCGCGGGTGAGACCTTTTCGATTCTGTACAAGGCCGTGGGCCAAGGCACCGAAGTCCTGAGCCGGATGCGGCCGGGCGAGGAGCTGAACGTCATCGCCCCGCTCGGGCGCGGCTTTACCGTCCCGCGAGCGGGCGACTCTCGACCGCTGCTGGTCGCCGGCGGGTACGGGATGGCCGCCCTGTATCTACTGGCCCAACGCGCTCCCGAGAAAGGGATCGTGTTCGTCGGCGGACGACGGCGTCAGGACATCCTGTGCGTCGATGAATTCCGCGCGCTTGGCTGGGAGGTCCGCATCACGACCGAGGATGGCAGCCTGGGGGAGCCAGGGCTCGTGACGCAGCCGTTGGTCGAGGAACTGCGGCGCGAGAGCGCCGGGCGCAAGCTCTTTGCGTGCGGCCCGACCGGGATGTTGCGGGCGGTGGGCCGGATCGCCGAGGAGCGGGGTATGGCGGCGGAATTGTCGATGGACGAGCACATGTGTTGCGGGGTGGGGGTGTGCCTCACGTGCGTGATCCCCGTGAAGACGAGCGCGGGTTGGGAGTATCAGCGCACCTGCATGGAGGGGCCAGTGTTCGACGCGCGGCAGGTGGTGTGGGAGACTGATCCGTGAACCTCGCTGTCCAAATTGGCAAGCTGACCTTGCAGAACCCGGTGATGGTGGCGTCGGGGACGTTCGGTTATGGGGTCGAGTACGCCCGGCTCATCGATCTGAACCGACTCGGCGCGGTGGTGGTCAAGGGGATCCGCCTCGGGCCGGTGCGCGGCAACCCGCCGCCGCGGACGGTCGAGGTCACCAGCGGCTTGATCAACGCCATCGGTCTGCAGGGACCGGGCGTGGACGGGTTCATCGAGAAGTACTGGCCGTTCCTGCAGGGGCTGAAGGTGCCCACCATCATCAATATCTGGGGCACGACGGTCGACGAATACGCCGAGGTGGCGCGGCGCTTTGACGCCCTGGGCGGTGTGGGCGCCCTCGAGCTCAATGTCTCCTGCCCGAACATCAAAGAGGGCGGTTCGCAGTTTGGCACCGACTGCAAGTTACTGGCCGAGGTGGTGGCGGCCTGCCGGCGCGCGACGACTCTGCCGCTGATCACGAAACTGAGTCCGAACGTGGTGAACATCGCGCCGTACGCGCGGGCGGCGGAGGAAGCGGGCAGCGACGCGCTGGCGATCATGAACAGTTACCCGGCCCTGGCGATCGACCTCGAGACCCGCCGACCCAAGCTAGCTAATGTAACCGGCGGCCTGACCGGGCCGTGCATCAAGCCCATCGCCCTCAAGCTGGTCTGGGACGCCGCCAAGGCGGTCCGCATCCCGATCATCGGCATGGGCGGCATTCAGTCCGCGGCGGACGCCCTCGAGTTCCTGGTGGTGGGGGCGACGGCGGTGGCGGTGGGCACAGCCAACTTCTACGAACCGCAAACGGCGCTCGAGGTGATTGCGGGGATGCGGGAGTTCCTTCAACGCAAGGGCATCGAGGACGTGCGCGAGTGGACGGGGAGTCTGCGCGCCTGACTAGTCAGCGACGTGGGCCTGGATCCCGTGGAGGACCCGGACGCGGAGCAGTTCCTGTTCGAGTTTCAATTCACTGGCTCGGCGATGAGGGATCTCGAGCTTCGACCCTGGTGGGCGCGGGGTGGTCGCTCGTAGGGTTCAGCGTAACAACAGCAGGGTCGACAGTGGCACCGAAACGATGCGCGGGTCATCCGAGCCGGGAGCATCCTCGAGGGTCACCAGAAGGCTGAACGGTGCGTGGTAGTGGGCTTTGTCCATGAAGGCCCGCAGGCCCCGGGTGTCCGCATGGTCGATGCGGCGGCGGTACTTGACTTCGACCGGGATTCGGTGTTCGCCGACCGTGAGAATGAAATCGACCTCTGGCTCGGCCGCGCGCTCCGGAAAATGATGCACCCCCAGGCCATAGATGGACTTGAAGAAGTACCCGACGGTGCTTTCGGCGATGCGACCGGCGAGATCGTGCAGGTGAGGGGCAGCGCCTAATCCTTCGGGGGTGAGGGGAATCGGCTCGCGCAGCCAGGCTGCACGCAGGGCATGGTCGCACAGGCAGAGCTTGGGCGCCCCACGCTTGCGCTTGAGGCGCAGTTCAAGTGGCTCGATCAACCGCAGCAGCAGGGTGCCGTCCAGGAACCTCAGATATGCGAGGACACGCTGCCAGCCGAGGTTTGCCCGCAGGGAGCGCTGCAGTTCGGAAAGATAACTGCTCTGCGACGGGGACTGCCCGATGTACGTGCAACCGAGCCGAAAGACCTCGGCTAGGAGGCTCTCGTCGCGCTTTTGTCCAGGCCCCAGCCGCAGGTCGTGCTGGATGGCTCGCCGCACGACGGTCTCCGTCAGGTGCTCCGCCAGACTCTCCCAAGGTTCCGTCGGATTCACATGGGCGTAGGGATAAGCTCCGCGCTCGCTGAAAGCGGCAAACACGGCGCGGCGCAACTCTGATTGCCGCTGGCCGGAGGCCCGCAGGGAGAGCCAGACCTCCTTTTCCTTCAGCGGGGTGAGCCCGTTCTCCGGCAGGGTGGCGTCGAGCGTGCCCAGGCCCCGTACCTGACCGATCTCCCGGAGCAGGAGGGGACCCATCTCCAGCGTGCGCACCCGGCCTGCCAGACTGTCGCGCCCAGCCTCGATGCGCAGCGCCGAACTGCCGGTCACCATCGCGCGCACGCGCCCAATGTCCAGCAGGTGCTTCAGTTGCGGACCCCACTCTGCCAGGTTCTGTACCTCGTCGAGGAACACGACGAACGGCGCGGCGTCGTTCGCCGCCTGATTCATGGTCTTGCCGGCCACGTTTTCCTCGAACCACCGCAGGAGCTCGACCAGCGGCATCGAGAGTTTGCGCAGTTCGGGCAGGTCATCGAACTGAAGCCGCAGCAATCGCTGCGGGGCCAGGCCGGCCGCCAACTCGGCCGCGATCAGTTGGTTCAGCAGGGTGGTCTTCCCGATTTGCCGTGGCCCGCGCAACACCACGCAAGGCACGGTGCCTTCGCGAAGGTGCCGCTGGATCGGCTCGAAGGCCCACCGTCGCACGGGCGGCAAGCCCAGCAACGGCTCGCCGCGCCACCATGGGTTCAGGTTGCGAAGCGTCGTCTCGAGGCCCCGGGAAAGAAGCTGGAAAAGAGTCGCGTCACTCATGGCGTGCGGTGCTCCCGTCCCTCGACCGCCGGCAGGGCCGGCTGTCGCTGGCACTGGCAGGCGTCGTGGGGCTGTGCGGACGTCGCATTTCGCCAGTTGTAGCGGAAAAGGGCGCCGCGTCAAACTCCTGGGTCAGACTCCTGGCCGGGCAGCGTCCAGGATGGTTCTCACGTCGCCTGCTTGGCGCGCGAGCCGGAACTCCCAGTGACCATACCCCGCCTGCGCGTTGACGGCGGCGCACCACCGTTGCGCGGCCGCTTGTTTCACCTCTGCCAGCGGGTCGTGTCCCTTGGTTTCCAGGATGAGATACCGCTCCCCGGCGGTCTCGAGTCGGAGGATGAAGTCCGGCTGGTAATCGTGCATCTGGCCATTGTGCAGGTAGGGGACGGCGAAGCCGAGCCCGGCGTTCTTCACGAAGGCGCGCACCGCCGGATGCGTGTCAATGAAATATGCCGCCTGCTGTTCCCACTTGCGCGTGTCCGCCACGACGCAGTTGACGTGTGACTTGTGGACCTCGCGCACGTCGCGGGTCGTCCAGAAATCCACCTCGCGCGTCGAGCCGGGGCCGCGCGACATCTCCAGGCGCGGAATCTCGGGCGCCTCGCCGTTGGCCGCATCGGGCCGGATGGATTCCAGCAGCACCTCGACCAGCCAGCCGTAGTAGGGCGCGAAGTGGAGGTCGCGCAAGTCGCCGGGCGGCTGCACGGCGACCTCGCTGCGCACGTAACGGTCCACAATGGCTGCCATCTGGGGGAAGAGGACCGGTGCCGGCACTTCGCACCCGCGCTGTTGAATGAAGTCCCGGGTTAGCGTTCGAGCCACGTCGAACACCAACTCTTGCACGCGCAGTTGCGAGCGACGTTCGTTCAGGCTCACCTGATCCTCGCGGCCCGGCCCCAACAGCGAGGGACGGCCGCGGTTGTTCAGGTTCAGTCCCTTGACCTGCACTTCCGGCGGAATCTGATCGGGCTTGATCAGCACGGCGGGAATACTCCTCCAATCCACCGACACGCGATTGCGCACCGCCTGGGTGTAGCCCTCGACCCGCGGGAAACGAATCTCCAAATGCGCGCGTTCCGCCAGGGCGTGGATGTGGAACCGTTTGACGGGCGGCGGCGGCGCTCCGTCCGGGTTGGCCTTGAACGGCACGACCTCGAAGGGCACGCCGCCAGTCGAACACGACGTTGGCCAGCGCCGTGTTCTTACAGACGAGAATGAAAACCGGCGGACGCGGCTCGTCGTTCTTCTCCCAGGCCGCGCGTTCCGCTTCCCAAAGCCCGGCCAGCATTCCAATCGGCGTGTGCGCCCATTTCAGGACCGCCTCCGGCTTCGGGCTGGCGTGTTTGCCACCGCGCTCGGCGGGCGTCAGCCGGCCCGGCTGGAGAATCCAGCGCCAGATATTGAAGTAACCTGGAATCTCCGCGCCCGTCGTGTCGCGGATGGCAAGCTGCGGAATCTTCACCAGACCGGACTCGATGGCGTCCATCAGGCTGAAGTCGCTCACCACCCACGGGAATGGCCGGTTGGTTTCCTGGCCCACGCGGCCGAGGAAGTACGGCGTGGCTGACAAATCCAGGCAGAAGTTGATCCCGCGCAACTTGTGGATGCGGTCCAGCCCGTCAATCCAGACGGTGGCTTCCTTGAAAAACTCCTCCGCCTCTTCCGTCTCGCCAAAGTCCTCCTGCTCCTCCTCATCCGGAGTCTCGCGCTTGATGCGGTAGGCGTGATGCGCCTCGTCGTTCATCACCAGGAGGTTTTGTTTCCCGCCGATCTCCCGGCCCAGGAGGCGGTTGATGAGCGCCGTGTCGCTCTCCACGTAGCGGCGGCTACGGACCTGGAGCGCGTTGTCCTGTTCGGGACACCCTTTTACGACCTCGATCAAGCCGTTCTCAATCTGCTGAAGCAGCGTCTCGCGCGTCAGGAAACGCGTGCCGCGCCGCGTGTCGTTCTTCTCTCCAATGCGGATGGTTTCCGTCGTCAGCACCTCCCGCCCGCGCCTGACCACCTTGGCCGCGTCGCCGGTGGTGACGGATTGCGGCTCGAAGACGTGCCAGTTGGTGACGATGACCCGGCCCTGCCGCAACCGCTCCATGAGATGCCCCGGCACGAGATCGCGCGTGCGGTAGAGGCTGGCCTCGGCGCGCTCCGGATCGAGTTCGCAACAGCGGTCGCGGATGGTCACGTTCGGCACCACCACCAGCACGGCGTCGGAGAACCGGCCGTCGCTGCGGTCGTTCACCTTGTTGAGGATGCTCCAGGCGGCGACCATCCCCATGACGGTTGTCTTGCCGGAGCCCGTGGCCATCTTGCAGGCGTAGCGGACGAAGCCGGCGAACCCTTCGGCCTTGCGGTCTTCGCTCGGCTCGTCGCGCGGAATTCCGAGGCCCTGCCGGAAGTCCGCCCGCGCCTCGAGCAGGAAGATGACCGTCTCCGCCGCCTCGATCTGGGCGAAGAACAGCCGCTTCTCCCGTCCTTCGCGCCGCCAGTGCTGGAGCAATTCGAGCGACGTGCGCGTCACGCCCGCATACCCGCTCTCGCGCCAGGCCTTCACGCGCTCGCGGATGCGGTTGACCAATTGCATCTCGATGGCCAGGCCACCGCGTTCGTCGGTCTCGCGCTTGGGATCGCGGTAGAAGTAAAGGGCGGGCCGGCGGCCCAGGCGGCGCTCGGCCGGCCGGCCTTCGAGAATCCACCAGTGCTCCTTCGGTTCCTCGAAAGGCGAGTTCAGGATGGGGCTGGGGACTTCGAAGTTGCTCATGGGACAGTGGCCAGCCGAATGGCCGCCAAGGCGCGGCGCAGGCTTTCGCTGCGTTGTTGTGCCCGGCTCGGGCGCCAGTGACATTCAATGAACTCAGTCATTCTCGGGGTGTAGCCTTTGCCCACGATTCCAGAACTGCCCTGCACGGGCACCAAGTCATCTCGAAGCCGGACGGACCTCGACCGCCGCGCCAAGTTCACCAGCGTCTGCTTTGGATTCGTTTCGGTGTCTGGACTTCGCGGCAGCAACGCTCCAGAGATGCGGAGGAAATCGGCAAGGGAATCATCCGCCAGAAACCAGCTTTCCAACATCCGCTCGGCAATGCGCAGAACAAAACCAGGATGCCTGGATGGTCTCAGGTGTTTGGCGAGCAGCCCGCTGGGGCACGGGAATGCCTCCAAGTCAGCCAGTCCCAGCACGGGGCCAAGTTTCGCTGCTGCGCGGTTGTAACGCGGAGCGTCTTGCCAGAAGCGAACCCGCCCGCCCTTGTCGATGGGTTGCACCCCTTCCGTGCGAGCGCCCGCCGCGGCCAGGAGTTTCAAGCTGGCGGGCACCTCCAGCGCGCCTTCGACTACCACCAGAGCGAAACCCCGCGTCATACGTTCAGCCTGTCAAAGAGAGCCATCTGCCGGGTTTCGGTTCGCGGCAACACGGCTTCGCTGGCCGTGAGACCTGCTTGCATGAGGCGCACGATCTCGCTGCGAGCCGCGCCCTCAACTACCTGTGCCCCCTCAGCAGCAGGCAGCATCAGCAGGACCTCCTCGGGCGCGATGCCGGCGTCCATCAGCAGGTGCTCGCTGTGCGTGGTGAGAATGACTTGCCGGCCTGCTCCGCCGACCTGCGCCCGGTGGATAAACGGCGCCAATCGCTTCACAATGGCAGTGTGGAGTGACAGCTCCGGTTCCTCCAGCAGCAGCGGACCGCCCGGTTCCTGAAGCGACCACAACAGGCCGATCAACCGCAGCGTTCCGTCGGAGAGTTGGCGTTCGTCTTGATAGGCCCCTTGCGGCCGCCAATGCCGGAACTTGCCTTCCAGGTGCGGTTGCCCGTGCTCGTCTATCTCCAGCCGCAAGTTCTCGAGTTGCGGTGCAACGGTCTTGAGGACCCGTTCGAGTCGTCGGAGTCGGGCCTTCTGTGTTCTGGGCGTGGTGTTGCGAATCTGATCCAGCAAGTCCCGGCCGTAAGGATCTGTGCCCAGCGTATCGCCGCGAGGAGACTGTTCCTCCCGCAACAACTGCGGCACCAAATGGAGATAGGCCACCGTGCGGAAGAAGTCTGCCAGTTCTCGGAAATCCTGATTCGCTCGCAGAACACCGATGGCCGTTTCTTTCAATCGTTCTGGGTCAGTTTCGTCCTGATTGTCCGGTCGGGCCAACTTGCGCTCCGTTTCCCCAGAGACGCGCAGGCGGTCCACCAGCTCGCGAACCACAACGGGCCGGGGATTCCGGTCGGACTCATGGGCGAAAGCCAACTCGTAGCGCCACCCGGCTCCCGCTTCATCTTTCACCACCACTCTAATCATCACGTCCGTGTTCAACCCACGCGCATACAAAGACCGAACTTTGCCCATTCCTCCGCGCTGGTTGACCGCCGGCCCTAGTCCCCCTCCCTCCAGAACGAGATCACGCAGGAAACGGAACACTTGAAGGAAGTTGGACTTGCCGATGGCGTTCGGACCGACGATGAAGACCCGATTGGCTAGGTCCACTTCAACGCTCGTGAAATTCTTCCAGTTCTCCAGTTCAACCCGGGCAAAGCGCATTTTGTTCATTTCGTCTCCTCCAATTTCTTCACCACCAGCAATTCATTTCCCCTCGGGTCAATCACCTTCACGGCCACCTGGCCGTGCTCGCCGGCAGGGAAGGGGGCGCCCGGCGTGGCAGCAGGCTGATCTTCGAGAATCCACCAGTGCGCCTTCGGCTCCTCGAAGGGCGAACTCAGGATGGAACTGGGGACTTCGAAGGTGGTCACAGGTAGTAGCGAGAGGCCGTCGGGTCAAGTCTTGCCAGAGGGCGGTGGTTCCTCGCGCCATGCGGCGGCGGGCTCCTTCGGCGCATGGCGTGGCACCTGCCGCACGAGCCGGTCGCCGTATTGCTTTTCCTCCTCGCGCAGCGCGGCGAAGATGCGGTGAACGTCATAGCCGTATTCGGCGGATAACTCGTCACGAATCCGCCAGATTTCCTCGATGGGATTCTCGTCTTTCATAGCTCCGGATAAGTTGCCATCAACTCAGATGGGGTGCAAAGCACGGGCAGCGACAGCCCCATCGCCGTGCAAACGGCGGCGAGCCGGCGTTCAATCATCTTGTTCAAGATGTGCCGGCAGTTCCATGTCAGCAGGAAATCCATCTCGTGCGCAGCCGCGTAGCCAATGTGGATCGCGTCGGACGCCGCTCGCGTCGGAATCAAGCCTGCCTCGTCCCACGCCTCGCGCACGAGCCGTTGGCTCAATGGGCCGTTCTCCGGGCCGAACAGGATGGCGACGGCTTTGGAGTGCGGTGACTGGTCACCGCACTCCAAAACCGCCTCCGCGCTCAGGGCGAGGGTCTTGGCCGGAGGGCGGATGTTCTTCAACGTCACGGTCTGGTTGCCGGGCAGGCGCAGCACGGGCGCGCGGCGCAGGACCTCCAGCATCCGCTGCACGTATTGCTCGTGGGATTCGCCCTGCATGCCGGGCGTGTCCGGTTCGGTGTCCAGGCCCTCGGCGGTGGGGATGGTGGCCTCGAAGGTGAACGGGCCGGTCACGCGCACCACGCCCTTCACGATCTCGGGCCGGTCCACCAGCACTTCCTCGGCGGGCGGTTCGTTGTTGGCGATGCTCTTGAGCGTGATGTGCGGGACGATGCCTCCCACTTCCTCGCCCTTCTGGTTCTGTTTGCGGCGATAGACGAAGCCGTTGGCGGGGCTGTTGGGGAGCGTGCCCGTAGCGGCGTCTCGGCAGAGCGCCGCTGTCTCGGTAGGGGAAATGGCGGCGCTCTGCCGAGACGCCGCTACGCCGCCGACTGGGTTGATCTGGTAGTAATCGAACGTCGCGGTGAGGAGGCGCTGGCGCGCCAGCGCCAGCGGCACTCTACTGGTGTCGCAGGTGATCCAACGCCGCCCCCACTGCTCGGCTACATACGCCGTCGTTCCGCTCCCACACGTCGGGTCCAGCACCAAATCGCCGGGGTCGGTCGTCATTAAGAGGCAGCGCTCCACGACTTTGGGGTTGGTCTGAACCACATAGAGCTTCTCCTCGTTGAAGCTACCGCTGATGGTGTCGGTCCACAGGTTGTGCGTGATGGAGATTGGCAAATCTCCGATAAAGCTCCTGAACTGAATCGAGTTCGTGGTTGCCTGCATCCGGCCAGCCTCAGCGACGCGGTTCAAACCATCGACCGTTACCTTCCAGTGGGAGTCTGCTGGCGGGCGGCTCCGGGCGAAACGAGCGATACCAAGCGGTATCGCTTCCAGCCTTCCTCCATGACGCCTGTCTCGGACTCCTCGCGAGTGAGAGGACGATGGGTTTTGGTGTCAGTCGAAAGCGCAAGCCGATAGAGGTCAAGCGAGTCCAAATCGGCTTTGGGTTTGAACAGTTGCCGGTATTTCACTTTTTCTTTGTGCTTGGCGTACCAGCAAAGGAAGTCGGCCACGACGGGGAGCGTGCTGCTCGTGGCGTAAGGGGCTTTCTGAACAGTGATTATGCAGACACAATTCTCCGCCCCAAACACCTCATCCATCACTTCGCGGACGTGGTGGAGGTTTTCGTCGGAGATTTGGACGAAGATGGAGCCGGTGGGGGCGAGGAGTTCGCGGGCGAGGAGGAGGCGGTCGCGGAGGTAGGTGAGGTAGGAGTGGAGGCCCAGTTCCCAGGTGTCTCGGTAGGCCTGGACCATCTCGGGCTCGCGCGTGAGGTCGTCGTCTTCGTTATGCTTCACGTCGCGCTTGCGGATGAAGGGCTGGAAGTTCGAGCCGAACTTTACGCCATAGGGCGGATCCACATAGATCGTCTGCACCTGGCCGCCGAGGGACTCGAAGCGGAGGAGGGAGTTCATCACCACCAGCGAGTCGCCGAGGATGAGGCGGTTGACCCAGCGATCGCGGTGCTCGTACGCGCGCAGGACCTGGTCGGCCAGGGGCCGGTCGTGACAGGCAAAGAGGTTATTGAGGAAATCGTCCTGCTTCTCGCGGCGGTGGCCTTTGAGGGTCTCGAGGATGGCCTTGGTCGAGAGCCGTTCGTGGACAAAGAGCGGGAGGGTGGGCACGTCGAACGAGAGGCGCTCGGCTTTGCCGGACCAGTTCAGGAAAGGGCCGGAGAGGCCGCGCAGGCGGCGCCGGGCGTCGGCGATTTCGGATTTCAGATTCGCGATTTCAGAATCGCGCTGCTTGGAGGCCGGCAGCTTGGCCAAATCCGCAATCCGCAATCCGCAATCCGCAATTTCCGCGATCAGACGCTCGGCGGTCTCGCGGCCGGGGTTTTGTCCGTCCCAGCACAACTCCGGCGCCAGCGCAGAATCGTAGCGGTAGCTGGCTGGCGCTTTGGCCTTCTTGAAGTGGGCCTGCGTCCCGATCTCGGGGCGTGCGGCGAGGTCGGCCTCCGGATGCCGGTAAGTCTGGGCATCCCTGGTTGGCGCGGCGTGCTTGCGCGGGCGTGGCATGTCGAGAGTTCTAACGCAAAAGCCGGCGGCGTCAAAGCCCTTGCTGTCCGGTGGGAAAGGAGGGGAGCCACCCCGGAGGACCTGACTCAGGCGCCCGCGCCACGGCCGACTTCTGCGATCCTGGCAAGCACCGCGCGGACCTCCGGATCGACTTCCTCGGGACCAAGATGGCGAGCGAGTTGGGCGTAGTCGGACTTGTTCATCGAGTTTGGCAGCCCCAGCTCCTTGAAGAAGCTGCCAAAGACCGGGCGCAAGTAGTCCTCGCTCGCCTTCACGGTCCGCCACGATTCATGACGTGGGTCCCGGAGGGCCGCCGGCGCGGTGTTGTCCGTGATCGCCTTTTCCATCGCAGCTTTGCGGCGTTGCAGCTCGACGCGACCAAAAAGGTCCTCCGCGGTGACGCTCGACTCGGCCCAACGCCGCAACACCTGGGGGGCGCAGAAGTAGTTCTCGAGTTCGCGCCGGCGCCACTGCAACTCGATCAGCGCGCTTCCAGGGCGCAGGCGGATCTCGGGGCTTTGGTCGTAGAGGGCCAGACCGCGCAGCAGGGGAAAGGCCTCGCGCAAACCGAAGAAGTGAGCGCGGGCCTTATCGGGCTGGTTGAGGACGTAGTGTTGAAAAGGGCGTTCGAGGGCTCGGGCGGCCGGCGCATCGCCAACCACCTCGGCCAGGATACGGAGCGCTTCGAGGTCCGTGCTCCCTTCGAGGTAAAGCACCCAGCCGGTCACCTCGGCTTTGTAGGATTCCTCGTAGCCCAACAGTGCCAACGCCTTGCGCAACTCGACCGGCTGCCGTACCAGGTGGGGTTGACCCACGAACGCCACGATTTGGTCTCGCTCGGCCTCGTTGAGGACCACTTCGGAATGGGTTGCCATGATCAGTTGCCCCCCGAACTCGCGGGCCGTGCGCGTCAGTTCAGCGTAGATTTGCGCCTGCCTCAGGATCTCCAAGTGCGCATCCGGCTCGTCGATCAGCAGCACAAAACGCGGCTTCCACCGGAGAAACGTGAGCAGCAGCAAGGTCTGCTGGCAGCCGCGGCCGGCGGCGCTCAGGTCCAGGTCCGTCTTCTGGCCGCCTTCTTGATAGCTCATTTGAATCTCACCGCGCGTGGCGATGTATTCCGGCGCGTTGAGTCGCACACCGAACAGCCGTTCCATCTGTCCCACCACCCCTCCCCAGTCGCCCTCTGCCGGCTTGTCCTTCTCCCGTTCCCACACTTTCCAACAGAGGTTGCGCAAGACCTGCGCCGTTTGCGCTTCGCCCAGGGACACTTCAATCGCCCCTTCATCAATCCGCCGCTCGTTGGCCGCCAACCCCGACATGGGCGGCAAATAGGCTACGCGCACACCCGTGGCTTCCGGGGGGATGGGATTCCGCTGGTCGCCTCCCGGCGACAACCGCGCGGGCCGACAGTGGATGATCTCGTCATTCGAGTAATCGAACTCGAGCGGACAGCGCCACGCGACACCATCCGTCACCCCTTCCACCGTGATTTCGACGAGGATGTTCTGGGTGGCCTTGCCGGCCCCGTTGGGCGCCTGACGCAGATGCTGGTCTCGCCACAGCAGCGAGGTCTGCGGCACGGGCAACTGCACCAAGTCCCGCCGGTTGATCACCACCCCGACCCGCGCTTTAGCCTTGCTCTTGGCACCCCGTTTCTCCAGCCAGGTCCGCAGCCCCAGCTCCCACAGGGCCAGCGCCTGGAGCGCCGTGGTCTTCCCCGAGTTGTTCGGCCCAACGAAGACCACCGGCGAACCCAACGGAACGTCCACCTCAACAAACCGTTTGAAGTTCCTAATGCGTAGTCGAGTGATCATCTCGCCTCCTCGTGTATCCCTGCCCCCAGGTAACTCGTCCTGGCTGGCAAGGCGTGTTTGCGCGGACGCGGCATTCCTGGAGTTGTAACGCAAATGGCCGCTGCGTCAAACCCCTTGCGGTGGGCATGGCGAACCTGACGGACTGGGCCGAACGAGCGGGCCGGGGTCGGCGCGCCTAGGGGCACCCGCTGAGGAAGACCGCGGGGTTCGCTCGGTTTGACAGTTGGCGGCGGCGAGACCAGAGTCGCGGCGATGACAGATTTCCAGCTTCAGCCCTGGTGGGGGCGGGTGTTGGTGGGGCGGCATCCGCGGCGCACGCTGGTGCGCGCGGCGACACTGATCGCGCTGAGTTTCGTGCTGTTCAAGTTCGTCTTCGTCGCGATCCGCGTGACGGGCCAAAGCATGGAACCGACGTACCGGAACGGACGTGTCGCGTTGATCAACCGGCTCGCGTACCGGACGCGCGCGCCGCAGCGCGGCGAGGTGGTCAGTCTGCGGCTGCGGGACAGCCGGTTGCTGCTCCTGAAACGGATCGTGGCGCTCCCGGGCGAAGCGGTCGAGCTGGACGACGGCCGGGTGTTGGTCGACGGGGAGTTGCTGCGCGAGTCGTATGTTCGCGGGGTGGGGCTCACGCCCATGTCCCATGGCGTTCGCCTGCAGTTGGACGAGTACTTTGCCATGGGCGATAACCGGGAGATCTCGGCTTTCGGCGTGGTTCGGCGGGACGAGATCCAAGGAAAGGTGCTCTTTTGAATCGGTGGGTCGCAGGGCTGCTCTGCGTGGGTCTGGGCGTGTTGGCGTTCCTGACCTACCGCTGGCTCTTCCCGAGCGACGAGGCGCGCATTCGCCGGCGAGTCGCCGAGGTGGTGGCCGCGGTCAACGTGCGACCGGAGATGGGCCGCCTCGAGCGGTTGGGCGCGGTCAACCGTCTGATCAATCAGGTGACCCAAGATGTGACCGTCCGCCTCGGTGACCCCGGCGCGGGCACGCGCGAGATTCAGGGCGCGGCCGATCTGCGGGAAGCGGTCTCAACCGCCCTGCTACACTTGGAGGCCTTGGCCGTGCAATTGGCCGACCTCGAGGTGAAGGTCGCCCCGGGGGCCGAAACGGCCACGGCTCAACTCGTGGCCTCGGTCCGAGTGAATGGGAGCGCCGATGTGCAAGTGCACGAGCTGCGGCTGACCCTGAGCAAGATGGCGGGGCGCTGGAAGCTGGCCCGCGTCGATCCGGCACCCACGTTGGGTCTGTGAGGGTCCGAGCCGTTGGGCCTCGGGCGCGCCCCTCTAGCCAGAGCTCCTCCGGGGCATTACCTTCCGCGCGGCGATAGATTCACTTTGAGCATTCAGCACCAGTCTGAGACGGCCTCCAGGCCAAGCGTTGGGGCAACCGTCGCCTCGAGAGCGACGCCGGCGCTGCCGACCGCGGAAACCGGGCTCGTGCATGGCGCCGCCCCGGGCGCGGCGGGTCTGCCCGAGCTGCTAGCTCCGGCGGGCGACTGGGAGTGCGCGCGGGCCGCGGTCGAGAATGGCGCGGACGCTATCTACTTCGGGCTCGAGCGGTTCAACGCCCGCATGCGGGCCCGGAACTTCACCACGGCCGATCTTCCGGAGCTCCTGGCCTTCCTGCATCGCCGCGGGGTGCGCGGGTACGTGTCGCTCAACACGCTGATCTTCACCGACGAACTCGCGGCGGCCGAGGCGACGTTGCGCGCGTGCATCGCCGCCGGTGTGGACGCCGTCATTGTGCAGGATGTGGGCTTGTGCCGGATGATCCGCGCGTTGTCCCCAGATTTTCCCATCCACGCCTCGACGCAGATGACCATCTCGAGCGCGGCGGGTGTGGCGTTCGCGCGCGAGTTGGGCTGCCAGTTGGCGGTGTTGGCGCGGGAGTGTTCGCTGCGAGAGATCCAGTCCCTCCGGGCCGAGCAGGCGCAAGCGCTGCCGCTCGAGGTCTTCGTGCACGGGGCGCTCTGTGTGGCCTACTCCGGCCAGTGCCTGACGAGCGAGGCCCTCGGGGGCCGCTCCGCGAATCGGGGCGAGTGTGCCCAGGCGTGTCGCCTGCCCTACCAGCTCGTCGCCGAGGGTCGAGTCGTCCCGCTGGGTGACCGGCGCTACTTGCTGAGCCCCAGGGACCTGGCCGGACTCGAGCTGGTGCCTGCGTTGGTCCGGGTGGGGGTGGCCTCGCTGAAGATCGAGGGCCGACTCAAGTCGCCTGAGTACGTGGCGAGCATCACACGGCTTTACCGCCAAGCCCTGGACGGTGCCGCGGCGCAACTCGGGAATCCCGCGACGCCCCCTGAATCGGCGACGCGCGCGGCGGCGCAGTACGAGATGGAGATGGCCTTCTCGCGCGGGCTACACACGGGCTGGTTCCAGGGGGTGAACCACCAGGAATTGGTGCATGGGCGCTTCGGCAAGAAACGAGGCGTGTTTCTGGGCGAGGTCACTGGCGTCGAGCGGGACCAGGTGTGGGTCAGGTTGGCCGGTCCCTTGGCCGCCGGCGACGGTGTCGTGTTCGACGCCGGCACGCCCGATCGCGAAGAGCAAGGCGGCCGCGTTTATGCCGTCGGATCCCAGGCTGCGCGCAGCCGGACAGGGAACGCCCAACCTCGAGTTTCCCGGGCCGATCCCAGCCTCGCGGTGGGAGGCGGGGACGGACCGGAAGTCGCGCTCGAGTTCGGGCGCGGGGATGTCGACTTGCAGCAGGTGCGGGTTGGCGATCGGCTCTGGAAGACGAGCGATCCCCAGCTCGAACGGCGGTTGCGGCATACGTTCACGCAACCTGGCCCGGTGTATCGGCGGCCGATTGTCGCTCAGGTGCGCGGGGCGGTTGGCCTCCCGCTCAGCCTGACTCTGCGCGATGAAGCGGGTCGCGAAGCGCGCGTCACTTCGGCCCTGCCGCTCGCGCTCGCCACGCGCCAGCCGCTGACGCCGGCGTTGCTGACGGCCCAGCTCGGGCGCCTCGGCGGCACGCCGTTCCGCCTCGCCCGCGTCGACTGTCAGCTCGAGGGGGCGGTCATGCTGCCGGTGAGCGAACTGAACCGGTTGCGCCGCGAGGCGGTCGCGCAGCTCGACACGCTCCGCGCGACCCCGAACCACTGGACCCTCGAGCGCGGGCTGGACCGCGCCGCCGCTGGGAGCTGCCCGGTCGAGGGCGGGGCAAGCGATATAGCCGCCGGCACGGCGCCGGCCGAGTTGATCGTCCTGGTGCGCACCTTAGCGCAACTCGAGGCTGCCCTCGAACAGGGGGTGACCACTCTCTACTGCGAGTTCGAGGAGCCCAAGCGGTACCGGGAAGCGGTGGCCTGCTTCCGCGATACCCGCCGCGCGGTTGCTCCCAGCCCGAGCGCCACCCACCCACAGGCGGGCCCCCAACCGGCTGCGGAGGCTCGGCCGGCCGAGCTGTTCCTGGCGCCGCCACGTATTAGCAAGCCGGGTGAAGAGTGGATTCTACGTTTGGTGCGGTCGGCGGAGGCGGACGGCTACTTGGTGCGAAACTACGATCAGCTCGAGTATTTCCGAGGGCACCGATGCGTGGGGGACTATTCGTTCAACGTGGCCAATCCACTGAGCGCGGCGTATTTCTTCGACCGGTATCGGCTCGAACGGCTGACGGCCTCCTACGACCTCAACAACCAACAACTCGAGGCGCTGCTCCGGGCAACGCGGCCCGAACGGTTCGAGGTGACCATCCACCAGCACATGCCCATGTTCCACATGGAGCATTGCTTGTTCTGCGCGTTTCTTTCGGACGGCACGGACTACACCAACTGCGGGCGCCCTTGTGACCGGCGCGAGCTGCGGCTGCGCGACCGAGTTGGAGCCGAGCACCCAGTCAAGGCGGATGCCGGCTGTCGGAACACGGTGTTCAACGCGCTCGCCCAGACCGGAGCCGAGTACGTGGGCCGGTTGATGGCAGCGGGAGCCCGGTTCTTCCGAATCGAATTCCTGGATGAACCCAGCGAGCTGGTCGGGCGGACGATCGCCATGTACCGCCAACTGCTCGCGGGAACCATCAGTGGCGCAACCTTGTGGCGTGAACTCAAGCTGCGCCACCAGCTCGGCGTAACCCGCGGTGCGCTCGACAAAGGCGACCGGCCAGTCACCGTGCTCTGAAGGCCCGCAAACCCGCCGCCTGCGGCCCGCGGCGAGAGCCCGGGTTTGCGCTCGCCGGCTCGGCTCGGGCGAAGCCGCTTCAGTCGACCCAGCCGCGCAGCTTGTACACCCACCAGCCAATCTGCTCGTGGACGTAGTAATCTAACTCCCGGAGCCCGCCCAGTTGGGGAACCACGGCGAACTTCGGGTCGCTGCTCTCGAGCGCCGACAACCCCTCGAAATCGCACGCGACAGGCGTCACGTTAACCCCCACAGCGCGGAAGACGGCTTCAGCCCGTTTCATGTGGAAGGCGGAGGTCACGAGGACGATGCGCTGCCAGCGCCGCTCCTCGATCAGGGCCTTCGTGCGCAGCGCTTCGTCGCGCGTGTTGCGGCAGTTGCCCAAGGTCAACAGGGTCGCGTTGGTGAAACCCCAGCGGATCAACCAGTCCTTCACCAGGTCGCTCTCGGCCGGGCCAGGTCGGCCCGGCCGCGGTCCGCCCCCGCCCAGGATCACGGTCGAGGCCGTGCCGCGGCGAAGCAGTTCCATGACGGTCAGGGCGCGGTCGCTGGCATCGGCCACGTCGATGCCCAAGGGATCATGGCGCGAGGCACGGAGCTGCCCACCCAGCATCACGATGGCATCGGCCCGCGGGAGACTCGCGACCTCGACACCCGCATAGGGGCGTTCCAAGCCGGCGAACAAGTACGCTGTCAGGGGGGTGGCGCCGAAGGCGTAGAGGAAGGCGGCCAGCAGGGCGGGGGCGATCGCGCGCCGCCACTCCCGACGCCACAGCCGCCAGCCGATCAACAGCAACAGCCCCACCCAGAAGACCCCCAGCAGATGGACGTGGCGCGCTATGGCATGAAACATAGTGATGAGGCCTTGGGATAGACGACTGTTCCGGCGTCGCCCCTCAGGCTAAGGGCCGTAATTCGAGGGAGAAGGCCGCGCTAAACGTCTTCCCTGGCTCGAGCAGAATGAGCTCGTGGTCCTTCACCCGCGTGAAGGCGTTCGACAGCGCCGTCCACGGCTCCAGACAATACGACGGCTCATCGACGGCCTTGGACCAGACGGCCAGGAATCGGTACGGCGCGGCGTTCTCCCAGTTCAGGGCCACCTCGAGTTCGCTGATTGGATCCACCAGCAGGGCCTCGCGCGGCTTGAGGTCGCCGAAGAACAGCGTCCCGGACACATCCTCCTGCACACTCCAGTTCTGGGCGGGGAACGGCTTGGCGCTGAAGTGCTCGCCGCGGCCATGCATGGTCAACCGCCGCGAATCCGGGATTGCCACAAAGCACTCCTCGCGCCGGCCTTTCGGGGTCAGCGGCAAGGGAAAGTACGGATGGAACCCCGTGCTGAACGGCAGCGATTCACTCGAGCGGTTCTCGATCTCCTGATCCCACAGCAGGCGCCCATCGAGGAGCCGGTACGTAAGGCGGTGACTAAACGCGAACGGGTACTGACTGCGCGTATGGTCGCCGTCCGCCAGCTCCATGGTGAGGGAGGTGGGGGTCGCGTCCAACACCATCCACTTCGAGCGCCGGGCGAAGCCGTGCTGGGGCATTTCGTAGCGTCGGCCCTGCCACTCGTAGTGGTGGTCCTTGTCCGGCAAATGGTTGAAGGAAACGAGCGGAAAGAGGATCGGGTTGCCCATGTGCATCTCGCGCGGGTAGCGCTCCACAATGGCTTGCGAATAATGGAGCGCATCCACCCAGCCTTGCCCCGGCAATCGGCGCCGGTAGCGCAGAAGCCAACCCCCTAGCCCAGGCGCGATCCAGGCCTGCGCCTCGTCGCCTTCCTGCAACGTCACATATTCGCGGTCCAACATCGTTCTTGCCTCTGCATCCGTTGCCGTCCATGCGACCGGCCAGCCGCATATTTCTCAGATACTCATGAGCCGCTGAGATGGACTCCATGCCGGCGGTAGGGCGCGCAGTTCTCTGCGCGCCGCGGCTTCTGTGCCCACAGCGGTCTGCGGCGCGCAGAGGACTGCGCGCCCTGCCGGCAACTTGGCGTCTATCCCGAGCTCTCATCAGGAACCCCGTCGCACGCCCGCGCGCCGGTTCGCCCCGCCGCTCAGCAGCGGGTCACTGAATCGAGGGCCACAGACTACGACTGAACGAACCGTATGTCACGCCTGAACGGCCCTTCTGACCTTGCTCGCCAGCCTCGTATCCGGTAGGACGCCACCGGTGTGAAGCCGACTATCTACCTAGATTACAACGCCACGACCCCGCTCGATGGGCGCGTCCGCGAATTCATGGAGCCGTATCTCGGGGAGGTGTTTGGCAACCCGTCCAGCGTTCATCACCTCGGCCGCCGGGCGCGCATCGACTTGGACGCCGCCCGCGACCAGTTGGCTCAGTCTTGGCGCTGCCGCCCGAGCGAGGTCGTCTTCACCTCTGGAGGGACGGAAAGCAACAACCTTGCAGTCTTAGGCACGGCCCGGCGGCTGGCCAGTCGTGGGCGGCATCTGGTTGCCTCGGCGGTTGAACATCCCGCGGTCCTCGCGCCCTGCCATTACCTGGCTCGACATGAGGGTTTTGCCCTCACATTGGTCGGCGTGGACGCAGAGGGCCGGGTTGACCCCGGCGCGGTGGCCGCCGCGCTGCGGCCGGACACAATCCTGGTCTCGGTCATGGCAGCCAACAACGAGATCGGCACGCTCCAGCCCGTCTCGGACATTGGCGCGCTCTGCCGACAGCGCGGCGTCGCTTTCCACACAGACGCGATCCAATGGTTTGGCAAAGAACCGTTTACACACATCGGGCAGTTCCAGGCCGACCTCGTCTCGGTGTGTGCTCACAAGTTCCATGGCCCGCGCGGGGCAGGCGCGCTCTTCATCCGCTCGCCCTTGCAGCCGGAAGCGCTGTCGCTCGGCGGAGGTCAGGAGCACGAACGGCGCGCTGGCACCGAGAATCTGGCGGCCATCGTGGGCTTGGTCGATGCCTTCTGCCGGTTTGTGCCGGAGCCTGTGTTCGAGTGCGACAAGCTGGAACCCCTGCGAGTGCGTCTAGAAGCAGCGGCGATTTCCATCCCCGGGGTCCAAGTCCTTGGCCAGAATACCCCGCGGCTGGCGAACACACTGGCCTTGAGCATCGCCGGTTGCGACAGCCTGTCGGTCTTGGCCAACCTGGATCTCGAGGGGATCTGTGCCTCAAGCGGCTCGGCCTGCTCGAGTGGCGCCCTGGAACCGTCCCATGTCCTGCTCGCGTTGGGATTGGATGCCGCTACGGCCCAATCTCTGGTGCGGTTTTCGCTGGGCCGGGGCTCGAACCAGGAGGAAATCGAGCTGGTAGGCCAGCTCTTGCCCGAACTCATTGAGCGCGCTCGAGGCACTTGAGGAGGGCCGGGGGGCCGGAGGTGGGGTCCAGGGGTGGAAAGACGCTGAAAAGCCGGTGAACAGGTCCCCTGGGCGGTGAGTAAGCGGTCTGGACGCCTCGGGTTCCCTCGGGGTCCGCACGGGATTGGGCGGCGTCGGGTGAGGCTAAGTCGTTGCGCCAACCTTGACACTGCAAGTTGTTTCCACTATTCACAGCCCATAATAAGAAGCTTCTTTTAAATACAATCAGTCACAGTAAGCCTCCATGAAACTCACCATCGCCCGAGAGCAGATCATTCTCGGTCTCCAGGCCGTGCAGAATGTCGTGGGTACGCGCACCACCCTGCCGATCCTCTCCAACGTGCTGCTGCGTGCTGACGAAGGAGGGCTCGGGTTGACCGCAACCGACTTGGATGTGACCATCGCGTGCGTCGTCGAGGCGCAAGTGGGCAAGCGCGGAGCCACCACACTCCCGGCCAAACGCTTGTTCAGCATCGTCCGCGAGTTGGCCACGCCGGAAATCGAAATCGAGGTCGATGAGCGCAACCTCTGTACTTTGCAGTCGGGCGGCTCCTTCTTCCGTATCCACGGGTTGGCAGCGGACGATTTCCCGCCGGTGCCCGAGTTGGGCGAACGCAAGAAAGTCGTGGTGCCGCAGGCGAAGTTGAAGGGGATGCTGCGGCGGACGGCCTTTGCCGCCTCGACCGATGAGACGCGCTACGTGTTGAACGGCCTCTTGTTCAGCCTCAAAGAGCACAAGATCACCATGGTGGCCACTGACGGGCGGCGCCTGGCGTTGACGGACGAAGAAGTGGATGTGGACCCGGAAAACCAGGCGGAGTACATCGTCCCGACCAAGGCGATCAATGAGCTCAACCGCCTCCTGGTGGGGGATGGGGAGGTCGAGCTGGTCTCGACCGAGAACCAGGTTGCCTTTACGTTGCGCGATCCCAAGGGCTTCACCGTCTTGGTCTGGTCGAAACTGGTGGACGGGACCTATCCAAATTACCGGCAGGTCATCCCGAGCGAATCGCGGGAGCGGGTCAGCCTGCCACGCGAGGAGCTGCTCCAGGCGCTGCGCCGGGCCGAGATCATGACCAGTGACAAGTCCAACTCCGTCAAGCTGGCGTTCTCGAAAAACAACCTCTCCATCACGGCCAATACGCCGGATGTGGGCGAGGCACGGGAGAGCCTGGCCGTCAACTACCGAGGAGTCGAACTGAGCATCGCCTTTAACCCGAGCTTCTTCCTCGAGGCCCTCAAGGCCTTGGACGACGACGAGGTCTTCCTCGAACTAACGGACGAGCTCAGCCCGGGCGTCGTCAAGACCAACGGGCCGTTCCTCTACGTCATCATGCCGATGCGCATGAACTAGCCCATCGCCATTGCCGCCGTCGAGATTTCCAGCAGTTCGTTGGTGATCATCGACTGGCGCAGCTTGTTGTAGTCTAGGGTCAGATCCTTGATCAACTGCTGGGCATTGTCGGTGGCGTTCTTCATCGCCACCATCCGGGCGCTGTGCTCGCTCGCTTTGGCCTCGAGCAAGACCTGGTAGACCCGGAAGTTGAGGTAGTGCGGCAACAGCGCTCCCAACACCGCCTCCGCGCCCGGCTCGAACAGAAACTCCGCGGCGCCCTTGGTCAGCGCGCCGTGGATCTCGTCCCCGCCGACATCGGTGCTGACCGCCGCGATCTCTCCCACGGGCAGGAACGACAAAGTCTGCGGCCGCTGCGTCAAGGTCGAGATGAAGTTGGTGAAGAGCAGGTCGACACCGGCCACCTGTTCGTTGAGGAACAAATCGCACGCGAACCGCGAGATGGCGCGTGCCTCGGCGTAAAGGGGAGTGTCCTTGTAAGTGAACTCAGCCGCCAGCTCGCGTTTGGTGCGGGCAACGAACTGGGCCGCCTTCCGCCCCGCCGTGATGAAGACCGTGGATTGGCGGTCGCACTGGGCCACTTCGCGCATGAGATTGGCATTGAGGGCGCCGCACAACCCCTTGTCCGAGCTGATCACGATCACCGCCCGCCGAGCGCCCTCTCGCTGCTCCATGAGCGGGTGGCTGAAATCCCCCACATGGTGCGTCACCTCGGCCAGGACCGAGTTCATCAAAGCTGCGTACGGCCGGCCCGCCAGCGCGGCCTCCTGTGCCTTGCGCATCTTCGAGGCCGCCACCATCTGCATGGCCTTGGTGATCTGGGCCGTGTTCTTGACCGACCGGATCCGGCGTCGAATGTCGCGCGTGCTGGGCATGGGTCAAAAGGTCGACGCCACCGGGGCTAGCGGTAGGTCTGCTTGAACTCGGTCAACGCCCCCTTCAACTCCGCGCTCAGGGCATCGTCCAGGGTCTTCTTGGCCTGGATCTGCTGCAATAAGGCCTCCTTCCGGCTCGCCAGGTAATCGGTGAGTTTGGCCTGGAAATCCTTGACCTTGTCCACCGCCACCTCGTCCAGGAAGCCGTTCTGCGCCCCCCACAGGACTGCCACCTGCACCTCGACCGGGATCGGGCTGTACTGCGATTGCTTGAACACCTCCACGATCCGTTTGCCGCGCTCCAGTTGCGCTTGCGTCTTGGCGTCCAGGTCCGAACCGAACTGCGCAAAGGCCGCTAACTCGCGAAACTGCGCTAACTCGAGCTTGATGCGGCCAGCCACCTGTTTCATCGCCTTCACCTGGGCGGCCGAACCCACCCGCGACACCGAGATGCCGACCGAAATGGCCGGCCGAATGCCCTGGTAGAAAAGGTCCGTCTCGAGGAAGATCTGGCCGTCGGTGATCGAGATGACATTGGTGGGGATGTAGGCCGAGACGTCGCCGGCCTGCGTCTCGATGATCGGCAGCGCGGTCAACGAGCCGTTCCCGTTCTTCTCGTTCAGCCGCGCCGCCCGCTCCAGCAGACGGCTGTGCAGGTAAAAGACATCCCCGGGGTACGCCTCGCGGCCCGATGGGCGCTTGAGCACAAGCGACACCTGCCGGTAAGCCACCGCGTGTTTCGACAGATCGTCATAGATGATCAACGCATCCATGGCGTTGTCCATGAACCATTCCCCCATCGCGCAACCCGCAAAAGGCGCTAGGTACTGATTCGTGGCTGAGTCCGACGCCGCCGCCACCACGATGATCGTGTAGGGCATGGCCCCTTCGTCCTCGAGCACCTTGATGACGCGCGCGATGTTCGACTGCTTCTGCCCCACCGCGACGTAAATCGAGTAGAGCGGCCGGTACTCTGGGTCCCCAGCCGCCTCGGCCGCCTTGTTCAGCCGCGCGTTGTTGATGATGGTATCGACGCCCAGCGTGGTCTTGCCCGTCGACCGATCCCCAATGATCAGCTCGCGCTGGCCGCGCCCGATCGGAATCATGGCGTCGATGGCCATAATGCCCGTTTGGACCGGCTGGCTGACCGAACGGCGCTTGATGATGCCCGGCGCAATCTTCTCGACCGGGTAGAACGTCTGGGTGTCCACCGGGCCCTTCCCGTCCAGCGGCCGGCCTAAGGCGTCCACCACCCGCCCCAAGAGCGCCTTACCCGCGGGCACCTGCAACAGGCGCCCCGTGGTCCGCACCTCCTGCCCCTCCCGGACGCTGAGGTAGTCCCCGAGAATAATCGCCCCCACCTCCGTCTCCTCGAGGTTCAAGGCCAAACCCACCACGCCGTCGCCGAAATCGAGCATCTCGTTCAACATCGCGTCGGTCAGCCCCTCGATCTTGGCCACGCCATCGCCGATCTCGCGGACGATGCCGACATTCTCCTTGCGCACACCGGCCTTCACACCGGCGATTTGCGCTTCGATCTCTTGCAGTAACGTGCTCATACGTGCTGGGACTGGCCACCGGGCGCCGCCCGATGGTCAAAAGCTCTCTTTAAGTCGAGCTAGCCGGGACTGGATGCTGCCGTCGTAGACATCGCTGCCCACGCGGACCCGCAGACCGCCCAGCAAAGCCGTGTTCTCGGCAAACGCCACCTCCAAACCCGCCCCGTAAAGGCGCCCCAAACGCGCCTGAACCTCCGTGCGCTGCGCCTCCGTCAACCGCACCGCGCTCTCGATCCGCGCAGCCCGCCGCTGAACGTCCAGCTTCACCAAGCGCTGGAAGTGCGTCAGGATCGCCACGTGCCCGCGCGGGTGTTGGGCGATCACTTGCGCCACCGCCTGGCGGACCCGGCCGGCCTCGAGCAGGCCAGCCACTTGGCAGGCGCGGAACAAGGCCTTGGCTTCGCGGCGGGCCTGTTTCGAGATTCTCATGGGCAGGACGATACGGATGAGAGCCAGGGATCGACTGCAGCTCGCTGGTGGGACGCGCAGTCCCCTGCGCCCCGCAAACCGCTCGGGACACAGGAGGTCGCGGCGCGCAGAGGACGGCGCGCCCGACCGCCGACATCTAGTCCGTCTCGGTGACTCATGAGTAACGTTCGCACTGGGCCCCGGGCCCTCTAGGCGGCCAATTCGCGGTTCGTCTCTTCGATCAAGCGTTGGTGATCGTCCACGGTGAGGATCTTCCCGGTAACCTTGGCCGTGGTTTCCACCACCAGGCGGCCCACCTCGCGTCGGAGCTCGAGCTTCATCCGCGCCAGCTCCGCCTCGCTCGCCTCGCTCGCCTTGGCGATGATCTCGTTCGCGGCCGCCACGGCCTTTTGCGTCTCCTGCTCGAGGACACGCGCGGCCGCCGCGCGCGCCTCTTCGATCAACTTGTTGGCCTGGGCATTCGCCTGGTTCAGCGCCTCCTGTCGCGCCGCCTCCGTCCGCGCCAGCTCCGCCTGGATCTGAGCTGCCTTGTCCAGACTCTCCTGGATCCGCTGTCGGCGCTCCGCCAGCACCAGCAGGATCGGCTTATAGGCGAACCGGTGCAGCAAGAAGGCTACAATGCTGAAGCTGACGATCTGAGCGATCAGGTGCGGCCAATCGACCCCAAAGTCGAGCGCCGTGTCGCTGATCATGTTCGCGAACAGGACGTGCTGCATAAAACTCGTGAGCGAGGCCGGGCCGGCGGAGCTTCCTCCACCGCGCCCGACCCCGGTTGATCGTTACCGGACCACGGCTACTGCGCCGGCCACGCCTTGGTGGCCAAGAAGATCGCGAAGAACACGATCCCTTCCGCAAAGGCAATCGCCAGAATGGACTGCACCAGGATCTTGGTGGATGCGCCCGGGTTGCGCCCGACCGCCTCCGAAGCCTTGGCCCCGATAAAGCCCACGCCGATCGCCGCGCCCAGCGCCGCTAACCCGACGTGAATGTTGCCCGTCATCTCCGCTAACATGGGCATCAGCATAGTGGTTCCTTTCGTTTGCCTCAGCGACTCCCGCGATTGAACACGGTCCAGCCGCCGAAAATTAAGCGCCCCAACCGCAACCGGCCCGCCGGCCGGCCGCCCGCGTCATGCGTGCGCCTTTTCATGACCTTCTTCGTGGGTGCAGATCAACAAGGTGAATACCGCCGTCAAGAGCATGAACACCAACGCCTGCACCAACCCCACGAGCACCTCGAGAAAATAAAACGGTATCGGAATCAACCACCCCAACGCCGGCACCAGCCGCGCCATCGACTCGAGCATGTTCTCCCCGGCAAAGATGTTCCCGTACAACCGAAAACTCAGTGAGACCGGCCGGAACAAAATGGACACCACCTCGAGCAGGCCGACCGCGAAAAACACCACCACCATCAGCACCTTCAGCATACCCGCCGTCTCGCCTTTCGGCCCGAAGATATGCAGAAAGAACCCCCCCGGCCCGTTCGCCTGCAGCGCCCACACCACCCAGCAGGCGAAGAAAATCAACGCCATCGCCAGCGTCATGTTCATGTCCGCGTTACCCCCCCGCAACAGCGGCCGGCTAATGTGGTGCAAATGGCCTTCGCTGTCCGGCGTGCCCCAGCCGATCGTGCCCACACCCGGGATGAGCCCAAACCAGTTGGTGAACAAGATGAAGATGAACACCGTGGCGAAAAACCAAAACGTCTTCTTCGCCAGCTCAGCACCGATGATGCCCTCCAGAAACTCGTAGAGGCTCTCGACCAGCCATTCCCAAAAGTTCTGCAGACCGTCCGGCACCGCCTTCAATTGCCGCGTCGCCGCCCGCGCCAACACGATCAGCCCCGCCGCCACCATCCAGGTCACCACCATCGAGTTGGTGATAAACCCCCCCTCGCGACCCAGACCCACCGCGCTCTGCGGCAACCCCGCCGCCGCATGTCCGCCCCCGCCCGAGGGCGTCTCCGCCGCCCACCCGGCCCAGGCTAAGCCCAGCCACAGCAGACTCGCGCAGTACAGACTGAGACGCCGTTTCGTCATGAAAAGAATGAGCCTTCGCGGGCAACCGATCCCCGGCCCAACACTGTCCAGCTTGGTCGAAGGCGGGCCGTACGTTGCCCAACCGCCTGCCTTTGCACAAGGGTTTTTTTGATACAGTTCCAGCTTCCCAGCCGCCTCCCACGGCGTACTTTCCTCCTCAGCAACGCCTATGGCGACCTGCATCATCTTCAACCCCGTTGCGCGCGGCGACAAAGCCCGCCGCTTCGCCTCCGCCCTCGAACAGATGGCCCCGGGCTGCGCCCTCGAACCCACTTGCGGCCCCGGCAGTGCCACCGCTCTGGCCGCCGCCGCCGCCGCCGCCGGCCACGACCCGATCGTCGCCGCCGGAGGAGACGGTACGGTGAACGAGGTCCTCAACGGCCTGGCCGTCGAGCCCACCGCCCTCGAGCGGGTGCGATTAGGGGTCTTGCCCTTAGGGACCGTCAACGTGTTCGCCCTCGAACTGGGCCTGCCCGCCGACCTCCGCCAAGCGATCGCCATCGTCCGCGCCGGACGCGAGACCCGCGTGGACTTGGCGGTCGCGGACTCCCTCGAGCAGGGAACACCGCGCCGGCGGTACTTCGTTCAGTTGGCAGGGGCCGGCTTGGATGCGCGGGCCATCGAATGCGTCCGGTGGGACTGGAAGAAGCGGGTCGGACCCCTGGCCTACATCGCTGCCGGCTGCCAGGCCTTGCGTGGACCGCAACCGCAGGTGATTGTCGAGAGCGACTCCCACCGTGCGGCGGGCAACCTCGTGCTGGTGGGCAACGGGCGGTTCTACGGGGGCCGGATCCCGATGTTCCGTGAAGCCGACCTACGGGACGGTTTGCTCGAGGTCAGGGTCTTTCCCCGGGCCGATCTGGTTGCCCTGGCGCGATTTGGCTGGCGTTGGTTGCTCCGCCGCGGCACCCCTGCGCCCCACGAGACGTGCTTCCGCGCCAACCGGTTCACCCTGCGCTCGGATACCAAGCTGCCCTTCGAGGTCGACGGCGAGAACGTGGGGTGGCTACCCGCCACCTTTAGTGTCCAGCGCCAAGCCCTGCGCGTGCTCGTGCCCTGACCCTGCCCCAGTCCCCGGTGTCTGTTGTCAATTGTCAACTACAACAAATCTGTCAGAAAGAACTCACAGAACTCCCCGGACCACGCTTCGAGAACCAGTCCGGCCACCCGGAACCGTCATCGTCATCGTCGTCGTCCTGCGTCCTGGTTCCGTAGTACCGCCGACGCCGGCGTACCGCCGGTTTTCTAACCGGCTCCCAGCGGCTGGTTTGTCGGTTCAGTTCTACGCGCTGCAGGGAAGCGGCGGGCTGGCGGGCAGCTCCGAGACGAAGTTCCGACGCGATGCACTGCACAGAACAGTCCGATGGTGGGGCGCGCAGTCCTCTGCGCGCCGCAAACCGATGTGGGCACTGGAGGCCGAGGCGGGCAGAGCGCAGAGGACTGCGCGCCCTGCTGCCGACATCTCGTCCATCTCGGTGACTCATGAGTGACTCCCCCCCGCAACTCGCCAGGTGCCTTGACTTCGCAGCTCATGGCGGCATGCTGCACCTCATCATCACCGACCTGACCAGGCAGCAGGAGCCGATGCCGTACCGATACCGATACCATGAGGCATGTGTCTTGCTCGCATTGCTGGGGGTTGCGCTGGGGGCGGCGCCGCTGGGCGCCTCTGCGAAAGTCGTCTACGTAAGCGGTCAGCAAACCACCAACACCTCTCCCGACGGCTTGTCCTGGCAACGGCTTTTCCCGCCATCCAACCCGCGATCGAGACGACCGCAGAGGGGGACGAGGTCTGGGTAGCGAGCTCCACCTACTTCGGGAGACTGGCGGGCGGGGGCGTGCTCTGCTCGAATGCGTCTCCGGTGATTGCTCATAACACGTTCGTCGCCAATATGGCGACTGGGGCCGATACTGACCATGGTGGAGGTGCGATTTTCTGCTATGACAGTACGGCGCTGCTGCTGCGCAACCGATTCCCGGGGCATACGGCTACCGCGAGCGCCGGGGTTGGTGGGGCCGTCGCCTGCGTGGGCGGCTCGCCCGTGGTCGTCAGCAACCTGTTCGTGGACAACCTGGCTGGGATCGGGGGCGCGTTGCGCGCCCGCGCTAGCTCTCCGCGAGTTGCTTACAACCGCCTAGTGAACAACCGCGCGCGGTTCGGCGGCGGGGCGATCAAGTTTGTCATCTCGTCAGGCGTCATCGAGAACAACTTGATTCGGACCAACTCTGCGGAGTCCAGCGGTGGAGGCATCACCTGCTGGCTCAGCTCGCCGCAGATCATGAACAACGCGATCCTGGGCAACGTGGGTGGTGTTGGCGGCGGCATCTACTGCACGCAATCGAGCGAGGCTCGGATCGTGAACAACACCCTGGCTTGGAACCACGCAACGAGAGTGGGGAAAGGAGGCAACCTCTACTCCGAAAGCGCGTCGGTGACGATCGCCAATAACCTGGTCGCTTTCGGGTCGTCGGGCATCGAGGGTGCTGGCCTGAGCCTGGTCAGCAATTGCGTATTCGGTAATAGCGCCCGTGATTTCGTCGGCTTCCCAGACCCCACGGGCACCCGCGGGAACATCTCGGTGGATCCGCGACTGCAAGCGACTTCTTCCTTCCCTGGTTTTCACCTGCTGCCGGATTCGCCCTGCCGCGATGCCGGCGACCTCACCATGATACAACCCACCTTGCAAGACCTGGACGGCCAACCGCGTTGGCTGGGCGCCAGCGTCGACATCGGGGCTGACGAATCCAACGGGACGGTGATCGACTCGGCGCCGCCCACCATCCTGCGGGTCAGCCCCGCGGGCGATGACGGCAACGATGGGTCAAGCTGGGAGCAGTCGATGCGCAAGATGCAAGGCAAGGGTCAACGCTGCTTTGCACCCCGGGGCAGTAGGCATTCACCGTTTCCGGTTTGGCAAACCCACCCCTTTCCGTCAGGCTGGGTGAGGCATGCACTGGCCCAAGCTCAGTCGGCGCGCTTGGATGCGTGCGGCGTTCTGGTCGGCCCCAGCCCTCGCCCTCGCGGATGCGTTGTGGTTGGAGCCTGGCTGGCTGAAGTTGCGGACATTGCCGCTGACTCGAGGCCCCGCCCGCACCCGGTTCGTCCACTTTACCGACCTGCATCACAAGGGCGACACCGACCTCCTGCAGGAGCTGGTGCGCGCCATCAACCGGTGGGCACCCGAGTTCGTCTGTTTCACGGGCGATCTCATCGAGGAAACGGAGTTCCTGGCGGAGGCTTTGGAGGCGTTGCGCGAGATCCAGGCCCCGCTCTACGGGGTACCGGGCAACCACGATTACTGGTGCCAGGCCGACTTCGCGGTCATCCACCGCGCCTTCGCCGCCACGGGTGGCGGTTGGCTTTTGGATCAAGCCGCCCTCGCTCCCGGTGGCCAGGTCAACCTCCTGGGCGCCTCGTGTCGGCGGCCATTCCACCTCGAACTCAGGCCCGCCTTGCTCAACGTGGCCTTGATCCATTACCCGGCCTGGGTGGTGAACCTCGGCTCGCGGCGGTTCGACCTTGTCCTCGCTGGGCATTCGCACGGCGGCCAAGTGCGACTGCCGTTGATCGGTCCGCTCGTCCTGCCCACAGGCGTCGACTCCTACGACCTTGGACTCTATCGAACCCCCGCCGGCCCCCTCTACGTCGGGGCCGGGGTGGGCTGGTTCTACCTGAACGTGCGGTTCCGCTGCCGGCCGGAAGTCACGCTGATCGAACTCTGACGAACTCTGAGGCGTAGGCGTTGTGTCAACGAATAATCTCCTGTCTAATTAGCGTATCGTATAGTCGTCCTGCTTCGGAAAACATGAAACTCGTTGCCAGCAGGTGGAATGGAGCGCGGGCATCTTGCCCGCGTTCGCGTTGGCAGCGTGTCAACAATCAACTGCCTGTCTAGCCATCGCCCAAATCCTTAGAGAGGTGGAGCGCGAGCGGTCCTCTCCGCCCAGCGGGTCTGACGACCGCGACTCGCGCCTCGCAAGGCGCCTGCCAGATCTCACCCAACACCGGCTGCGGCAAGTACTTCGCTAAGGTTTCGGGTAGCCAGAGCCAGTGAACGCGAAGGTCGAAGGTGAGCGTGAGTGACGATGCGAATGCGACCATGGACTCGACTTTGGAGGGAGTGGAGGGAGGGGAGAAGAGAAGAGAGGAGGGGTCCCGTCGGGTTGGGTTTGCCGGGATTGGCTTGCCGGGATTGACAAAGACGAGCAGCGCGACAGGATCGAAGTCGACGACCAAACGACCAACCACGACCCGGACCTGCGAGCTAGGAACCCCGCACCGACGCAGGCTGGGGTCGGGCGGGCCCGGGGCCAATGCTAGGGGCTAAGTGAGCCTGCAGCGGCAGGTTGTGCTGCCGCCGAGTGGCTCGGGGCTGCTGAGCCTGGTTCTGGGTCGCCCGGAACGGAACGGGGGCGGAGAGGCTGAGGGACAGGTCGAGAGGTCGAGTGGGAGCGGGTGATGGTGATGATGGTGATTGGTGGACGGCTTGCGCGGCTGATGAGCATCAGGGTGGGGTGGGGCAGGTGTCGCGGACAGCCGTCGGGATCGCAACAGGCGCATCACTTGACGCATCGTGCTTTATGAGAATCAGGTTTGCCGGCAGACGGTTCTGGGAGAACGTCGCGCGCGTGAAATCGGTTTTGGCTTCGAGCTGGAGGCGAGTCCGACGGTTGATTGGGCGGGTGTGGGGTCGTGACCCCGCGCCGGCTCGGCAGGCGGACGTTGGGGTTGGACGGAGCCGACGGGAGCTGTTGCGCGCCTTGGGAAGTCTGCCGCTGTTGGGGTGGTTGTCATGGCCTCGAGCGCGGGCGGTGGGGGCCGAGTCGGTGGATGGCGTCAGTGGCGCCACGATTACGTTGTTCGACAAGTCCGAGGCGGAGGAGTACCTCCGGCTGCGCGGGTTGGACTTACAGAGCCCAGCGGCGCATGCACTGCAGGGGCATATGCCCGTGGGCAAGTTGGGCGGGTTAACGCTGGGGCGGCTGATCAGTGGGAGCAACCTGATCAGCATGAATCTGCACGCGCGGGATTTGGGGTATGTAGGGGAATTGGCGCGTCACTACAACACGCAGGACCGGATCTTCCTGACGCTCAAGAAGCTGGAGGAACAGGGCGTCAACGCCATCGTCCTGAAGAACCACAACTTCCGCCAGTTCAAGCTGGCCAAGTACTGGACCGACTGGGGGGGCCGGATGAAATGGATCGCCGACGTCATCACGACCGACCTCAACCAGTATGAGCGGTTGTTGGTGGAGCACCTCGAGCTGGGGGCGGCGGCGGCTTACTTGTGGGGTGGGGCCAGCGACACTTGGTATCACCAGGGGAAAGCGCGCCAGATCGTGCAGGCCTACGAGATCATGCGACGTTACTCGATCCCCGTGGGTATTGGCGCGCATCGGATCGAGCCGATCGCGTTCTGTGAAGAGGAAGGTTTGAAGCCGGATTTCTACTTTCTGACGTTGCACCACGATCGCTATTGGTCGGCGCACCCGCGGGGCAACCGGCGGTTCCAAGAGATGTACGAACCGGACTCGCCCGACCACGACTTTTACCACGACAACCTCTTCTGCCATGACGCCGAGCGGACTGCGGCGTATATGCAGGATGTCGACGTCCCGTGGATCGCGTTCAAGGTGCTGGCGGCCGGCGCTATCCCGCCCCGGGACGGTTTTCGCTATGCGTTCCGGAGCGGCGCGGACTTCATCTGTGTGGGCATGTTCGATTGGCAGGTGGTCGAGGACGCGCGCTTGGTGCGCGATGCCGTGGTCGAGGCGCGGAGCCGGCCGCGCCGGTGGTGAGGTGGATCGGGGTGGTGGCTTGACCTTATTGCCGCGCCTGGGCGTAGGGGTATAGTCGGCGCATGTTGCGGTTGGGCACGGTCACGCTCGAGTCGAACTTGTTCCTCGCTCCGCTCGCCGGGTACACCAATTTGCCGTTTCGGCTGGCGATACGCGAGTTGGGCGGGGTGGGGCTATGCACGACCGACCTGGTGAACGCGCGCTCGCTGCTCGAGCGGAGAGCCAAAGCCCTCAAGCTCATCGAGACGCGCCCGGCGGATCGGCCCTTAGCGGTTCAACTCTTCGGGGCTGTGGCGGAAGAGATGCGCGACGCGGCGGTTTACCTCGAATCGCTCGGCGTAGCGGCGGTGGACATCAACATGGGTTGTCCAGTGCGCAAGGTGTGCCGGGTGGGGGGCGGTTCGGCCATGCTGAACGAGCTGGACAAGACCGCCGCTCTGGTGCGGGGCATGGTTGCGGCGGTGCGGATCCCGGTGACGGCCAAGATGCGGCTGGGTTGGGACGACGCCAACTGGACGGCGCCGGACCTGGCGCGGGCGCTCGAGGACGTTGGGGTGGCGGCGGTATTCGTGCATGGGCGGACGCGGGAGCAGGGGTTCGGCGGCACGGTGAACTTGGCCGGGATCCGCGCGGTGGTCCGGGCGGTAAACCGGATTCCGGTGATTGGCAACGGGGATGTGACGACGCCGGAGGCGGCGAAGCAGATGCTCGAGGAGACTGGATGCGCCGGGGTCAGCATGGGCCGCGGGGCGTTCCACAATCCGTGGTTGTTCGTGCAGACCCGGCATTACTTGGAGATGGGTGAACGGTTGCCGGAGCCGGATTTCGAGCAACGCGTGGTGCTGATGTGCCGGCATCTGGACCTGATGATCGAGGTCTTTGGCGAGGCGCTGGGGTGTCGCATGTTTCGGAAGGTGGCGCCGTGGTACGCGCGCCGGTTTGGCCCGGCGGTCGAGTTCAAGAAGCGGGTGGTGACCTGCGCCAGCCGAGCGGAGTTTGACACGATCCTCGCCGAGTACCGGCGGTGGCGGGAGCAGTTCCTGGACGAGCGAGGTGAGCTGCAGCCACGGTTTCGGCCTGCCCCACTCGCGGCCGCGTTGAAATCGGCGGGCGCGGGCGCGGGCTGCGCGGGAGGCAGTGTGCCGGTGCCGCGGGGGCCGGTCGAGCGGTGGTGAGGCATGAGGCAAGAAAAAGGGAGTGGAGCCGCGGGGGACGAGGCTGGCATAGTGGGCCTGGAGCACGACGGCGATGAGTATGTTCGAAACAGTTGGGCGCGGGGCCGAGGCGACCGAGCGAAAGGACAACACGCGACGGAAGCTCGAGCGGATGAACCGGGCGTTGCGCCACCAAACGCCCGATCGGGTGCCGATCAGCGATTTTTTCTGGGGCAGCTTCACGCGGCGTTGGCGGGAGGAGCTGGGGTTGGCGGCCGACGCCAATCCCTATTACCATTACGACCTAGATTGGATCGTGACGGTACCGAACATGGACCCGTGGATTCGCCCCTTCCAAACGCTGGCCGAGAACGCCGAGGAGGTGGTGGTGAAGACCGGGTTTGGCGCGACGCTGCGCAAGCGGTTCGATTTGCCCATGCCGGAGATGCAGGCCTGGGAGGTCGACACCTTCGCGGCGCTGGAGCGGGTCGAGTTCGATGACCCGCGGGATCCGCGGCGGTTTCTGGCGGCGGGCGACAACCAGATCGCCGGGGTGGGAGACGGATTCCAGCGCGATTCGCCGGCTTGGCTCGAGACGGTGCGGTCGTTGCGTCCGGACTTCCCCGTGTACGGCAGCATGATCGAGGCGAGCGAATGTCTCACGCGCCTGATCGGGCAAGGGAACACGCTGCTCTGGATGGCGGAGCATCCGGAGCGCATGGGGGCGGTCATCAACCGGTTAGGGGCGTATTACCTCGAGATGGCCCGGGCCGAACTCGAGGCTGGCCGGGGGTTGCTGGACGGGTTTGTGATTTGGGGTGACGTGGCCTACAAGAAGGGGACGTTCATGTCGCCGAACTACTGGCGCGCCTACTACAAGCCTTGGGTGGTCAAGATGGTGAAGCTGGCGCAGGCGCACGGTCTGCCGGTGATCTACCACGGGTGCGGCAACGTGAAGGCGCTGTTGCCCGATTTCATCGCGATGGGCGTCGATGGCTACAACCCGCTCGAGGCGAAGGCGGGGCTGGATGTGGTCCACTTGCGCCGGGTCTACCGCGACCAGCTCGCCTTTTGCGGCAACAGCGACGTGACGGTGTGGGAGACAGGGGATCGCGCGGCGGTGCGGCGCGAGGTGTTGCGCAAGCTCAACGCCGCCAAGCAGGGCGGGTACGTCTTTATGTCGGACCACTCGGTGACCAGCGCCGTGTCTGGGCCGACGTACGATTACATCGTGGCCCTGGTGCGCGAGCACGGGCGCTACCCGCTGGCGCTCGGCGAATTCGACGAGGCAGTTTGACGACCCAGTGGGCAGGTCCTGGGGAGCGGCTTTGGCTTCAACCGAAAGGAAACCAGCGATGAAACGTTACGGCATGGTGCTGGGGCTGCGGCCCGAGCGCATCGAAGAATACAAGCGGTTGCACGAGGCGGTTTGGCCGGACGTGCTCAAGATGATCCGCGAGTGCCACATTCGGAACTACTCGATCTACCTGCGCCAACTGGACGACGGCGCCTGGTACCTCTTCAGCTACTTCGAGTACACCGGCAAGGACTTCGCCACCGACATGGCCCGGATGGCGGCGGACCCGACCACGCAACGCTGGTGGTCGTTCTGCAAGCCTTGTCAGAAACCGCTGGTGGGGCGCGCGGCTGACGAATGGTGGGCGTCTATGGAAGAGGTCTTCCACATGGACTGAGCAGCGCGAGCGCCGGTGCGCAAGGGGACCTTGTGCCTTGCGCGTTGGCGCGGGCCCCGACCATCGATGGCGCCGCCCTGCTACCGGATCACGCCGCGTTTGCGGAGCAGGGCTTCCATGGCCTGATCCATCATCAAGTCGGCCAACGGCCGGGTGGCGTCGTCCAACTCGGCCGTGGCGGCCTTGAGTTGGGGCACGTGACCGGTTCGGGTGCGGGTGTCTTCGGTGGCGAGGGCCTGCTCGGTGGCGGCCAGCGCGGCCTCGATGCGGGTCCGGCTGGCCGGGTCGAGTTGGGTGTGGCACTCGGTTAAGCCTTTGCGGGTGGCAGCGATGGTTTCGGCCGCGCGGAGTTTGGCCTCGATCCACTGGCGCGCCTGGAGATCGTCGAAGGCGTGGGCGACCGATTCCTCGACCATTCGTTGGACGGCGTCGTCGTCGACGTCGACGGCCGAGCGCATGGGCACGACGACTTGACGGCCGGTTTTGACGTCGCGGGCGAGCACGTGGAGGATGCCGTTGGCGTCGATCTCGAACTGGACACCGACGCGCGCCACGCCTTTGGGGGCCGGCTCGAACTCGAGGGTGAACCGCCCCAAGGTCCAGTTGTCGGCGGCCCGCTCGCGTTCGCCCTGGAGGACGTGGATGAGCATGCTGCGTTGGTAATCGACGGCGGTGGTGAACAGCTCGCCGGCCTTGATGGGCAGGGTCGAGTTGCGGGGGATGATGACATTCATCAAGCCGCCGAAGGTCTCGAGGCCAAGGGACAACGGCGTCACGTCCAGCAAGAGCAGGTTTTGGAAGCCGCCGGCGAGGATCTCCGCTTGGATGGCTGCCCCCAAGGCCACGGCCTCGTCTGGGTTCTGGGACGTGTTCAGGCGTGGGCCCTCGAGCGGCGAAGGATCGATCGGTCCGGCCTGCGGCGCGGCGGTGTCCGGCTCGGGGACGCACCCGAACCAGGCGGCAACGAGCTGGCGCACCAGGGGCATGCGCGTTTGGCCGCCCACCAGGAGGACTTGATGCAGGTCTTTGGCCTCGAGCTTGGCGTCGGCCAGCGCCCGCAGGCAATGCGGCCGGGTGCGCTCGATCAGGTCGCACGTCAGCCGCTCGAGCTCCGTTCGTGTCAGGCGGCAACTGAAACTGAAGTCGGGCGTCAAAAAGGGCAGTGCCACCTCGACCTCAGTCTCGGTCGAGAGTCGAATTTTCGCCTGCTCGGCCGCCTCGCGGATACGCGAGAGCAGGGGTAAGGCGGCGGAAGGCGGCAAGCCACTCCCGGCCGGAGGCGGAAGAGGGACGGGGGCATCGGACACAGGCGACGCGGGGGGTGCGGCGGGGTCGAGGTAGGTCAGGTCTGGGCCACCGGCGGCTCGGATACGTTCGAGCAGATGGTCGGCGAGTCGGCGGTCGAGGTCGTCGCCGCCGAGGCGGGTGTTGCCGCTGGTGGCGAGCACTTGGAAGACGCCGCCGTGGAGCTCGAGGATCGAGAGATCGAAGGTGCCGCCGCCGAGGTCGTACACGGCCAGGCGCGAGCGCTCGCGGAGGCGGTCCAGGCCATAGGCGAGGGCGGCGGCGGTGGGTTCGTTCACGATCCGCTCGACGCTGAACCCGGCCAGTTCGCCGGCCAGTTTGGTGGCCTGGCGTTGGGCGTCGTTGAAGTAGGCCGGCACGGTGATCACCGCCCCCGTGACCGGTTCGCCCAGCGCCGCCTCGGCATCGCCCTTGAGCTTCTTGAGCACCTCGGCGGAGACCTCGGCCGGCGTGTAGGTGCGGCCGTGGATTTCGAGGGTGACCGGCTCGCTGCCTTGGCCGCGGACGGGATAGGTGACGCGGCGTTCGTCGTGGCTGAGCTCTTGGCCGCGCCGACCCATAAAGCGCTTGACCGAGTACACCGTTTCCGCCGGGCGTAGGATGCGGATGCGATGGGCTGGGCGCCCCACGAGTGGTGGGGCGTCCGGGGCGGGGTAATGCACGACCGACGGTGTGAGGCGTTGGCCGTCCGGATCGGCGAGGACACCAGGGATGCCAGCGTCCACGACAGCAACGAGGGAATGGGTGGTGCCCAGGTCGATGCCGACGATCTTGCTCATGATGCGGGAGCGGGGCCGGGTACTGCGGCGGCTGGGCGGGGTGGGGCGGGGTTAGGGTTAGTCGGCCAGGAGATACTGGAGGTCGTCGAGGGTGAGGCTCTGGGCGAACTTCTCTTCGCCCAAAACGTCTTCCGCGAGCGCGGACTTCTGCCGCTGGAGCGCGCGGATTTTCTCTTCGATGCTGTCTTTGATCAGGAGGCGATAGGCGAGGACTTTATTGACTTGTCCGATGCGGTGAGTGCGGTCGATGGCCTGGTTCTCGACGGCGGGGTTCCACCAGGGATCGAACAGGATGACGTAACTGGCGGCGGTGAGGTTCAGGCCGAACCCGCCGGCGCGGAGCGAGATGAGGAACACGCCGGAGCCGGGGGCGGTTTGGAAGCGTTGGACCAGTTCACCGCGGTTTTCGGTTTCGCCGGTCAAGTAGTACACGGGCCAACCCAATTCCTCGAGCATGGGCTTGAGCAGCTTGAGCAGTTCGACGAACTGGGAGAACACCAGGACTTTGTGCCCCTCTTCCATGAGCGGCCCCAGTTGGTCCAGCAACGCGCCGACCTTGGCGCTCTCGGCGCGCGAGTCGGGCTTGGCAAGGGCTGGGTGGCAGCAGATCTGGCGCAGCCGCATCAGCGAGGCCAGGAAGTGGAACTGTTGTTGCGCCAGTTGTTCCGGGGTCTGGATCCCCAGCAACAATTGCTGGGCACGCTTCAGTTCGGCCCGGTAGAGCAGCTTCTGCTCGCCCTCGATCTCGCAGTACAGGTCTTCCTCGATGCGGTCAGGCAGGTCTTTAGCCACCTGCCCTTTGGTCCGGCGCAGCAGGAAGGGGCGCACGCGGGCGGCTAGGCGGCGGCGGGCGAAGGGATCGTCTTTGCGGTCGTAGAGGCGGCCGAACTGCTGGCGGCTGCCGAGGACGCCTGGCATGACGAAGGCCATCAGGCTCCAGAGGTCCATGAGCCGGTTTTCGATGGGTGTACCGGACAGGACCAAGCGGTTCTCCGCTCGCAGGGCGCGCGCCACTTGCGCCGTTTGGGATCCGGGATTCTTGATGTACTGGCCTTCGTCCAGGATCACCGCGTGCCACCGGATGGGGACGAGGCTCTCGCCCAACAACCGGAGTTGAGAGTAGTTGACGACGTGCAGATCGGCCTGGTCGAGGTGCTCGTGGAACGCGTTCAGCTCGCTCGCCGGCCAGAGTTTGACCCGCAACTGGGGCGTGAACCGGGCCACCTCGGCTCGCCAGTTGTCCATCACGGACTTGGGACAGACCACCAACACCGGCGCCAACGGCGCATCCGGCGCGGTGCGGGCAGCGGGATCGGCGGCGGGGTGGGCGGGGTCGCAGCCAGGGTTCGGGCGGTCGCCGTTGTTGCCGCCGGCTGCGGGCGTGGCGGGAGTGCGCAGCCAGACTAACCAGGCCAGGGCCTGGAGCGTTTTGCCCAAGCCCATGTCGTCGGCCAAGATCCCGCCGAAGCGGTTCGCCGCGAGGTATGCCAGGAAATGGTACCCCTCGAGTTGGTAGGGCCGGAGGTTAGCCGTCACTCCGGCCGGCAGGGCGGGCGTGACGCGGGCCTGGATTTCGCTGGCGCGTCGTTGGATTTGGGCGGCTTGCAGTTCGGGCAGGAACTTCTTAGCGGCGTCATCGGCCAGTTGCAGGGCGTGGAGGCGCTGCGGCTCGGAGGTCAGCTCGTGCGGGGTCAGCCCCAGGCGGGCGAGGCGTTCGTCTTCCTCTTCGGACAGGTCGAATTGGAGTCGGCGCCAGCCTTTGCCGGGCAGGCGAACGTAGCGGCCCTTGGCATCCAGCAACAACTTCAACTCCTCCGGCGAGAGCGTCGTATCCGAGGCGTCCAGCACCACTTTGAGGTCGAACCAATCGATGGTGGTCTCGGTGGCTTCGAGGCGGACTTTGCCGGCGACGGCTTGCTGCGCCAGGGTGGCCAGGTCCCCGACCAGGTGGAGGTGGATCTCGGGGGGGACAGTCTTGAGCCAGGCGGCAAAGGTCTCTGGGAACTGCCGTGTCACGCGCAGGCTCAGGTACCCGTAGTAGGCTTCCCATCGTAGCCCGAGCGGCTCCATGGCGCGCGGCACGCGATCCAGATCGGTGCGGTCGTAGTAGACCAGGGCTGGGGCGGTTTTGCGCTTGCGCCGGGTGTCGGACTCGACGGCAATCCAGGACTCCCCGTTCCATTGCTCGCGGTGGACCCCGTCTTCGGACTCGGCCAAGACGTAGAACTGGCAGACCTCGGTCTTGCTGCCCGGATAAGTGGGCTGCAGCTCGCAGCGCACGGCCACGCGCAGGGGCACTTGCCGGACCCGCTCCTGCACGCGGGGCGGCATATCGAGGCCCAAGCTCCGCAACAGCTCGACACCCGGCTGCGTCTCGAGGGCGGGGGCCGGAATCAGATTCTCTTGCCTGACGTCGAGCAGCAGACCCGCGGCGGGGGGGCCGTGGTAAACCGCGCTGCTGCTCAAGTAGAGGGGCGGCTCGCCGGGCAAGACCCACAGCGGACTCGGGGCCGGTGTCCCATCCGCTTTGACCAAGCGCAGCCGGTAATCGTCGTCATCGTTCTCGGCGGGGGTGAGGACCCAGGCCAGCGACTCGTGGGCGTGTTCCAGGGGCAGGCCGTTCGCCGCGATGAGCCGCTCGCGCAGCGTCGGGTGTCGCAGCAATCGGCCGACCAGGCGCAGCGCGGCGGTGTCGGCCAGGCTCAGCCGAGGGTGGGGCGAGACGTTATAGCCGCGTTCAAGGGCGACCTGCCAGAGCAAGCCGGCCTCGGGCGTCAATTCGACAGACCCATCGCGGTAGCTGGAGTGGAATTGGCGCAGGGGCGCAGGCTTGACCGCCTCGAAACCGTCGCGGCCTGGCCGGCGCCATTCCAGTTCGAGGTTTTCGCCGAGGAGCCGCCAGCGCAGGTCGTACGCCCCGCTGCCAGCGGCCGCCCGGTGCCGCTCCGCCCTGAAGCCCTGCAGCGACTCGGTCCAGCGCTCGATCGACCGGCTCCGGTTCCACTTCCGGAGCTTCTCCTGCACCGGGCCGAGGTCGCTAACCGGCTTCATGAATTCCGGCAGGCGCTTGCCGTGCGACTCGAGGGCATGGGCCACGTAGAGCCAGAACTCGTGTTCGGTCTCGGGAAAAGCGGGCCAGAGTTGCAGCGTGTTCCAGCCGTAGCCCCCGAGGTTGAGGCCCAGCTCGTCCAAGTCCCATTGGTTGAGCAGGCGCGTCTGGCAAACGCGCGTGTAGACCTCGTTGAGCCGTTGCAGGAACACGCGCTCTTGGGGTTTGAGCGAGCGCCCCAAACCCCGCGCGACGGTGTCGGCTAACGAGGTGTGGCCCGCCGAGCCGTTCTGCGTGCGCTCGGCGGCGCCGCGGCGAAGGAGGGCCGGCTTCTTGCCCGTGCTCAGGCTGCGCACGGTCGAGAGGTTGTGCTCGGCCAGGAGCGCTTTCATGGCCGCATACAGGTGCGGGCAGTCGTCGCCGTCGTCCGAGGAACATGAGCACCAGCCGATCCAGCTCTCGTTCCCGGGGCATTCGAGGTGAACAGAGTGTTCTTCGCCATCGACCACGATGGCCTCGTACTCGAGGCCGGGCTCGACACACCGAAGCTGTTGGACCCGACCGGTCCGGAAGCAGAGTTCACCCGCTTTGATGGCGCGGCTGCTGAATTCTTCCAGGTAGTCGGCGGCGTCCTGAGCGTTAACCAGTTCGTACATGTCGCTCATCGCAAGCCGCAGTGTAGAGCCGGTTCGGCCGGGTACAAGTGGAGAGTGGCCAACCGACGCAGCCGACACGCTGAGCGCTCAGTGGAACGGCGACCGGTGGGGGACTCACTGGCTCCCTGGTGCCGGCTGCCGGCTGCTGGGGGCTGTGGCGCGCAGGGTTTGGCCACCTCATCGGTCTTCGAACCCGTTCCGTGCCAGCGCCTGGCGCAGAATGGTTCTGTCAATGACTAAAAACCCGTCGAGTAGTACTGTTCGACCTGGAGCCTATGTCAACGACGACAAGAAAGTCACTTAGCTCGGCAGTCTATGATCCGGGGCACTGCATCTGTCTGGCTAGTATCCGCGCTGCCGGCAACTCCTTGGCAAGCAACAGAGCAGGGCGAAGCCGACCCCAAGCAGCAGCCAGGTCGAGGGCTCCGGTACGCAAATGTCGAACGCTTTCAAGAGGTTCGTTGCCGGCGCGGGCCGGCCCAGCGGACGGCGTTGGCCATGATGCGTTGCACCTCGGGCAGGTAGAAGTCGCGGTAGGTTTCGTGCCCGGGCGAGAAGTAGAACATGCGCCCCCGGCCGATGGTCCAGCACAAGCCGACGCGGGTGGGTTCTTCCTTGCCGTCGGGGTAGATGTAGACGCCCTCGAGGGGAACGGCTTCGGGTGTGGGGACCTTGTACGGCTCGCTGTAACGCTCGACCTGCGGGAGGGTGAAATCGGCGAGGCCGCGCGCGATGGGGTGCTGGGGGTCTTTGACGACGATCTTGAGTTTGCAGCCGTCGTTCTTGTAGGCGCTCCAACTGCAGGCCGTGCCCATGAGGCGTTTGTTGGGTTTGGCGAAGTGGGAGGAATGGAGCGAGACAAAGCCCATGCCACCTTCGGTCACGCGCTTGACGATGCGGTCGACATATTCGTCTTTGACGTCGCCGTGGCGCTTGTGGCCCCACCAGATGAGCACGTCGCAGCGGTCGAGGGAGTCCTGGGCGCAACCTTGCTCGGTGCTGGCGAGGTTGGCGGTCTCGACCGTCCAGCGCGGGAGGGACTCTCGCAGGGCAGCGGCGATGACGGTGTTGATGTCGTCGGGATAGACCTTATCGACCGGGGCGGTGCCTTCGGACCAGACCACGACGCGGCGGGCGGGAGCGTCGGCGCGCTGCGCCTGGGCGGTGTAGGCGAAGGCAGCGGCCCCCAAGCCAGCGGCCAGAAAGGCGCGGCGTGAGCAGGCGGAATGGGAGGCGAGGGTGGTGGGGCTAGGATCGGGGATGTTCATAGCGGGCATGGTTGATCTGAGGCGAACTAAAGGCAAGCGGACAATGGCCGACAGTGGCAAGGGCGAGAAATATCGACGAGATCGAGCGAGCCGGAGCGCGTTCACGGGGCGGGGAGCCGCACGCGGGCGACGGTGTAAGGGGCGAGGTCGATGGTCAACTGGCCGGCGTGGACGGGGAGGCTCGAGTCGGACGGCAGCACGGCCTCTGGGTGTTCGAGGGTATTGGCCGCCCAAGGCACCGCCGCGGTCAGGGTGCGGACTGTGGCCATGCCGGCGGCGGGGAAGTCGCGGCACTCGATGCTGAGCCGGATAGGGCCGGTGGAACCGCGATGGACCAAGGACAAGAGCAAGGCACCGTCGGGGGCAACGGCGGCGAGGGTATCCAAGGCGCCGAAACTAAGGTTAGGCACGGCGTTGCGTAGGTCGGGCAACACGCGTGGGGCCTGTTCGAGGGCGCACTCGATTTCGAGAGCGACGGGGGTTGCCTCGGCCAGGGCGGCGAACATGGCTTGGGCGTAATGGCAGGGGTTGGCCCAAACGCGCTCGCGTTCTTTACGCAAGCCGCCCCCGTGATTGACGGTGGCCGAGTGCGTGACCATGGTGACGAACGGGGCGAGGCGGACGCAGGCGTGGTAGATGAGCACGTTGTAGATGGCCTCGGTGAGACTGGCTTGGCCGGGCAGATTGTCGCGGGTCAGGCGGACGGGCGCATTGGGCTCAGGGGCACGGCTGAGGCGGGCGAAGGTTTGGAGTTCGGTGACGGCGAGGCGGGGTTGGGCGATCCCAGAGCGGGCCAAGTCATCGCGCAGGGCGCTCCAGCGTTGCTCGAGGACCTCGGGGACGGCCATGAAATCGCGGTGCACGGCGACTGGGTCGGTTGCCGGGGAAACGGTCCCACCGATGAGGGGATGGTCGGTGGTGACCTCGAGCCGCGGTCCGGCGCCGGCGATCAGGGTGTCGTTCCAGTCTTTGCCCCACAGGACGGGTGCGCCGCAGGCATAGAGCGTGACGGTGGGATCGACTTGGCGGAGGGCTTGGGCGAACTGGCGGTAGCGGTCCACATAGCCGGCGGCGGTGGTCCAATGGAACTGCCAACGGCCCCACAGTTCGTTACCGATCTCCCAGTGTTGGACGCCGTAGGGGTCGGGATGGCCGTGAGCGGCGCGCAATTCACCCATGGGGGTGGCGGTGCTGCCGTTGCAGTACTCGAGCCAGCGAGCCGCTTCGGCGGCGGTGCCATCGCCGGCGTTGACACAGATCATCGGTTCGCAGCCGACGGCGCGGCAGAAGGCGATGAACTCGTCGGTGCCGAAGGTGTTCGGTTCGACGCCGCCCCAGGCGTAGTTGGGGCGGGTGGGTCGCCGCTCGATCGGACCGATCCCATCCTCCCAGTGGTACGCGCTGACGAAGTTGCCGCCTGGCCACCGGAGCAGCGGCAGATGGGAGTCTTTCAGGAAGCAGATCACGTCGGGGTCGGCCCCGCGCACGTGGTCGATGGGGCGCAGGAAGGCGTGGCGGACGACGAACTGGCCGGGGCGGTCGGCGAGGATAGCGAGGCGGTAGGCAACTGTTGGATCGGTCGAGTCAGGCACGGTGAGTCGGCCTTGCAGGCGCGTCCAGGTTTCGCTGAGGCCGGCGACGAGCGTTTCGTCGCAGGACACGAGCCGGTCGGCGCCTCGGGCGAGGCTGATGCGGAGCGATGACAGGTCGGGTGACCGGGCGTAGATCTCGAACTCGAAGGTGCGCTGGCGGTGGAGCGGCAGCCAGATCCATTGGGCGAGGCCTTGGCCGGCGGCGCTGGCTTGGAGGCGTTGGGCGCGGCCGCCGTGCGGGCCGGTGTCTGGGCTGACCGTCACCGCCGCGCGCGGGCCGACGCGGGTCCAGAAGCTGGCCAATCCGTCCCCGTGCGCCTGGACGAGGCCGTCGAGTTCGGTTTCCGGCCAGCCGAAGCGGGTGGCGAGCCGGCGCAGTTCCTCGTGAATGCGCTGGTCTTCCCAGTGGAACTTGGTCAAGCCGTCGGGCGACATTTGGCCGGTCCAGAACGGGTAGTCGGCGAAGGTGGGGTTGCGCAGGATTTGGGCGTCCATGCCGTTGTAGATATTGAAGCCGAGGTGTTCGGCGAATTTGCCCGTGATCGCGCGCGGGATGGGGTGCGCGGCGCGTTGGCGGGTGTGGATGCGGAGGATGGCGCGGGAGGGGTCGGTGGCGGGGCGCAGTTGGCGCAGCGGCGGTCGAGCGGCGGCGGGTACGGGCTCAGCGGCGCGCAGGGAACCGATCGCTGCAACGAGAAGGAGGAAGAGACGCCAGGAGTACATGCGGCGGACTGTAGCTCGAGGCGGGGGTAACGTGAATCTGGAAGTAAGGGTTGAGCCGCGCCCGCTGAGGGGTGTGTGGACCATGCAGTGCAGGGCCGCGCTTGACTGCTGGCAACCCTGGATCACGACATCTCCCATGCCGCGGTGGAGGTCATTGCCTGATCCGGGCTCGGCTTGGGAGAGGTTTGGGTCAGCCCCGGTTAGGCGATGATTGGGGCGCACGCCAAAGCGTGGACACCCAACCGACCGGCTGAGAAAAAAGGGACCGGGCTAGTGCCCGGTCCCTGTGCTCAGGTTGAACTCGGCTCGGTTACGGATTGACCGTGCGGTAGTACCGCTCGGGGTCATTTGCCGTGACGTCCAGCGGGCTGGTGGCACCCGCCACATCCTGCCAACTGGCGGGACTGAGCGAGCTGCTGGATTGCAGCTTGCCGGTGAAGGTGACGTGCACCTTGCCATCGGGCTGTTGGGCGATGGCGATCGTGGGGGGCGCGACGGTCTTGACGGCGTAGTAGGCCTTGACGGCGTTCGGGTTGTTTCGGTCGTTGACCGGGATCTTGGTGTTGTTGGCGCCGTAGGTGAAGAACTCGAGGTTCGCGTCGCCGCCGCCCTGGTACCAGAGAAGGCGGATGGGATAGAGACCCGCTTCGGGCGTGATGAACGCGAACGGAATGTCGCGCGCACCCGCGCCGCGGTCGCGACTGAAGAGGACGGTGCCGGTGGTTTCGCCCGGCAGCCCGATTTGGACTTTCCAGCCATCATCGCCGTTGATGCCGAACTTCTGGTACCCGGCCGGGAGGTCGAGGTAAGCGAAGATCTCGGCCGTGGCGTTGTCCTTGGTGGCGCCGGTTCCCGGCAGGCCCGGGATGGGTTGATCCGGGAAGCCCGGTGCACCGGCCATGCCGGCTAGGTCGATGAAGTTGCCGATCTCGGCACCGGACTGGCCCGGGACGCGCCGGTGGCTCCAGTTGATGATGCCTGGGACCAGGTAGGAACCGTCGGGGCCAGGGCCGTCGGCGACGACATTAGCGGGTGTGCCGGTCAGTTGCGCCTCGGCGGCCGCGACGGTGTTACCCCCCGGGCGAGCGGCGGTGGATTGGACGACTTTGGCGCGGAACCCGACGGCGGCGAGGTCGGCCTCGGTCGAGGGCAGGGCGACGCCGGCGGGGACGTCCACGTAGGTGGACACGCGGAAGGTCCAATAGTTGGTGGTGCCGGCGTAGACCAGGCCGGCGGTGTTGGTGGAGCCGGAAGGCAACGGCGGGTTCGGGGTGTAGACGACGAGTTTGTCGGTCGAGTTCAGGACGGTGGTGACGGTGGGCGTCACGGATTCACCGTTGAGCACCATGCCGACGGAGCCGCTGCCGAGGTCGGCGACGATGGCGCCGACAGCTTCACCGAAGGGCAGGTTGACCAGGGCCTGGTCGAACCGCGGTTCGTCGTTGGCGAGGTCGGCTGGGTTGCCTCCGGGCACGGTGATGCGGATTGGGCCCGGGCCAGTCTGTTGGATGGTATTCTGCCACAGGGTGGCGTGGGTGGGCATGGGGTAAACAGAGAACTTGACCCACGGTCGGGTGGAGCCGCTGTAGGCGCTGTAAGCGGTGATGGGGGAGTTCAACTGGCCGCTGTTACCGACCACAGACGGGTAAGCGCCGAAAGGATCGTTGACCAGGATCTGCGTGCCGGTCTGACGATCGAGGCTGAAGAACTCGAGGTTGATGCCGCCGCCGCCTTGCCAGAACAAGATGCGGATCGGATAGATGCCGTCTTCGAGGACGATGATGTTGAAGACCGCATTGGGGTAATGGGCGGGGTTACCGTTCTGTCCGCCCGGGGCGTTGCGCCAGCCGAGCAGGGTACCCAAGGTGTCCTTCACGTTAGGCGCCGAGATGCAGGTCCAGCCATCGTCCACGTTCACAGCCAGGATATGAGCGCCGGCCTTGAGGTCGAGGTAGGTGGTGAACTCGCAAGCGACGTTGTCTAAGCCCGAATTGGAAGTCCCGGTGCCTGGCACGCCTGGAATCTGCGTGTCGAGGTTGAAAATGCCCGCATTGGCGGCGACACCACCCGCGCCCGCGGTGGTCGAGTGGTTGAAGTTGAGGACCTCGAAGATGTCGTAGGTGCCGTCCGGGTTTGGCCCTGCGGCAGCGCGGTTCGGATAAGGCAGGCCGGTGGCCCGGCTGATGTAGCCGTCGGTGAGTTGGATTTCTGCCCGCGGCATGTTGTTGCCGCCGCCGTTCTGGCCGGTGTAACGGCCGCCGTTGCCTTGGTTGGCGTCACCGGACCGGTCGAGCTGGTGGGTGCGGACTTTGAACCCGGCGCCGGTGACTTGCCCCGCCTGGACGCGGTTAGCTAGCGGGATTGGTCGGGTGTAGGGCGGCACGTTAAAGGCCCAACTGTTGCTGACGGTCTTGACGGTGCCGCCGTCGCTGAGGTCGTTGTAGGTGTAGGTCAGGACGGCGCTGACGGTTCCGGACGGGAGCAGGTTCGCGACCGAACTTGCGCGCCGGAGAGTGGTGACCCGGCCGGTCTTGGTGGCGGCGATGGTTTGGGTCACGCCGTTGAGGGTAAGGACGGCTGAGCCGGCGTTCAGGGGCGAGCCGCCGTCAGTAACGTCCAGGACCAGGTCTTGGTCGGCATAGGTCCAGTTGTAGGCCACCGCAGGCAGGGCGCGGGAGATGTAGGGCGGGGTATTGACGCTCTCGCGGTAGGCCATGATGGGCGTTGGGGCCGTAGCATCGTTGATCAACCGCCGCACCCCGGTCTCATCTAGGAAGAAGAACTCACAGTTCGAGCCGCCGCCCGTCTCGAACCACATTAGGCGGAACGGATAGAAACCATCCGCGGGAATGACCACATCCATGATGGTATCTGCCGAGGCGCGGTCGCCGGCGGTGCCGAGTTGGGCGCCGACGACGTCGCCGGGCCCGCGACCGATGGACAAGCGGAAGCCGTCGTCGCTATTGACGCCGAAGCGGTAGCCGCCGGCCTTGAGTTCGAGGATGGTCTCGATCGAGAAGACGTAACGGTCGGTGGTGTTCTGACTGAAGTTGCCGGTGATGCCGGGGACCGGTTGGTCCTCGAAGGGCGGGGTACTGTTTACGGAGAAGTTGCCGATGGCCGTGGGTGCGTCCTGGTTCCAGTTCACCACGCCCGGCACGGTGAAGTAGCCTTGGGCATCGGCGGTTCCAATAATGGTCCCGAGGGAATCCATCCAGTCGGTCATGGCGGTGTTCGGGTAGGGTTGGCCGATCAGCGGATCGATATAGCCGCCGGCGATCTGGCGTTCGGCATTGAGGAACTGGCCAGTGGCCGGGTTCCGGTTGACATCGATCTGGTAGACCTTGGCTTTGAAGCCCGGCTTGGTGGTATCTGCCGAGGCGAGCCGATAAATGGGGTCGATGGCCGAGGCGGTGCCGACCAGGGCGGTATAGGTGAAGGTGTTGGCGAAGGCGGGCGAGCTGGTGGTGCTGTAGCCCACGACGATGGTATTGACGCCGGCCGACAGAAAGCCTGTGGGGCCGCGGTAGGTGATGCGGGAGATGTTCCCCGCCTTGACGAGTGAGGGTGTGACGGTGGCGCCGTTGACGGTTAGGGTGACCGAGCCGGGCTGGACCGAGTAATCCCAGTCTTGCAGGTCAATCGAGACGCCGCCCACCGCGCTGCCCGGGCCGCCCGTCGTTTGGTTCAACATTGCCAACGGCAAACAGGCCACCATGTGGGGCTGGCCAGATCTGGTGTCGAGCGGGAAGGTGGTGATCTTGAGGTTGTCGACCCAGTGGTTGTCGGTCGAGCCGCCGGTGCGCGCGCCGAAGCCGAACCGGGCCGAGCCCGAGGGGCTGCGGGTGAACTCGGTGATGGCGCGGAAGATCGGGACGTTCGTGTAGACCACGACGCTGTTGTACACCAGGTCAAGGGTGCCGTCGGTGTCCACCCGGATCTTCACTGGCCAGTAGACGGGTGCGCCGCCGGCGGCGGTTTGGGTGCGGATGGTGTTGGCGCTGCCGATGGGTTGCGCGCCGGTGGTGGTCGAGGCGGCGCCCACCAGCCGGTGGATCTGAATGGCGTTGTTCCACTTCAGGTCGATGGCGGGGGCTTCGGCCGGGGTGCCGCCGTTGTTGTAAACGTCGAAGTTGACGGTCAAGCCGCCGATGCTGCCCGGGCCTTCCTCGCTGTAGGCGCCGTCGGCGAAGTCGCCGAAGAAGAACGACATGCCGTCGGCAGCGCTGCCACTGCCGATGTAGAGGTCGAAGGTGACCTCGAAGCCGCCGATGGTGGCGCCGAAATCGAAGTCGTCGATGATTGCGCCGCCCTGCTGACTGCCGGTGGTGTCGGTGAGTTTGAGGACGCCGGTGTTATTGACGCCGCCCGTCGAGTGATCGTAGTTGAGGGCGGTACCGAATAAGTTCACGCCAATCGGGATGCCCGTATTGAAGTCGGCGTTGAAGGTCGCCGCGCGGCCGGCGACGGCTAGCCCGACCGCGAGCAGGCCTAGACTGATCCGCGCGCTGGATGGGGCACGTGGCGACGTTCGCCTCGGGACGGTGCGAGGGACGCCGATGCCAAGCGTTAGCGCGCCTGGCGGGATACGGACGGGTTGGGGTGTTAGGGACTTCATGGTTGGGTTGCGCTCGAGTGAGCGTTGGGTTGATGGTGGTTCCGAGGCCGGCCGGCAGAGGGTGCCGTTCGACCGCAAGAATTGCCTGCTCCCACAAAAAACCTCCTCCCGGCCATATGGGATGGAAGCTCGACTGAGCCAAGGCTGGTTATGGGTTGCAAGCGCGCGGAAGAATGGCCTGGGCCAGAAGCTTGTCAAGGGGTTTCGGCAAGATTGTCCTAGTACCCAGAATCCTGAGCGCGGCCATCTTGGCCGCGAGGTAGCGGGTGAGACGCCCGCTCTCCGTTGGGGAGAGGGAGCGCGGCCATCTTGGCCGCGAGGTAGCGGGCGAGACGCCCGCTCTCCGTCGGGGAGAGGGAGCGCGGCCATCTTGGCCGCGAGGTAGCGGGCGAGACGCCCGCTCTCCGTTGGGGAAAGGGAGCGCGGCTATGTTGGCCGCGAGGTAGCGGGCGAGACGCCCGCTCTCCGTTGGGGAAAGGGAGCGCGGCTATGTTGGCCGCGAGGTAGCGGGCGAGACGCCCGCGTCTGGAGTTTGGCAAGAGTCAGATGGGGCGGTTTTGCATTTTCGGAAGGTATTCAGTCAATCTGGCTATGCAGTTGACTCTTGTACGCGCAATCCCCGGCCCGTGGGCATCGCGTCGCCATGTGACGGCGGGCCCAGCGGCATGGTTGCGGCCCGGTTGGCGCTCAGGCGGCCTATTCACGGCGCGGCATGCCGCCTCCGCGCTTTGCCCGTCGTCACCTACCACAAGAGTAAACTGCATAGCCAGATCAGTCAATTTTCAATTTCGCATCTGATTTAGGTCCCGTCCGGCTGCCTCTTGCTGGAGCAAACGAATCAGATCACGGGTCGAGGGGCGCGCAGGTTGGATCCGCCGCCAGGCCGGCAGCCGCGCAAAGGCGTCGGTGCGCCGGTCGCCAAAGACCCGAATGTTGCTCCACAGCAACATGGCGTAGGCCGCAACCAGGAAGGCCGGCGCCCGGGCCACCGCCTGGGGGTTGCGCACCTGGGCTTGGCCCACGCCCAAGAGAGTCTTCTCGTCGCGGAAGTTGACCTCGACCTCCCAACGGGCCAGATAGGCGGCGATCAGTTCGGCCGCCGGGGTGCTCAGGTTGGTGGTGATGAGGAAGGCCGGCTCCCGATAGAGCAGTTTGCGGCCTTTTCGCAAGCGGTAACCGGCCGGGCTGATGAGGATCAGGCGCAAGGGCCGAGCTTGGCTCACCTTGGGCCAGCAGACTAAAGGCACTTGCTTGTACTTGAGGCTACGGAGTTGGGCGGCAACAAAGAGCTCGGCGCTTTGGCAGGGCAGGTTGGGGTGCCGGAGGTACTCCTGGGGGGTGGGCAAAACCGGGCTGTACTTGCGCGCCCCGGCCCGCTGTTCGGGGGGCAGGAAGGCGCGGAACTTGGCGTCCTTGCGCACGCGGGCCACCACGTCGGTGCGCTCGGGTAGGCCACCGAAGAAGGTGCGGTTGGAGTAACTGCCATCGACGACATCAATGAGCCAGCGCTGGTGACCGTCGGGTTGGCGGTCCAGATGCTGGCGACAGAAGCCCAACTGGTCCAAGGCGACCAGACTCAAGCGATGTTTCTTGCGCACTTCCTTGCAGGCGGCTTGTTCTTGAGCCGAGGCGTCGCCACCAACGCCACCACACGACGCAACACTCCCGGGTAGTCCCGCTTGGATTTGGGGCCGCGCAACACAATCTCATCATCGCGCAGAATGTTGCCTTGACGCTTCTTGATCCGGCGCCGCTTGACCCGGTAGTCCAGATTGTCCTTGGTGTGTGAAAGCGCGTTTCCGACGCCGAAAGCGTAAAGAGAGCGCCCGCCTTCCTCTTCAATCGGATCGCGGCTCAGCCACCTGCCCGTCGTCGGATTGTAGTACCGGTATCCGTAGTATAACGGCCCGGCCTCGTTGTCGGTCCACTTGGTCGAGAAGCGGAACGGGTTCGCCTTGGCCAGGGAGCCCGTTACCCGCACGGGCTCCGCAAATGGGCCGTACTCGTACCGCGCGCTGGTGCTGCCGTCCGCAGCGTTCACCAGGGCCGCAATGTTGCCGTTGACAGTCATAGCCCACGAAATAGACGCCGGTGGGCATGGGTTGGCCGCCGTAGCTGGTCTGATAGTTGTTCAGCCAGAGCAGGCCTCCCACACCGCCCGCGCCGGTCAGGCCGCCCGAGAGATCGCTGCCCCAGACGTAGGAAACCAACTCGCGGCGGCCTTTTTCGCCGGTCCGGAGCCTTCCCGAAGCAGCACGAAGTAGCCATAGCGGACCTTGGTTTTGCCCTTCGTGGGAGCCTTCGGGAAATCCCCCGGCTTCACGGCGTCGAGTTCGAGGTTTCCTCGTCTGCCCTGCCCCTGGGGAGACCGCCTCACCTGGGTACCTCCTCGTCGTCAGGGCTCATACTTGATGAAAAGCCCCAGCACGACGTTTTCGTCCAAATGATCGACCCGGCCCACGGTTTGGAACTGGTATCGGCCGAAGCCCAACCGTTTTTGCAGGGTCACCTCGGCGCAAGACCACTTGCCCTCCCGTCGAGCGATCTTCAGATGCAGGTTGGTAGCCGCGTCGAGCCAGACGTTATTCTGGTCCCAGGCGTTGGGTCCCGGTCCGCCTTGGCCCGACCTGACCGTCCAAGTGTGGCCAGCGAACACAATCTCCCTCGCCGCTGCCGGGCAAGGGACAAGCGCGCCGATTCCTAGCAGCGGTAACAGGATGCCTTGGGTCCAGGTCACTGCTCTACGACGCAATCTGATCTCGATGATGCTCTTGCTATAGTCCGTGACCGGCAAAGGCTCCCGGCCCATTCAATCGACCATGACCCTGCTCAGTGGATACCGCCCGGCGTTCTCATGAAGACCAGCGGGGTTTGGCGGAACGCGCCGAGGTAGAGATCTACAATCTGTTTGCGCACGGCCAGGGAGGCGGGGTGTTTCGTGTGCCATTCGCCCCAGACACCGTACGAACCGATGTCCAGGCCGCCTTCAGGCTCAAACTGCGCAGTTGGACTTCAACGTCGAAAACGCCTGGCACTTCCCAGCCGATGACAATCCCGCTCAGACAATAGTCCGTCGCGTCGCGCGAACCTTGCATGAAGCCGGCGCGCGAACCTGCTTCCAAACCCTGCCACAGGAGCGGCAAGAGGTCTCGTGCGAACGTGACCCATTGTCCCCCGTGCGTGCTTTCCTGGGCGAACGCGTCCGAAGCCAGTGTGTAGATGAACATCTTCGTGTCGCCGAAATCCTGAGCTTGGTAGCTCGGGACCATGCGGTTGCGGTCGTCGTAAATCGGAATACCGAACCAGTAGTATTGGCCGTAGCCAGGCGAAGTCCGATTGCGATTGGCAACCGTCAGGAAGACGAGAAACTGGGCGGCGTGCCTCGAGGGCGTGTAGTCGTCGGTGCGGAAGAGCTCCGAGCGCGTGAGTCGCGCCTGGAGATGAAAGTGGCAGGAGGAAAGCTCGACCAAAGAGGGCAGGTCCGCGAGGCTCTGTTGCACGAGCAGGTGTACCCAAGGCTCCTGCTGGGTCTGGCGCGCGCGGTTGCCATACTCGGCGCGTGCGTTCACGCCGAGGACAAGGTCCCCCTGGGGGCTGCCGGGCCGGCCGACGCACACGCGTTTCGCCAGGTTCGTGAACGACAGCAGCCCGTCGTCGGACCGCGGGGAGCGCGAGGCTGCCAGGGGGAACTTGCTGGACCACTGGGCGAGGTCCCAGGCCGGCTTGGCTGGCGCTGCCACGTCCAAGGCCTCGCCGTAGACCACGCGTTGGCCGGGTTTGGGTTCGAGCAGCAGGAATCCGTGTTGGAAACGCGCGTCGCGGATCAGTTCTCGCTGCGCCTGAGCTGCCGGTAACCGCGGTGAACCCGAGAGACAGAGCAGCAAAAGCGAGAGGGTCGCCAGCGGCCCAAATCCGGGAGTGAACACCTGACGCTTAGCACTCATCTGCTACGCTCGGTTGGCGCATACTCTGACGGGTGCGGCCACAAAGGCAATGGCTTCTGCACTCGATGTTTTTGATGGGTTGGGTTGCCGTGGGAGGGCCTCCCGCCCTGGCTGCTGATGCGGCGGGGCTACCGCGTGGCCACATTCTCTTTCAGGCTGGCTTCGCGGTGCGATGATCAGTCCGGGCATCGATGCGGCAGGACTGCGCGTTCTGGGGCGGGATTGGAACGCGAACCTGATCCGCTGGCAACTGATCCGGCACGGGCGGCCTGGTCAGCCGTCAACGCTGGACGACTATGACAGTTGGTTGGAGGGAGAATTGAAGAAGCTCGATGCCGCGCTGCCGATCTGCCGGGACAACGGGCTCTACGTGGTGGTGGACTTGCCTCACGGTTGGGACTGGAGCTACCACGCCTTCCGCGAGTGGAGCGGCTGGAGCGTCGAGCACGGGTCTGATCGCGGCAACACACGGCCAGCGACTGAGCCGACGGATCGCCAGCGTCTGCTGCAAGGCTGGTTTGCCCTGAATCAGAAACCGAAGTGGTAGACCGCGGGCCGCGTCCATACGCCCTTGGTCTCGCCGGTGGTCGGGGTGGCGTGGTACGCCGGATGACCGGATGACTACATCCCATTTGCGGCTTTGACCTCGACCCCGCGGTGGCTTAGGAGCACAACCCGCAGTGCCGCAGAATCTTCTCGATCACCTCGGTCTGGCGCGTTCGATAAAGGTTTCTTCATTTCTGAGCCACACCTGGGACAGCAGAGCGGATCCGCTTCGTAACACCTGCTTGATCAGCGCCGCCCAGCCTTTACGAGGCAAAAGCCGCGCGTCAACAGCCACACCCTGGTGCGGCTTGAGTCCCGCGATCACCTGCCGAACCCGCGCATACGGCTCTTCGCGGCTCGCGAGCAGGGCGTGCACGTCGAGCTGCCTGAATCGGGCTGGTTGAATCAAGCGCGTTCGGGTCCGCCATCGCGGGTGCCGGAACGTCTGTGTGTCCCACAAGGTCCCGCCTTTGAACAGCAAGTTCGGCTGCCAGAGTAATGGTCTGGCTTCACCGCCTGCGAATCGGCTTGCTGGAGTGGCCATGCATGATACAAGCGACGGCATGAAACTGGTCTCTGGACATTGTCGTCTGCGCGGTTTTGGCCGCTCGGGGACCGGGCTGTGTCTGGTGGGTTTATTGCTGGCAACCGTTGCGCTGCTGGCAGCACCCGAACCTTTGCGCTGCTCGATCGCGCAGCAAGAGGGAGACGTCGTGATCGCCTGGCCCACCGAAGCAGGCAAGACTTACGCCGTGCTACGCAGTGGACTGTTGCATGGGAACTGGGAGGTGGTCTTCGTGCGGACGGCCCCAGGCCGGACACTGACGACGGCGTTGCCTATCGAAGGTGCCACCGCCTTCTTCCGCATCCAGGAACCACCCCCAGAACCACCGGGCATGGTCCTGATCCCCGCCGGCTCATTCCAGATGGGCGACTCGTCCGGCGAGGGCGCGAGTTACGAGCCGGTGCACACGGTGTACGTGAGTGCTTTCTACATGGACCGGACGGAGGTGACCAAGGCGTTGTGGGACGAGGTGTATCAGTGGGCGATCGGGCACGGATATGGTTTCGACTATCCCGGTGCAGGCAAAGCGCCAGAGCATCCCGTGCACACGGTCAACTGGTACGACGTGGTGAGGTGGTGCAATGCGCGGAGCGAGAAGGCGGGGTGTGTGCCGGCGTACTACACCAGTGCGGCACAGACGACGGTTTACCGCACCGGGCGAGTGGTCCTGCAGAATGACTGGGTGAGGTGGAATGCGGGGTATCGGTTGCCGACGGAGGCGGAGTGGGAGAAGGCGGCGTGGGGCGGGGCCAGCGGGCGGCGGTTTCCGTGGTCGGATACGGACATGATCACCCACAGCCAGGCAAACTACTACAGTTCCAGCTCATACAGCTACGACGTCAGTCCCACGCGTCAATACCACCCGGCCTTTACTCTCGGTGGCTGGCCGTACACCAGTCCCGTCGGGTACTTCGCGCCCAACGGGTACGGATTGTACGACATGGCCGGGAATGTGTGGGAATGGTGCTGGGACAAGTATGCGATGGGCTACTATGGCTATCCCACGCGGTCTGATCCCCGAGGTCCGCCCGGGCACAACTCGTACCGCCTGGCGCGCGGCGGCAGTTTCAACGACGAAGCCAGGCGCTGCCAGGTGGCCTTCCGCTGGTCCTTTTATCCACCCAACGGCTTCTCCCACCTCGGCTTCCGGTCCGTCCTGCCCCGAGGTCAGCCGTGAGTGAAAACGGACTGGTGGGCCTGAGGACTTGGAAGGTGGCAAACTGCCAATGGACGCTAATCGGAGCACCAGAGGGGAGGTCCGCCTGACGCTTGCCAATCGCATTCGCGTTTATCCGGAAAGCGCCAAGCAAGCTTGGTGGTTCTTGTTAACTGAAACGTGTTAGCCGTGATAAATGATCGAGAGTCACGTAGCCGACCCTTAAGCGGGCGGGAGTGATCCTGTCCGTTGAAGCTGGGGAAGGTCAACGCGCGAGCCGTAGCGTCCCGCGAACTCGGTTCGGCCTCGTTACGCAAAGTGGGAGTGGCCAGCCTGCCGAATGAGGTGAAGCCAGCATCGGTTGGGAAGGAATCGATCCGGAGCACCAATCGGACTCCCCGGGGTGGAAGGAGACAGCGCGCGCGGAAAGAACCATCAGGAACTTGGCAGGCACGGTTTGGAGTCCTGGCCCGCAAGGCCGGACAACCCCTGGCGGGAAGCCATAACCGCCGGCGGGGCCAAATCGCGGCGTCGGATGGGCTCATAGTAGTGTCGATCTGCCGATCAAGTCGGCAGGGAGCGAAGGAGCCCTGGCCAGAGTCAAAAAAAACGAAGGTCCAGGATCCTGCATGGCGTCTGCTGGTAGCAGCGGGCTCGAAGCGTGAGGATGTCGTGCGGCAGGCTCATGGCCTCAAAGCCGACGGGAAAGGGCTTTGATCCAGCGTCCACGGACAGCTAATCTCCAGACCGATTTCGCACAGAAAGGTCAACGCCTGGCAAAGCAGATGAAAACGTCTCAGCACAACGCGGGCAGGCTGGGGTGAAGAGCCACATGAACCGCGATATCGGGCTGGCGTGGCTCGACCTGCCCTTGGTGGCGCCTGCAGTGCGATGAAAAGGGACATCAAGCACCGTCGGCGGAGGTTTGGGCTAGGAGTCTTGATGGGCTGGGTTGCCGTGGGAGGGCCTCCCGCCCTGGCTGCCGATGCGGCGGTGCTACCGCGTGGCCAGATTCTCTTTCAGGCTGGCTTCGCGGTGCGATGATCAGTCCGGGCATCGATGCGGCAGGACTGCGCGTCCTGGGGCGGGCTCGACGATGGTGACCCAGCCCTGGTCGGTGGCCGGAGGAAGATCGGTGCGCGAATCGAACAGGACAACGCCCGCGCCCCAATCCGTGACACTCGCGGTGGTCTCGACCTGGTACACCAGATCGTTGCGGCCGGCGTCAAAGGGGAATCGGATCGCGGGGCGGGACGGCGTGACTGCATACTGCGGGACGCGGGTGCCGGGATGGTCGGTGAGCGCCAGACCCAGCGCGTAGCGCACTAGGTTGGGAATGCCTTGCCCCCGCGGATCGGCGCCGGGGCCGGCCACCGCTGCGTTGGCACGGTCTAAGGGATCGGGAAACGCGGCGGCTTGCCCCATGCGGCGAACTTCACGGGAGCTCCGCCCAAACGGACCTCGATCGCCCGCCCGCGGACCGTTATGGGCCTGCCGGCTTTGCGTTGGGCTACGGGAGCGGAAAGGTAAGAGGGCAGAACCAGAAGGCAGAGGCGCGCTCGCCGCGCACAGGCAGCGGGCCCTCTCCACTATTCTTCAATCTGACTTCTCCCCCCTAAAGATGGCCACTGGAGTCGGAATCGCGCCGACACCTCCTGGGCTTCAGCCAGGCGTGCAGACTGCCTACACCATCCAGTGGAACGACTGGTCGTCCCAGCCGGTAATGCTCCGGCGTCTTCCGCTTATCGGGCGGACGCTCTGCTCTTGAGCTACGGGACGGGAGAGTGGATCGGGAGGCGCCCAGCGAAGTGCAGAGTGGAAAGTGCAAAGTGAAGAATGAGGAAACAGAACCGCGCTCATCATCCTGCATTCTCCACTCTGCACTCCTGTCAACGCCTCCCGATGATTGGATCTAATCGAGGAACGCCACGTTGGCCATCGTGCGGCTCTGGGTCTCGGTGTTCATCAAGACCCGGTGCCAGAAGGGCAACGTGATGGTCGCATGGTCGCTGTGACGCACCGTGCCGCGGGCATACACACCCGCGTCACGCACCATCACTCGCCACCCCATGCGGGCACGCTCGGGTCGCTCGCGCACGTAATGCTGGTATTCCTCCTCGGTCAAACCGTTGGGGAACTCCCGGCAGACATACACCTTGGTGCCGCCCACACGGGACAGCTCCTGCACCAGGTGCGGCTTGCCCCGACCGCGACGGATGGGTTCGTTGTGCAGCACCCGAACCGGGTCAACGACCAGGTCGGGGGCCGGAACGAAGAACCACTCGCCCTGGCGACGGAACGCGGCGTTACGCCGGCGATTGCGCTGGCGGTTGTCCAAGCCCGCACGGGCCTGGGCCACCTGCACTTCGGCTGGCTTAAGCGATTCCATCGCGGCGGCCACGCTCGACACGCGACCGGGCACCGCGGCGACGAACCAATGCCGTTCGTCATGACCGCAGAGGAAACGGTCCGTCTGCGGCTTGGCGGTGAGCTTGCGGGCCAGCAGGAGCAGATGTTGCCGCTCCGGCTTGGCGTTAAGGACGGAGAAGTCCACGACCTCGGCCAGATGGGTGGGGAGGCGGAGTTCAAAGAACGCGCCGTGACGATCGCGTTGGATGTCGATGGCGTAATCCTCCGGACTCGACCAATGCCGCTCCCCCTGCTGCCAACGCGAGGGGATTGCGCGCACCTTTAGGCGTGCGCCCATGGCGGCGAACTTCGATTCAATGTGTTCAAGTTTCATACTGGATACGGATTGGACCGACGCGGCTTGGGCGGAACTTGACCGCCAGACCGCGCCGTCCGGGTTTGAACTTGGCGCTCGGCTTGAACGCCCTTCGGACGAGTAACTGACTTTGGAGTCGGATGACGGACTTAAGCATAGGGTTCCTTTCGTTGGAGGTTCAGAATGGCGGAAGGCGTGGGTAACGCTCCCACCCCGGCGCTGCCGGTCCCGTTTTCGAGACGGGTGCAGCCAGCTTGTATCTGCCTGCCTTCCGTGAATTGGCTGCTCAGGCTGGAGTCGTTCGCTGAATCCCGCCGGGGATTGGCGGACCCGATGGGACTTGCACCCACAGCCTTCCCGCAGACAACGGGTTGCTCCGCTGACTTGAGCTACGGGTCCAATTGGTGGGAAGTGCTGGTAACGCTCCAGTCGTCGCTTCCGGTTCCTTTTGCGACACCCGGGTTACAGCCGGGCAACCGGATCACTTCCCTGACATTGGTTGCGGGGGTGGGGGTCGCAGCCGGACCTTCTCTCTGGCAAGAAGACCTTCTGCTGCTAAACCACAGCCGCGGAAACTGAAAGGGGCCGGGAGCACGTTGTCCGCACTCACGGCCCGCGCCATTTCAACAAAGATCAAACACCTCTTGGTGATCTACTCGATCCCAACCCGCGGTTTCACGGCGGTTGTTTCGGTGTTTACGGGCACACCTCCTGCGAAGCCCTTTGGCTGCAAATCCAGGCCACACTCGCGCGACGCGCTGGATGGCGACCGGCGGGTGCACCCCACCGCCGGAGAACCTCGGCTCTCCCATGTCGCAATCCGTGTTGGCGTCTCGGACATCAGCTAGATGTCGCGTCTTAGCTCGCGAACCATGTCGGTCCTTTCGCTCATTGGTTTCGGTTTCACTGGTGCATAAGCACAGACAAAAAGCCCCGCTCACCATCGGTAAGCAGGGCTGGAAATCGTTGTCCTCTCGGGACGCTCTACGCCTGCTCACCTTCGACGATTCGGCCGGGGGTTATGTCCCAGGCCTTGATCGCAACTAAGGCGGAACGCATAACCGCTCGACCAATCACGATGTGTCGTCTCTCTGACGACCATCGCCAGTCGTTGGGCGGCTAATATGTTCATGCAGGTTCGCATCGAATAGGGAAGACGTGTACCACAGGGCAGTGGTTACAGTCCACTTATACTTTTCGGGGGAGGCTCATTTTGACTTTGAACGCTCGCCAAGAAGAACTGACGGCGCGCTACCTGCTGACGCATCAGGAGCAAATCCCTGTGTCCATGAAACAGCAGAGGTGGGGTGAATTGGTGGCCCTGGTGGAGTATGTCAGACCAGACGTCCCGCCGGCCTTAACGCGTACCGATCCTGCCCTTTACCGGTTGCTGCGCGAACAGGTCACGGAATTCCACCTTCGGGGTTGGGTGAGGGCGTCGCCGACGTCGTCGGCTGTCTCCAGGCGCTCCGCGACATCGGCTACACCGGTTGGTATTCGTGGGAAGACGAACCCGAGGACCGCAACCCGTTCGCCTCCGCCGTGCGCAATCGCCGGTGGCTTGAGAGCCAACTGCTGGCCTAACTCCTGCCGGGGACGCCTGAGCTGATCCCCGCTCCAGGTTCAACAGATGTGCTAGCCTCAGGGCCGGCGGGTCGCATGAGGAACCCGTGACCATCGTGGTTCACGGCGGCACCTATCGCCTCGACGCGAGTCTGGTGCTTGGCCCTGAGGACTCCGGCACAGCCAGTGCCCCGGTGATCTGGCAGAGATCATCAAGGTTAAGGCCATCGACCGCGCCCAGCGGCGCATCACCCTCGCCCGGCCCTCCCTTTACGGCGTCAAACAGGGGAACCCCTCCCCACGAGGCTCTTGCCCGGCGGCGGAGCGGACTGAAGTCTGCGATCCGGTCGCGTTTTTGCGTGTTTTGTGCCTTTTTGTGGCAATGAATCGCCAATGAAAACAGGGCTTTAAGCTGCGTTCTTGCTTTTTGGAAGTGGTATGTCCAAATTTCACAGATAACGATGATACCTCGTCCTGAGCTGGTTGAGAGAGTGAACGCCGGGCTGGAGCACAGTCCGGTCACCCTGATTCTGGGGCCGCGTCAGTGTGGGAAGACGACGTTGGCCCAGATGCTGGGCCAGAGGCAGGCCGGGAGCTACTACGATTTGGAGAGTCCGCGAGACCTGGCGCGTTTGGCGCATCCGCAAACGGTGCTGGAAGCGGCGCGTGGACTGGTGGTGCTGGATGAGATTCAGCAGCGGCCTGACTTGCTGCCGCTCTTGCGGGTGTTGGCGGATCGGAAGCCGCTTCCGTGTCGCTTCCTTTTGCTGGGGAGCGCGTCGCCCGACTTGATGAAGCATTCTTCGGAGACGCTGGCGGGCCGGGTGCATTTCGTGGACATGAGCGGTTTCACCCTGGCCGAGACCGGGATCGAGCGGCAGACCGATCTCTGGGTGCGCGGAGGATTCCCCAATTCGTTTCTGGCGGCCAGCGAGCCGTTGAGCCTCAAGTGGCGGGAAGATTTCATTCAGACGTTCCTGCAACGGGACATTCCGATGCTGGGCATCCAGGTGCCTGCGGCCACGCTGCACCGGTTTTGGACGATGCTGGCGCATTATCACGGCGGCATCTGGAACGGATCGGAGATCGGCGCTTCGCTCGGCGTGAGCCACCACACCGCCCGGCGGTATCTGGATTCCTTGAGCGGAGCGTATGTGCTGCGGCAACTGCCGGCGTGGTTCGAGAATCTGGGCAAGCGCGTGGTGAAGTCGCCCAAAGTCTATGTGCGCGATTCGGGCTTGCTGCACGCCTTGCTAAGCATCCCGGATTTGGCCGCGTTGCAGGGGCATCCCAAACTGGGCGCGTCGTGGGAGGGATTCGTCATCGGGCAAATCCTGGCGTGGGCCGGGGAGCGGAACGCCTACTTCTGGGCGACGCACAGCCGGGCCGAGCTGGATTTGATGGTGCTGGCGAAGGGCAAGCGCTGGGGCTTCGAGATCAAGTACCAGGACGCGCCGACGATCACAAAGTCCATGCGGATCGCGATGGCGGATTTGAAGCTGGAGCGGCTGTGGGTGGTTTATCCGGGCAAGACCGGCTACCCGATGGACGAGAACATCGAGTGTGTGTCGCTGGCGGAACTGAGCCGGGTCCGGGAGGCGCTGCAATGAACATCATGTTGATTAGCCACAAAGAGGCGCAAGAAGGCGCAAAGAGAATCCAGGAGAATTCCTTGTTGTGTCTTTTGTGCCTTTTCGCGGCCATTCCCTTCCCATGACCGTTCTTGAGGCGCTCATCCAATCGCTCAGCCGGGCCGGTGAATACAACCGGGACGACCAGGTTGCGCCTGCGGTGATCCTGTGGCCGGACAAAGAGCGGCAGTGGGAGCCGGTGCTGCCGGTATGGCGCGCGGTTGCCGCACTTGCTCACGCTGGGGCCGTATGCCGCCAACTGCAAGACCGGCCCGGCGATCTGGCTCCGGTGCATGATTGCTCAAGGTGGTGCAATCGTCCCGGTTGCAGGCAAGCCGGAGGCTTGCGCCACTTTCGCGCAAGTTCTTCAGCAAACGGTCTATTTCAATCCCTACGAACCCATCGAGGTCTCTGAGCGCAACTTGCCTCACTGGCGACAGCCAAGTGTCACCTACTTCGTCGCGTTCCGACTAGCCGATGCCTTACCCGCCGAGAAACTGACGGCGCTCAAGGCGGAGCGGGAAGCATGGCTGAAAGCCCATCCGAAACCCCACAGCGCCGCTGACCAAGAAGATTACCACCGTCTCTTTTCCGAGCCAGTCGCCTTCGCGCAGGAGTTGCTCACAGAAGCTGGGTTCGCCGACCCGGAGGAAGCACGCGCCTAGTTCGAGTTCCCCGTCGGCCGCTGGCTTTGTGTTGAGGTGCCGGACCCTGTCCAGCGCCCCCTTCTGGATGTGTCGGGGATCCCGGCTGGGGCCGGCACGCCACGGCGATCCACAGCCTGTGCGTCGTCGGGTATTACCGGAGGCTGTTCCACGGAAAGCTGAAGCGGGTCTACTCGCATGCGTGGAACGGGTTGGTTTGCGCCGTGGCCGACCTGCCTGCCCCCGAGCTTCTGGCGGAGGTGCGACAGGCTTACGAGGAGGGTCTGGTCGATCCCGCTTTTGCGCGCTTGGGCCCGCAGGAGGTAATCGCTGACGGTGCTGGAGGGCAAACCGCAACTGCGGCCAATCTCGCGCACCGACAGATGGTGTTCATGTTTGAGTCGGAGGATTTCCTTGATTTGACGCATGGATTTTGGTTTTCGTGCCATTGGTGTCGCCTCGTTGTGAGGCGCCACCCTTCTGGCAGTTTATCCAGCGCCACTCCACTCCTCCGTGGCCGTTTCGGACCATTTCGGACACCCTTTCGGACCTCGCCAAAACTGTCCGAATTCCCGCCGAAACGCCTGTCCGATTTCGACCGAAATCGGTGTCCGAAATCAATCCCGAATTCACTGTCCGAATAACTCCGAAATACGCACCCCTGCCTTGCGCCGCACGATCACGTGCAGGTCCGGTTCATAGAGGCTGAGGATCTTCTCCTCGTTGGCCACGGGCTTGCCCTCCAGAATCCGCTGGCGGGCTTGTCGGCGAGCCTGGGGCAACTGCTTGAGGACTTGGTCCATCCGGCCTAGGACCTGCTCGGCTTGAGGGCGGGTCCACTCGGTTCGTTCCCACTGCGCATCCAGCAACGCCCGGTACCGCTGCGCATGGCTACGGACGGTTCCGACCAGCCGGTCCATCTGGCGCAAGGTGCGCTTGCGCCGCTGCTGACCGTCGGTCTTGTCCCAAGCGTGGGTCATTTGGATGCAGAGCCGATTGATGGAGCCGATGAAGCTTTCCGGCGCCTCCATCCGATGCTTGAGCCCCTGGGCCAGCCAAGCTTGCGCGTCGATCTGCAGCATTTGGTTCTCCAGGCCGCTTTGGATGAGGAGTTGGTCGATGCGCAGGAGTCGGGTGCGCCAAACCTTGTAATCGACATTGCCCTCGATGGTGGGC
>Ga0194126_10000342_pt1 | contig 76006 bp, 70 predicted proteins | sample TA2KigC150mmetaG_FD_148641 | JGI IMG/M metagenome (GOLD analysis project Ga0194126, IMG submission 148641) | Freshwater microbial communities from Lake Tanganyika, Tanzania - TA2015035 Kigoma Deep Cast 150m | ecosystem: Environmental > Aquatic > Freshwater > Lake | place: Tanzania: Lake...
TTTTTAACTGCATATGTTTTCTCGTCTATAAGCTTGCCCATCATGGGCCCGCCGTCAAGCACGCTGTAATTATCAATTTTGATTCCTCCGCAGTAATCAAGCAGTGTCTTAACAGGCGTTCCAACAGGGACTTTTAAAGTCAAAGGATTATTGACTTCCCCGTTTACAGTTACAAATTTATCCGTAACATTTTTACCTTCCATTGCCTCTGCGACATTGTAGAGTGTCTCAACATTTGTAACAACGGTTCCGACCATAAGCGGTATTCCGCCCTCAGGAACAACCCTTTTAGTCACTTCATACACAAGCACCTGCTCATCGCCTGCAGGGTAAAAATTGCCAAGCTTAAAAATTTCAAAATCAAACCCGCTGCTGCCCAAAGACTGGCTTTTTTTAAACTCCTCTATTGCATGTATGGCTTCCTTATACTTGCCTTTAAGGGCCACCACAACTCTTTTGGCGCCTGTAAGGCCCGCAGCAATTCTTAAGCCTTCATAAACCCTCTCAAAACTATTCTGCAGTATAATTTTATCTACATGTATAAGGGGTTCGCATTCTGCAGCATTGACTATAAGCGTATCAACTTTTGCATCAAATTTAATATGCGAGGGAAAACCTGCGCCGCCTGCGCCGACTATGCCTGCATTCTTTATTATTTCAATTCCAGGATTTGGCATTTTTATTTTAAGTCTATCCTTTCCACTTTTGCAACAAGTGTTCCGTCAACAGTCCTGCCGCTGGTTATTTCAGTTCTTTTGGCAGTGCTGCCGGTTACCATAAGGGCAATTTCATCTTCGCCAAGTCCTACTGTATCCACTGCAATAAAGTACTCCTTTTTGCCTTTTAATTCTAAATCTACAGACTGCACAAAAAGAAGCTTAAACCCTTCAAGGGAGCTGTCTTTTACTGTTGATGTTACGCTTCCCACCACTTTGACCATTTTCATTTTATTAAAACCATTTCCTTAAATTTTTCAGCCCTTTATGACAATTCCGGACTTCTCCATATCTATTTTATCAATAATCCCTACTATTGAGCCTCTCAGGGGAACATTTTTCCTGCCCACAACAGTGCCGATTGCCTCCCCGTCTGCAATCCATATTACAAGGTTACCGACTGCAGCGCCGAGCCAGTCGCCGACTATTTCAGTGCTGCCGATTGAATTGCCATCCGGATCAAGCGGCTCTACAACTGCAAGCCTTATTCCCTGCAGCTTTTCATACTTTATGGTTGAAACTACATTTCCAATGACTCTTCCAAATTTCAAAAAAGGCGCCTTTCTTAAATATATTAATAGACTGCTTCTATGCTGTTTTGTTTAAAGAACTCCATGTAATTTTCCGGCGGTTTGCAGTCAGTGACTATAGTATCGGCATAGCTTACAGGGCAAACCTTTGACAGGCTGATATTATCAAATTTGGTTGAATCTGCAAGCACCACTTTTTTTATTGAATTATCAAACATGATTTTTTTTACTGATGCCTGTACCGGGTTTTCCACAGTAATTCCTGCTTTAAGTGAAAACCCTGAAGCTGAAATAAACGCCATGTCTGCAAAAAAATCTTTTAAAAAATTCTCTGCAAGCGGGCCCACAAAACTTCCTGTAATTTCCTGCAGCTCGCCACCGCAGCATATTTTCCTGATATCATTATTTTCCTTAAGAATATTTAATATATCAATGCTGTTTGTTATAACTGTGATTCCGCATTCACCTGAAATCCTCCTGGCAAGGGCCTGCGTAGTTGTCGAGCTGTCAAAAAAAATGCTTTCACCTTTATTTATCAGGAGGGCCGCTTTTGCAGCAATGATGTTTTTCTTTTCAGGATTTATCTGTTTTCTTATTCCGGTTGAGATCTCGTTTGCCGAGTGGCTCATTTTTACGGCTCCGCCGTATACACGTTTTAAAAAACCTTCACCCTCAAGGGCGCAGAGATCGCGAAGTATTGTCATCTCTGACACATTGAACATACTGGAAAGATCAGATGTCTTTATGCCGCCGTTCTTTTTTACAACTTCAGCTATTTTTATTTTTCTCTCTGCAGATAGCATTTTAATAAATGTTACTTATTGTTGTATTTTGTTTATTGTTTATATTTTATGCTTATTTTTATTTAAAGTCAATTTAAAAAATATTACAATCCAGGAAATATTTTAAACTTTTCATATAATCTTTATATATTAATATTTGCGGCAGCAATTATCTTTTATCACGAGAATATGCCGCCGTCCATTATTTTTAATTGCCGTGAAATTTCCGGCTTAAAATCCATATTGCTTAAAATATCCTTCTCCAGGTTAATACCCGGGGCTATTTCTGTAAGCATTATACCGCCCATGCAAAGCTTAAACACGCATCTTTCAGTGATGTATAAGATCTCATGATTTTTTTCCCTTGCGTAGCTGCCGCTGAAAGTAATCTGCTCAACTTCATTTATAAATTTCCTGTGAACGCCTTCTGAAATTATTTTAAGCTTTTTATTGCCGTAACTTACTTTAAGTCCACCGGATGTCAGAGTGCCGCAAAACACTACTCTTTTTGTATTTTGCGTAATATCAATAAAGCCGCCGCAGCCCGCAAGTTTATTGCCGAATTTACTTACATTGACGTTTCCCATAAAGTCAGCCTGGGCCATCCCCAGAAAAGCAATATCCAGTCCGCCGCCATCGTAAAAATCAAACTGGGATGGCTGGTTGATAATGCATGCCGGATTAAAAGAGGCGCCAAAGCTCAGGCCCCCGACAGGAATTCCTCCAATGATGCCGGCTTCAACAGTTAAGTTCATACGGCCAAATACACCTTTTTCATTTGCAACCATGCTTATTCCTTCAGGAAGGCCGATGCCAAGATTTACCACATCATTTTCTTTAATCTCCTGCAGCGCCCTTGTGCATATTATCTTTCGCTCATCAGCGGCCATTTTCGGAATTGCATCCCCTGGCGTTTTTATTTCACCGCTTAGTGAAGGATTATACTCCTGGCTGAAAGTCTGCCAGTGATTTTCCTTTTTTGCCACAACAACATAGTCTACAATTATTCCAGGGACTTTAACCATCCAGGGATTTAAAGTATGTCTTTTTACAAGTTTTTCCACCTGGGCAATCACAATTCCTCCGGAATTGGCAGCTGCCTGAGCAATTGCAAGCATTTCAAGAGAGCCGCATTCCTTTTCAAATGAAATATTTCCGTCTGTGTCTGCCGATGTGCCTCTTATAAGGCCTACATCGACAGGAAATGCCCTGTAGTACAGCCACCTTGCGCCGTCTATACTGATATTGCTTACAAGGTCCTCTTTTGTCCTGCTGTTTATCTTTCCGCCGGAAATCTCCGGGTCAACAAAGGTGCCTTTTCCGACATGTGTAATTGTCCCTGGTTTTTTAGCAGCTATGTCCCTGTATAGATGCGTTATTACTCCCTGTGGAAAATTATATGCCTCAATGCTGTTTTCAATGGCAAGTTTTACCATTTTAGGGGCAAGCCCCCAGTGCCCGCCTATTACCCTTTTTACAAGGCCCTTATGGGCAAGGTGGTTTATTCCCCTGTCTTTTCCGTCTCCCTGCCCTGCCGCATAAACTATTGTAAGATTTTGGGGCTTTTCGCCTGCCAGGAATTGCTCCTCAATTGCTCTTGTAATCTCTTCAGGATGGCCTATGCCAACAAAACCGCCGACAGCAACAGTGCTTCCGTCTTTAATTTTTTCAACAGCCTGCTTTGGGCCTATAACCTTGCTCATGGCATCAAATATCCTCCATTTACGCCATATACCTGCCCTGTAATATATGAGGCGTCACCCGATGCCAAAAAAAGCGCAAGGCTTGCAATATCTGAGGTGCTTCCCAGCCTGCCTGCAGGAATCCGGGCTATTATTTTTTCCTTAACCCCGTCCGGTATGTCTTTTAGCATTTCTGTTTCAATAAAACCAGGCGCTATTGCATTTACTGTTATGTTCCTGGATGCACCCTCATGAGCAAGTGATTTGGTAAATCCTATAACGCCTGCTTTTGAAGCTGAGTAAGCGGTCTGGCCAAAATTTCCGCAAATCCCTATAACAGATGCCATATTTATAATCCTGCCGTAATTATTGCTGCGCATATTAGTGATAGCTTCCCTGCAGCAATAAAATACACCAGTTAAGTTTATCCTTATTACATCATCCCAGTGCTGAGAAGTTTCCATATTATGAAGTGTTTTATCACGAAGTATTGCGGCATTGTTAACCAGTATATCTATTCTGCCTGAAGTTTTTAACACATAATCAAACATTTCCTTGACTTCATCAAGATTTCCGACATCTGCAGTCACAGCAAAGCAGCTTCCCCCTTCTTTTTTAATAAGTTCGCATGTACCCGAACTCTCCCGGGCGTCTATGTCATTTACAAAAACTGTTGCACCCTCTGCAGCAAAGGCAAGAGCCATTGCCCTGCCTATGCCCCTTCCGGAACCGGTTATTAAAGAAACCCTGTTTTTAAGCTTCAAGCCTATTCCCCCATTTATTTAAATTATCATTTCCTTATTTAAATAAAAAAATACTTTTTGCCCTGCTCTTGTTTAAGATAATAGCCCCTTTATTATTAAAGCCATTGCCTCACCTGAACCAATGCACAGTGACGCAAGCCCAAGCATGGTATTGCGCTTCAGCATTTCATGCAGCAGGGTAACTATTATCCTTGCGCCGCTGGCTCCAATTGGATGCCCCAGTGAAATTGCCCCGCCATTTACATTAAGCAATTTTGTGTCTATGTCTATTTCTTTTAAAAGACATAAACACTGGGCAGCAAATGCCTCATTTATCTCAAACAAGCCTATATCTTTTAGCCCAAGCCCGGAGCTGTCCAGCGCTTTTTTAATTGCGCCGGCAGGAGCAATGCCGAAATTTTCCGGTATTGTGCTAATCTCTTCAGCAGATATTATTTCAGCAAGCGCATTAAGATTATAATTGGCAACAGCCTCTTCAGATGCAAGCAAAAGCATTGCCGCACCGTCATTTATGCCTGAGGAGTTTCCTGCTGTTATTGTTCCGTCTTTTAAAAAAGCGGGCTTAAGTTTTGCAAGATTCTCAATTGATGCGTCCTGCCGTGGCCTCTCATCGGTATCAAATACTATATTGCCTTTTTTATTCTCTATTATAACCGGTACAATCTCATCCTTAAATGAACCGTTTTCTATAGCTTTTAAAGCCTTGCTGTTGCTTTCAAAACTGAATAAGTCCTGCTGCTGCCTTGACACTCCATAGCGGGATGCCATCTCATCTGCAACCTGGCCCATGTGCTTATTACTGTACGGGCACCACAGCCCATCACTTATAATCCCGTCAGTAAGCTCTGCATTTCCGAGCTTTGCGCCCCATCTGGTAGCGGGTGAAAGATACGGGCTGTTTGACATGCTTTCAATTCCGCCTGCAATATATATTTGGCCAAAACCTGCCTGTATATACCTGAAGGCTATTTCAACTGCTTTCATTGCGGAACCGCATACTTTGTTTACTGTAAAACATGGTAGAGTTTCTGAAAGGCCTGCCAGCAGCGCGCACTGCCTTGCAGGATTTTGCCCTGTTCCTGCCTGGAGCACATTTCCTATTATTGCACCGCTTAAGCAATCATTTTCAAGATTGCATTTTTTAAGCATTTCAGAAATCAGTAATGAACCAAGCTTTGCAGCAGAAATATTTTTAAGGGTCCCGCCCATGTTTCCAATGGCAGTTCTTGATGCCCCTGCAATATAAACTTTTTTTGTGTAATTTTTCATTTTAAAACCTTGAATTCCCCAATTAAAAGCGATTGTGCCTTTTTAATATATAAACACTTTGGATTTAATTTATATATTAAAATATTTCCTATAATTTTTTTAAATAAAGTATTTCAATATAATTATCAAATTACATTATCAAGGTCCTCATGCGGCCTTGGTATTACATGTACGGCAAACAGCTCGCCAACCCTTTTTGCAGCCGCTGCTCCAGCATCAACTGCCGCTTTAACAGCAGCAACTTCGCCTTTTACGATAACCGTCATATATCCCCCGCCGATTCTTTCTTTCCTTAAAAGATGCACCTCTGCAGATTTTAACATCTGGTCGGCAGCTTCAATCATTGCAATAAGCCCTTTTGTTTCTATTAATCCTATTGCTTCCTGCATCAAATTCCTTTCTATTAAAGTTTTAGATTAAAATAATTGCTTTATAAATTTTAATATACAATCAATAAAAATACTGATTATTTGAAGAAACAATTATTTTTATACCAATAATACTGTTGACTGCTTAATAATATTTTAAAACGGCCATTGCGTAAATATTATTTTTTAAAAATGCAATTTTGATTTTTATTTTAACATATTAAAAATGTTTTCAAATAAGATTATCATGGACATTGGTATAACTATTATTAATTATTTTGGTTCAACAGGAAATATTTCAGTGCTTATATTTTTAATATTTTTTTAAATTGTTATATGCGAATTATTTTTATAAAATTATCTGTGTAAGTTTAATAAAAAAATAAGCTGAAAGGGCAAAAAAATGGATGTGAAACTTCTTTTCCAGCCTTCCTACACAATGGCCAATGTGAAGCTTTCTGCAAGCGAAGAAATAAGGGCCGAATCCGGGGCAATGGTTTCAATGAGCGGCGGCATTACTCTTGAAACCAAAATGCAGGGCGGACTTTTTAAGGCTCTCGGCAGATCTCTTCTTGGCGGTGAATCATTTTTTATGAATACCTTTAAAGCTGATGCCGGCGGAGGAGAGATAAACCTTGCGCCTGCTCTTCCGGGCGATATGTTTGTTGTTGAGCTTTCAAAGCCGATGCTTGTACAGTCTGGAAGCTACATTGCCTCAGAAAGCGGCGTTGAAATTGATACAAAGTTTGGCGGCGCAAAAACCTTTTTTGCATCTGAGGGACTTTTTCTATTAAAAGCCACCGGAACAGGCAAGCTTCTTCTTTCCAGTTTTGGCGCAATACATGAAATAATTCTTTCAGACGGTGAAAAATACACAGTTGATACAGGACATTTTGTTGCATTTGACGAAGGAGTTGGATTTAATGTAAGGCGAATCGGCGGAATGAAATCCACGCTTTTTAGCGGAGAGGGTCTTGTAGTTGATATTACTGGTCCCGGAAGAATACTTATACAGTCAAGATCGCAGGATTCATTCCTTGGCTGGCTTGTGCCGAAACTTCCAAAGAGCAATAAATGATTATTTGCTGCACAATAAAATATAATAGGTAAAAAATACAAAACTCAATATTTGGAGGGATAATGGAGCTGTTAAAGAGCCTGGGTTTTATAGCCGGGAGCTATCTTGTCGGAGCAATACCATTCTGCTATGTCCTCGGTAAATTGGTCAGCGGAAAAAAGCTCACTGAAATCGGGGATAAAAACCCAGGAGGCTGGAACCTTGTTTTCAATGTCTCAAAATTCTGGGGATTTGTAGGTATAATGCTTGACATGGCCAAAGGTTATTTTGCATATTTTTTGGCTTTTTTATTTACAGGTGACTGGTTTTTAGGGGCACTTGGCACTTATCATAACCAGCTCATTGCAATACTTGCAGGATGCGCCGCAGTTGCGGGCCATAATTATCCTCCATATATGAAATTTAAAGGCGGAAAAGGCATTGCAACATGGGGAGGTTTTGTAATAGCAGCTCACTATATTAGCCTTCCATTTGGGGCAATAGGCCATCTTTACGGACTTCTTATTGCCGCGGCAGGCCTGCTTGCCGGACTTCTTTTTGCAAGAAATATGATATGGTCCATTTCGCTTGGAATAATATTTTCAGGTATATCACTCTGGCTGTTTTCAGGCTCGGCAGTATTCCTGGCTTCAATAATTATTCTTCTTATTATAATGATACCCAGGCAGATTAACCGCAGCATAAGCCTGGGGCTTAATTTCAAGTTCAGGAAAGAAGCAACTCTGGGGGATTTGTTTAAACCTAAAATAAGGTAAAAGAAAATTTTATGTTATTTTATAATGCTGTAGCTGTCCTCAACAAGCTCGGCTTCATCTGAAGAAACAACATCATAAACCCTGCCTTTCCAGAGCACACCCTTTTTATATTTTGCCTGCAGATAGCTGTTAACTGCAATTACCAGCATATAGCAAACCGAAACAGGCATAAATAATATATCCAGCAGCCGTAGCCTGAGCCTCATTGCAAGCACAATCTTTATTGTAAATATTAGCAGTATCTGTACGATGTTTAAAAGTATAAGCAAACCGGACCAGTTTAAAAACAGTACTCCTAAAGGAAGCAGCACAAACGGCAAAAGGAATATTGCTGAAAAAGCAGTTAATGCTAAAACTTCCATAAAAATATTGTAATTAAAAGCCGCATAGACAAACTTTGAAAAACCCTGCATTACTTCCTTAAAGTTGCGGTACATCCTGCAGAACACATTATCGTTGCCATCAAAAATCATGAATTTAAAACCACATCTCTTAATCTGTTTTGAGAGATGAATATCTTCCAGCACTTCTGATTTTATTGACTGGTGGCCGCCCATTTTTTCATAAACATGGCGCCTGAACATGAAAAACTGCCCTATTCCCGTGCTGAAAAACCCGCCCCTTGCATACTTTACAAGCAATAGCGGCATGAAGGAAAGAATTGCAAAATTAATAAAAGGGACTGTCATTCTTTCATGGAATGTAACAGTTATCTGTTTGGGGTAAACTGAGATTGCATCAAGTTTTCCGGCAAGCAGGGCCGCCAGTGATTTGGAAACAGTATTTGACAAATGCACAGTATCAGCATCTGTAAATATGAAATAATCCCCTGCCGCATGGACGGAAAGCTGCTGGCATGCCCAGCATTTGCCCATCCAGCCTTTTTGCAAAGGTTCGCCGTTTACAAGCTTTATGCGGCTGTCTTTTTGGGCCATATGCCTTACTATCTCTGAAGTTTTATCAGTTGAATTATCATCAAGCACAATTATCTCAATATTCTTATAATCCTGCTTTAAAAAGGATGCCACGCATCTGTAAATATTTGCTTCCTCATTGCGCGCAGGTATGAGTACAGAAACAAGAGGGGGTTTTGATAATATGTTATCCGGAAGGCAAAATTTCTGTATATTGCAAAAAAGAAACATATTGATTATAAAATTAATCAGTATGAATCCTAAAATGGCAGTTATTATATAATGATAATACAGCATCTTTAGTTAACTGGATAAATATTTTTAAGCTTGCTGAAAAACTCTTAAGCTTTTTATAAATACTTTGCCAAATATTATTCTACATTTTATATCTAAGACGCTTATTTTTTCTTATAGTTTTAAAAAAATATAATAATTTATTAATAAGTGAATAGAAGCAGGAGGTTATTTTTTATTGCTGCTTGCTCTCAGCCCTGCTTAAGAAATCATCAAGATTGACCACAAACCTGCTGTGGGTTCCCTCGCCTATTTTTTCTACATCATCATAAGCCTCGATTCTAAATTTCAGTTTTGCCCCATCAACCTCAGTAAGCTCAGCTTTTGCAGTTACCGACATGCCTACAGGCGTTGCCGCTATATGCCTTATATCAACTCTGGTTCCCACAGATGCATATCCCTGGCAAAGCTTGCTGTCCACGCAATTAATTGCGGCAGCTTCCATTAGCCCTATCATTGCCGGAGTTGCAAAAACCCTGACTGTCCCGCTTCCATATTTTAATGCTGTATTTTCATCTGTGACTCTTGAAATTGCCTGGCCCTGAATGCCGGGCTTTAAATTAAATTCACTCATTTAGCCCCCAATTATATAATAGATTATTTTTAAATATTACAGCTTAATTCCCGCTTAATTATTATCCGGATAATTATAAATAATTTTTTGTGATGTTACACTTAAAAAGTTTTTAAATCCTGCAAAACACAAAAAACTATTCCCTGTGCAACAATCAAGGTGGCAATCTTCTATCATGCCTTAATCGAATAGAAAGTAATTACTGTAAATATAAAAAAATAATTGCTGGCACAGTTTTATTTCCAGCAATATTGATTATTTTTGAATTGGCATTATCATAAAACCATTTAACCGGATTTCATAACTTAGTAGGCATATAATTTGCCGTACGGGCGGTGTGAATGAGGGGAAAGCTTGACAAAGTTTTTTAACCTGCCTGAAATCATTTTTTCATAATCAGCTTTAAAAAAACTGCAGTAATTATTTATATATTGCTTGAGGACTTCAATATCATTTTTATCAGGTTCTGCCTTTTTTACTTCTTTTCCAATTTTATACTCATCCACATCCCCGCATATAAATATTTTTCCGCCATGCATGCCAGTTCCTGCAAAATCCCCTACAACAGAGCTTGAGGATGTTGAGTAAAATTTTTCAAAATAATATGTTTTTTCAAATTTCTTGCCGCCAGTGTCTTCAATATTTTTATCTTCACCTAAATCTTCAGGTCCGCTGCCGGCGCTGCCTTGTTGCCCGAGCACAATTATAAGGCCGCCTGCCATATATTCCCCAAGAAAATTTCCTGCCCTTCCGCCAATGACTATTACAGGAAATTTATCAAGATAGGATTTCATGTGGATCCCGCTTCTCCAGCCGACATTATCCCTGATATAAATTTCTCCGCCGCGCATTGAATACCCCGTAATATCTCCGCTGCTGCCATGGACTATTATTTTTCCGCTGTTCATAGTATTGGCCAACCCGTCCTGGGCATTTCCAAAAACCTCAATCTGCGGCCCGTCCATAAAAGCGGCCATATCATTTCCAGGCACACCGTATATTTTTATTTTAAAATTGCCTTTAATGCCATCACCGATATATCGCTGGCCTATTACATTTTTTAAAGAAATTGTAAGCGGGCCATCTTTTTCTTGCGGCTGCCCGTAAATTTTATTATTTACAGCCTGCAGGTTTTGGGATTTCGCTGCGTCTGCGTATTTTACAGGCGCCGCATTTTTAATTATTTCTTTTAATGCACTGTTCAGTATGCGGTAATGCATATCTTTTGCATCAATTTCATACTCCATATTTTTATGCATTTTAACCTCAGGCATCTTCATTTTTATAAATTTCCTTTCAATTAGCTTAAAGGCGCAAAAATAAAAAAAGGGGCTATTTCTTTTTATACCTCAATTCCTTCACCTACCACAAGATGTTTCCTGTAATCTGCAGGCAGCTGTATAAGGCCGAAATCTTCCTTTACAATATTTTCCCCTATTTCAGATACATCAACATTATTATTTATAAGCCCCCAGTAAATCCCGGCTCTTTCAATTGCGCCTATAAGTATTGCCCCGACTGCCCTGTTTTGCCTTACAACAATTTTACGGTATATTTTCCTGTCCGTATCATGTGATTTATATACTTTTAAATCTTTGTTTTTGTCATCATATTCAATGCTGCTCTGCCCAAGCGAAATCATGGGCATGCCAAGTATTTCAACAGAGTTCATTAAAAATCCCCCTGGATATGCAGTATCTATGCCTGACATATTACTGCCTGCAACTTCACCTTGCTTAACTGCTATTGGCCATATGGCCATGTTTTTGTCGCTGCCGGAAAGCACGTCATGGCTTTTTACAATATCCCCCGCAGCATATATATTGTCAATTGATGTTTTCATCCTGCTGTCAGTAATTATCCCGGCATCTGTTTTAATGCCGCTGTTTTTTAAATATCCTGTATCCGGCAAAACCCCGACAGCCAGTATAAGCAAATCAGACGGTATCTTTCTTCCATTGCTGAGCTTAAAAGAATTAATGCTGTTATTTTCTGTATATATTTCTTCAATTGTCTGGCCGCAGTATATGCTGCTGCCTGACTTCTTTATTGCCTCAATGAGTATGCCGGAAGCAGTTTCATCAAATGAAGCAGACAGCAGTTTATCAGAAAGCTCTACTATATTTATATTTAAATGCAGCCCAAGCAATGCTTCAGCAGCTTTTAAACCTATAAGGCCTCCTCCAAGTATAGATGCGGTTTTTATTGAATACTCATTGATATATTTTCTTATCATGATTGCATCATCAAGTGTTGTGAGGGTAAAAATTCCCTTTACGGAACTCATTGCCTCATCCAGGCTTAGGGTTTTACCTGTTTTATCGATAACCCTTATTTCTGGAATTATTGGCCTGCCTCCGCTTGCAATAAGAAGCTTATTATATAAATACTGGTTTCCCTGCTCTGTTATAGCTAAATTATCACTGCTCTTTATTGATACAACATTTTGGTTTGTTTTTAAATCTATATTGTTTTCTTCATAGAAATTGCTTTTTTTAAAATAAAGATTGCCGGGTTCAAGCCTTCCGGCAAGATAGTATGTTGTGAGAGGCTTTGAGTAATTACTGTATTTTTCCTTTGTCAGAACGGTAATTGGCGAATTTTTATCATTTTTCCTTATATTTTCTGCAGCAGAAAGCCCTGCAGCAGAATTGCCTATTATAAGGTAGTCTGTATTAAGAATGTTTTTATTTTTAACCATTTTTATATTCATTCCTTTCGCGCTTCCCGAAGCGCTGAACGCTTTCAAGATAAAGATACGGCCCTTTTTATATTTCCTTAATTTTTAGCGCCTCATTCGGGCAGTTCTTTACGCACACAGGCTCTTCTTCGTCAAAGCACAAATCACATTTTGAAGCAACTTTTTTTGATTTTATATCTCTTTTTATCACTCCGTAAGGGCATACCATTATACAGCTCCAGCAGCCGACGCATTTTTCTTCATCGCATATAACAACGCCTGTATTCTCGTTTTTTGCCATTGCCCCGGAAATGCATGCGCCTGTACACGGGGCATCCTCGCAATGCCTGCACTGTATTGCAAAAGAGTTGCTTCCTATTTCCTCGACAAGAACCCTTGCCAGGGTGCCGGGCTGGTCCTCCCTGAAAGCTTTAAGTATTTTTTTGCTTTTTGAATGTTTTACCTGGCAGTATATCTCACATAACCTGCATCCTATGCAGTACTGCTCATCTATAAAAATCTTTTTCAATTAGAGTCCGCCTTTACTAATAATCTTTTTGGACATTACAGTTTTCTTTACACTGCTACCATGCCTGCCCCGCGTGTTTTATTCCAAGTATTGAAAGTTCGATTTCGCTTAAATTAATTCCCCTTAAATGTTCCCTGTTTCCCCTTAAGCTTTCAATTGCATTTATTCCTGCCCCTCCAAGCATTTCCTTTATCTCATGTGACCATGCCCGCAAAAGCCCGGAAAGCCTTTTTGTCCCTATTGAAGGGTTAAGCCTTTTTGTAAGGTATGGATCCTGCGTTGCAATGCCCCAGTTGCATTTTCCTGTATAGCATTTCTGGCAAAGGTGGCAGCCAAGCGCAATAAGCGCTGCTGTCCCGATATATACAGCGTCTGCCCCAAGAGCAATTGCCTTAATAATGTCAGAGCTTGAGCGGATGCTTCCTGCAATAATGATTGCAGCTTTATGCCTTATTCCTTCCTCCCGCAGGCGGGTATCCACCGCTGCAAGAGCCAGTTCTATTGGTATTCCCACATTGTCCCTGATTGCCTGCGGAGCAGCTCCTGTACCTCCCCTGAATCCGTCTATTGCTACAAAATCTGCGCCTGCGCGCACTATGCCGCTTGCAATAGGGGCAATATTGTGGACTGCTGACACTTTAACGCCAACGGGCTTTAAATAATCCGTGGCTTCCTTAATGGCATAAATAAGCTGGGCCAAATCCTCTATTGAATATATATCATGATGCGGGGCGGGAGATATTGCATCTGAACCCTCCGGAATCATGCGCGTGCTGGAAATATCGGCGGTAACTTTTTCCCCGGGCAAATGCCCGCCTATGCCGGGTTTTGCCCCCTGCCCTATTTTAATCTCAACTGCAGCCGCGCTTCTTAAGTACTGCCTGTTTACGCCAAATCTTCCTGATGCAACTTGCACTATTGTGTTTTTTGCAAAATGCTGCAGGTCTTTATGCATTCCGCCCTCGCCTGTATTATAAAAGGTTCCAAATGAATATGCTGCAGACGCCAGCGATTTGCATGCATTAAGGCTTATTGAGCCATAAGACATCGCGCTAAAAAGTATTGGCGTTGAAAGCTCAAGATGGGGCCCGAGTTTTGATTTTAATTTAAATCCGCTGTCATTTTTTTCAATTTCAAGCTTTTCAGGTTTTGCGCCTATAAATGTTTTTATCTCCATTGGTTCACGGAGCGGGTCTATCGATGGATTTGTAACCTGCGCCGCATTAAAAAGGATATGGTCCCAGTATACAGTATGCGGTTTGTCTGAACCCATGCCTGTAAGAAGCACTCCTCCTGTTTCTGCCTGCTTATATATATTTTTTATGTGAGCTTGCTGCCAGTTGGAATTATCCTTAAATTCTGCAGCTTTTTTTCTTATGGTGATAGCTTCGGTGGGACAAAGTGATTCGCATCTGTGGCACCCTACACATTTGCTGGCCTCGCTAAGCACTGTTTTATCATCAGCATCATACTCGTGCGCATCATTTGAGCACTGCCTTACGCATACCTCACAGGATATGCATTTATTTAAATCCCTTTCAACAACAAATTCAGACTGGTTTAATTTTAATGGCATTTTTTAATCCTTTTTCTTCACGCGGCCTATAACAGGGATACCGCCTTGGGGCCGCCATACAATATCAGGCTGCGGGCAAACTTTTATTATTGCCGACTCCTCACTTGAAACATACAAATAGTCATTTTTTCTTGCTGCAACCATGGGGCGAAGTTTAATCCTGTCGTTTAATGCATACATGAAATCATTATGCCCGGCAATAATACTGAAAGGCCCGTTAATAAGCGCTCCTCCATACATTATCCTTAAAGTGCTTGCAAGCTCCCTGTCATCTTCAGGCATTTCCTCAATACGTTCCCAGAGGGGCGCTGCAAGTATCATGTTCAATAATTCAATATCCATATTTTTTTTCCTGGCAAGAAGGTCAAAAAGATATGTTATTACTTCAGTATCAGTAGAGAGGCTGCACTCATAACCCAGGCTTGCCACATATCTCTGGTTCCTTCCGTATGATGAAATTTCACCATTATGCACAATTGAGAAGTTAAGCAGCCCAAAAGGATGCGCGCCTCCCCACCAGCCAACGCTGTTTGTGGGAAACCTGCCATGGGAGGTCCACAAGTAACCTTTATATTCATCCAGCCTGAAATAATGGCCTATGTCCTCCGGAAATCCCACACCTTTAAATATACCCATATTTTTACCGCTCGAAATAATATATGCGCCGCTAACCCGGGCGTTCATTTTAAGCACAAAATCAACTATAAAATCATCCTCTGAAAAATTATCAACAGGGACGTTTCTCTCATACAGGCTGTAAATATCCTTGAGCTTTAAAAAATACCTGAAAATCATCGGGGGATTTTCTATGGCCGGGGATCTTTTTGTGGGCAGCTCCTCAAAATACAGGACTGCAAAACTTTTTTTAAGTATATCCTCCATCCTGTTTCGCGCATCACTATCGTCATAAAGTATATGAAATGCCCAGTCATTTTTATACTGGGGATATATGCCATATGCTGCAAACCCCCCGCCAAGCCCGTTTGAGCGGTCATGCATCATTTCAATACCGTCAATTATCGTCCTGCCGTCAAAACAGCTGCCGCTTTCATTTAAAACGCCAAATACGGCGCAGCCTGAAGGAACCCTGTAGCCTGGATAATCAGATTTTTTATTTTTTATTAAAGATATACTCATTTTTATTATATGTACTCTGCCAAATATTGCTGTAAAAATAAAAAAGCCCCAAAAGACGTATCTGTCTGTTGCGGCTTCATTACCACTTTACCTTGCATAAAATACAGCTTTGTAAAAATATGCTTAAAGTAATTAATAATATATTTACATTTTAAAAGTGTATGATAACTGTTTTTTCAAAAAAGTCAAATTTAAGTCAAATTTTTAAAGCCGGGCCAGGTAATAAACCCGGCTAAAAAGCATAAAATTAAAACTATATATTATTTACAGTAAAAATATTTTTAAATTTTTGCGCCAGACTGGTTAATCAGGAATATATTTTCTTCATGTCTTCAAGAGTAAGCGGCTCATAATCAGCTGCATGCCCTGCAGTACCGAAGTCTATCATCTTGCCTTTAACAACCTCATAAACTGCCTTCCTGGCTGCCCCAAAGTAAGTTCTCGGATCAAATTCAGCCGGATTTTCTGCAAAGAATTTTCTTATTGCCCCGGTCATTGCAAGCCTTCCATCTGTGTCTACATTTATCTTCTTTATTCCAAGCTTAATGGCTTCCTGTATTGCTGACATGGGGACGCCGACTGCATCCGGCATCTTACCGCCATAATTATTAACCAAATCTATAAGCTCCTTTGGAACTGATGATGAGCCATGCATGACAAGCGGTGTACCGGGTGCTTTCTCCCGCACCTGCTTTATTATTTCCATCTTTATCATATCTTTTGCCACTTCCGGATCAACCTTGAACTTATATGCGCCATGGCTTGTGCCGATTGCAAGAGCAAGGGCATCGACACCGGTAATTTTTATAAACTTCGCAGCTTCATCCGGGTCAGTCAGTTTAACTTTTCCCGAACCCACGCCATCTTCAATCCCGCCAAGTGTGCCCAGCTCGCCTTCCACTGTTACGCCAAGATTGTGCGCATAATCAACGACAGCTTTTGTAACTTCCACATTTTCATCAAATGTAGTGGGGGTTTTGCTGTCCTCTTTTAAAGAACCGTCAATCATAACTGAAGTAAAACCAAGCTCTATTGCAAGCTTGCAAGTATCAAGGCTGTTTCCGTGGTCAAGGTGCAGGGCAACAGGTATTTCCGGGTTGTCTTCTATGGCTGCAGCGACCATGTGCTTTATATAATACATATTTGTATATTTTAAAGCGCCACGGCTGGCCTGTACTATTACAGGCGACTGGGTTTCTTTGGCGGCCATCATAATCCCCTGTATCTGTTCCATATTATTGACATTGAAAGCCCCAACCCCATAGTTTTTTTTCATTGCTTCATCGAGAATCTGTTTCATTGGAACAAGCGGCATGATAAATCCTCCTGAAATAAAAAATAATAATAGTATCTGTTATAAAATATACTTGGCAGAATCACTTTAAAAAATCCCAAATAATAATACAACAGTAATCATATTAAAGAAATAAAAAATTAAATCTTCTTCATTGCGTTTGAAAGCACAATGGCATCTGCAACTTCCCTCATGGTTTTACGGTTATCCATTGCAAATTTCTGTATTTTCTTGAATGCTTCATCCTCAGAAATAGAAAGTTCCTTCATTATTACGCCCTTAGCTTTTTCCACTGATTTTCTTGTTTGTAGCTCTTCTTTTATAACCTGTGTCTCTACAACAAGCCTGTAATTCTCGATAACTATTGCAGCCTGGTCAGCAACAGTTGAAAGTATGCTTATTTCATAGTCAGTGAATTTGTGGGGCGATGAAGTATAAATATTTAAAGCGCCAATTACTTTGTTTTTCAGGTGCAGCGGCACAGAAAGCATGGAAACCAGCCCTTCTTTGACTGCAATGTCCTTGAATTTATAATTTTCACATTCCAGTATATTTTCTACAGCCAGGGGCTCATTCTCAAGCACGACTTTTCCCGCTATACCTTCCCCCACTTTTAATGGGTTTTTATTTATGTATTCCTTGCTTATGCTTTGTGTAGCTTTAATTGTCAGCTCCTGTTTTCCAGGATCCAGCAGCATCAGTGAGCATATTTTTGAGCCCAGGGTTTCAGCAGTAACATTTACAATGAGCTTTAAAATATCATCAAGGTACAAATCCGAAGTAATTGCTTCACTTATTTTAAGAAGGGCATTTACAATTTCCCTTGAGCTGCTGTCATTTCCAGCGCCAGCCGGCATTTATTTATCCTTTTTTTAAAATTAAATAAAAAGTTTCAAAGGTTATTATACAATATATAATTTTAAATTTGGATTATTGATTTTTATAAAAGCCGCACAAAAAAGCCGCAGGCAAAGCTTTACAAAAAACCCGGATAAAGTTAAAATTCATGATTGCTGACTGATAATTTAACTTCAGCCAGGATAAAATGTTGCTGTTACCGGCAGCAGGGTTTAAAATCACCCTTTTAGGCGCATTCGTCTAGTGGCCCAGGACATAGCCCTCTCACGGCTAAAACAGGGGTTCGAGTCCCCTATGCGCTACCAGTACATTTTGATAAAAAATCAAAAAGTAATTTCGAATTGTTTTCTAGATTTCTTAAGATTGTTTTTTGCCATTTTTTTGGTAGGGAATTAAATATATCTGAAATCTTTTTTTTCTGTGTTTTGTTGCCTAATAAAAATTCTCCGATTTCTTTAGCCGATGTTAAATCCCGTAGCTGCTTTTCCTTACTTGAGCGTCTTTCAAATATGATAAATTTATGGAGCACATACGCAGCAGGTTCAGGAACTACAACTGTCATATCCAGGTATTTAACTTTTATTGTATGAGATTGAAGAAGATTTAGAAATCTTAAGCCCTGGGCATTAATATGTAATTTTGGAATCCTGTATGGCTCGTTGCCTTTGCCCTTTCCAAGATCGGCAGTTAAAAATTCCAGCTCAAGTTCCGGATGAACATATTTAGTATAGCCAGTCATATAATTTTGAAGAGGTATGAAATCTAAATCTTCTAATATTTCCGGTATATTTATCTCTTTTTTCATCCTGGGAGGATTTGGAATTAAAAAATCAATATCTAAAGTCCTAAGAAGTGGTATCTCGGGAGCGTTGGAAAAATAATCTTTGTAGAAATAGTGGCACCAGCTTCCAATAAGAATAATATCTTGCAGAACGCCTGCATTATGAAGTGTATTTAATATTTTGAAAAACAGATTACTTTTTCTTTTCACTGGATATCTTTTCAAGTTTTAATACATCTCTTTTAACCTGGTTGAATAGCTTTTGAAGCTTTCTTCTTTCTTTTATGCTGCCTTCAAGCTTAGAGATTTCATCTTCATTTAATTTTCCTAAATATTTAAAAACATTTTTCTTATCATCTCTATAATTTAGATAATAATAAACATGCCCCTTTATTTTCTTTTTTATCAAGCTTCCTTTTTGATACTTCTTTAATTTATTCTCATAGTTTTTTTTAAGGTTAATTAACCTGTTTAACTCTTCTTTTAAAATACCATTTAAAACTTCCATAATTACCCGCTAATTTTACCAGACAATTTATTTTTTTTAATATGCTGTCTGGTAAATTCTTTAACGTGTTACCAGACAATTATTAATTTATTATTATATGTCTGGTAACTAATGTCAATATGGGAATAGGTATATTTGAATAGGTATGTCTATATTTTATTATATTTTATATTTTACTTTAATTCATAGTTTACAACTTATTTAAAATCTCAATTATTAAGTTGTCAACAAGTTGTAAACTATTCTGTGTATTATTGCCTGTCATTACTTAAGAATAACTCCCTGTATATTTTAATTTCTTAATAATTAGTTTGAAATATTGTAACTTGGGGGCTACCAGTTATTTATTCATAATATTTTAAAATTCTGTCTTTACTGTGATTACTCTGTTTACCTTTAAAATATATTTCAATAAATTCTATTTTTTGTTCTTCTGTAAAAAATGCATAGATTATCCTGATACCACTATTTGAGCCACTGCCTTTTAGAGATCTACAACGGAATTTTTTGACTTTAAAAATTTCAGTTTTTATACCAAGATCACTGATTGGAAAGACCCTTGATGGAAAACCCCTTGGGTGCTTATTTAAAAATTGCTTTAATAAATTCAAATCTTCTTTCAGGCTTGGATATTTCTTTAATAGTTTTTCAAAATCTTTTTTAAACTCCGAAAGACTATCAAACTCCATATACTAATACTCCCTGACTGAGTGCATATCTTTTCTGTAGAAAACAGCTTCATAATCAATAATCTCAAGGTCAGGAGTAATTTCATAGGGTATATCCTCATGTGAATAATCTTCGATTTGATTAGCGTTCATCGAGGATAACCTTTCAATCACATTATCAATAATTTCTTTATCTCTAGCAGTTAATAAGCTTATATCAGCCCTTACCAATGGAATGTATTTTATTTGCCTGTAATTATGATAATCAATACTCGTCTTTAAGATTTTTTTACTTTCCAGTAACTCTTTTTCTATTTCTTCAAAATGGCAGGGAGCCGGGCCATGCTCTATTTTTCTATATAATTCTCCTGTTAAGTACTCCTCATTTAACTCATAGTAATCAAAATCAATAAAGTACAATAATTTATATATAACAGTTTTTCCAACATTAATTTTTGAACCACATTTTTCTACTATGTAAAGTAAGATTTGCTTAAACTTTCCTTTATTAAATATAGGTTTTTCTTCTTTACTTTTTAAATTTAATTCTTTATCACATTTATTCTTGTAAAGTAGTTCCTCTATGGATAAATCAAACAATTTTGCAAATAATGCCAACTCATAACTGGAAACCTCCCTTTTGCCTGATTCAATTAAAGATATTGCAGACCTTGGTATATTCATATTTTCTGAAAGTTTTTCTTGAGAATACCCAAATTCTTCTCTATATTTTTTTATGAGTTCACCTAATTCTTTATTATTATTTATTTCTAGATTATGCATTTTACCTCCTAATACTTGAAATAATACAATATGTTAGAAATAAAGGCAAGTATTGTTAGAAAATAAAACAAAATAATTGTATAAAAATTGATATTATATTAATAAGAACTTCATAACATGCAGTGACGCATTCTGCTTATTTATTGCAGTTTTCAATTTAATATAGGTTTTAAGGCAGTATTTGTCCTATCTGGTTTTTGCTTATATTATCAGTAAACCCTTTTTTTCCTTGCAAGCTGTATTATAATGCCAAGAACTATCAAGGCCATGCCGGTTATAACTGTTATTATTATGCCAAGGGCAGGGGTGCTTGCATCAGAAAGCCTTTTTAAAAGAATTCCAAGAAGCGACCATACAACAACAAGGCAATAGAACATATCATTTCTTGTAAATATCACAAGCAGCGCAATTATTATTCCCACAGCAATTACAAGAACTGCCCAGAACTGCTCACTTAAATTAAATCCGTTCCAGCCAATGTCTACAAGCAGGGCAGTGACATTTGCAATTGTTGCAATTGTAATCCAGCCCATGTATACACTGAAGGCAAGATGCGCAAGCCCTTTTTCAGCTCCGCCTGCATCAGATTTTCCTATTCTTAACCTCAGATATATTGACAGCAGCATTATAAAAAGAAGTACCATAAATATAAGGGAGAGCCACAAAATTTCATAATGCCAGGCAAAAATCCAGCCAATATTAAATAGTGAAGAAAGAAAAAACAGTATGCCGATTTTTTCCAATATGCCTACGCCGCCCGATCTTTTGCTAAAGGCAATTACCAGCTGGTATATAATATAAATACCAAGCAATAAATAAATAATGCCCCATATTGAAAAGGTTATACCTGCAGGTACAAATAAGTTCGGGTACTGGTCAGAAAGCTGGCCTGTTGTTTTATTATTTATTGGTAGTATTGTTGCAAGAGCATTTACTGCCACTGTTGCTATAAAAGCAATTAGGTTTAACAGGGACAAAAATATTTTCGCCTGCCTGGAGTATGCGCCATTACTCATTTTTCTTCTCCTTTTTTATAATGTTTTGCATTTGTCTGCAATTTATATAATATTCTACATTTTTTTATAAATTATAGATAAATATACCAGAAATTTTTATTAACAGGTAATCAAATATCAAAAAACCTGTTCCTGCATTTAAATTCTTAAGCTAAAAAAGCTTATAACTGTGGTTTAACCGGCATAATTAATATTAATTTTTAATAACATTTTTAATGCCATCTTTTTCACTTCGCTCAAGTCATATAAAGGCATGAAATAGGAAAAAATATAAAACCCCTTTTTATATATAATGATAGTATTTATAATTAATAAATATATATATATTTTTATAAAAAATAAATTAATAAATATATTGATTTTAATATAATATTAATATATAATTTAGAGACTATGATTAAAAGAATTAAAATATTTAAAGATTATTTTACCGGGCAAAAAGGCGCTTCTGCCACTGAATACGGGGTAATTATTGCAGGGGTGGCAATTGCACTTATCTTTGTTTTCTTTACAGTCACAGGAGCTTTTAACAGGGGATTTGAAGTAATTGTAAATACTCTTAATAATGCAGTAAACAGGTAGCTGCTGTATCATACTGATAAATCCCAGTTATTTTCAGGCTGCCTGCATTTATTACTTAATAATATATTTTACATATTTGCAGCAACACTAAAGATTTAATAAAACCTGTAAAATGACCTTATCCTGCTGTGGGCACCTTCCTGTAAATCATATGAAGTATTATGCCTTTTACAATTATTATTATAAAAAACCCTATTGTAAGCATAAATATTAAAAACGTTGCCTGCTGCCATTTCCACTCATTTCCCCACACAAGAAACCTGTATCCATAACTCCATAAATACAGAAATGGGGGAAGGACAATAACTGCAAAAAGAGAAGAAACGACATTCTGGTTCACTTTATGTTTTTTCTTTAAAGTATATTTATAAGTGAAACCTATGCAGAGAGCGGCTGCAAGCACTATAGAAAACTGCAGCGGCATAAGCACAACTGATATGCCCATTGCCGTGGCTATGCCGCCGCCTCCCCTGAACCTGTAGAAAACCGGCCAGTTATGGCCGGCTAGTACTGCAAGGCTTGCAATGACAATTGTCAGCATATCAAGACCGATCAAAATACCTATTCCGGGAACAAGCGCGCCTTTGCCGCAGTCAAAAATAAATGTGGGCAATGCAGCCTTAAAACCGTACTGCCTGCCTGCCCCGGCAGTTCCTGGCCTGTCAATTTTACCAAACCCATCTTTTTTTAATATCCTGGCAATAACATATCCAAAAACCACAGAGCCAAGAAGATAACTTGCAATTATATAAAAAATCCTGAAATAGATGCTTTCAACCATTACCGCCCCTCAGATATTATTTAAAATTTTTTTTATTATAACAGAATAAGAATTATAAAATCAGGTTTTTAATAAATTTTTAATATACATATTAAAACATTAGTAATATATAAGCGTCTATTTAGTCAATAAATATTTATCATTTAAAATTAAATATGTGTATACTTAAAAATTAAAAAAATATTATTGAAAGGAATAAATAATGGAAGATTTCTGGCTGCCGGTAAAAGACTTTATTTTCCTCTCTGTTTTCCTGCTTATTGCTATCATACTTAAAAATAAAATTGGTTTTTTCAAAAAATTCCTGGTGCCAACTGCAATAATTGGCGGATTTATCGGCCTGATATACAGGTCCATACTCGAGTTTACAACAGGCGCGCAAGATCTTGCCGTACTTAAACTGAATCCTGATTTGCTGGGCAAACTCGTTTACCACCTTATGGCTATAGGGTTTATTTCACTGGCTTTAAAAGAGCGATCAGCAACCTTAAAACATAATAAAAAAGACAATGTAAATACGGGTCTTGCAATTACCAGCGCATATCTTATCCAGGGTATTTTTGGATTTGCAATATCACTTCTTCTTGCATATACAATCCTTCCCAATCTTTTTCCCCCGTTCGGGCTCCTTCTGCCCCTTGGATTTGCCCAGGGCCCGGGACAGGCATATTCTATAGGCACAAGCTGGGAAGCACTTGGATTTATAAATGGAGGAAATATTGGGCTTTCAATTGCAACTATAGGATATCTTTGGGCCATATTTTTTGGAATACCTCTTCTTAATTTCCTTGTACGCAGGAAAGAAAGGCTCGGGCTCGTGGGCCTTGAGAAAGATTATAAAGAAACTCATGCGCCAGGCAATAATCTTGAAGAAAAACATACTGAAAATATTCCAAGAAAAATATTTATTGACAGTCTTTCAGTGCAGATAGTGCTTATTGGAATCGTTTATGTTATCACGTATTTTGTTCTTAAGGGAATCACACTTGCTTTAAGCCCGCTCGGCAATTACGGCGATACTGTTTCACAGCTTCTGTGGGGCTTTCACTTTGTTATCGGCACAATGATAGCAATACTTGTAAGAATTATACTTAATGCCCTTAAGCGTAAAAACTTTCTTCATATAAATTACCCTGATAATTATACCCTGCAGAGAATTTCTTCAGCTTCATTTGATTATATGATTGTTGCAGCAATTGCAGCAATATCCGTTGTTACCTTTAAAGAAAACTGGATAGCAATACTTATAGTAACAACAGCAGGAGGCATTATTACCACATTGTATGCAGTTCTTCTATGCAGGAGGATATTTAAAAGTTATGTAATAGAGCATATCGTCTCCCTTTACGGCACCTGGACAGGTACAATTTCAACAGGAGTTGCGCTTTTGCGTGAAGTTGACCCCGAGTCAAAATCAAATGCTGCTGAAAATCTGGTTCTTGGCAGCGCTGTGGCGCTTCCGCTGGGGGTGCCGCTGATGTTTATCCTTGGGCTTGCAATAAACGGCTACAGGGTAAACAATCCCATGCTTTACCTTTATACACTGATTATATTTATAGCATTTTTTACAGTACTTTTACTTATTATGATTATAAAAAGAAAAAGGAACGAAAAAAGCGCAGCCTGATTTATTTTAAAAATCTTTTATGAATAGTACTGGTCTTAGAAAACGGTATTTTGGTCACTTAACTTAACCATTATATTGAATTTTTTAACTTGCCTCCACACAAAAACAAAGGTTATAAGTATAGAGAAGAAATTTGATACAGGCACAGCCATCCATATGCCGCTCAGTTCAAAAAAAAGCGGAAGCACTATAATTGCGGGTATAAGCAAAAGAAGCTGTCGCGAAAGTATTATAATAAGCGAAGGAACAGTTTTGCCTATAGCCTGGAAAAAACTTCCGCCCAGTATCTGAAACCCTATAAAAGGCAGGAAAATTACTATAATCCTGATGGGGGTAATACCCATCTGCAGAAGCATTTCGTTATCTGTAAATATTCCAAGAATCTGTCTTGGAGCAAACATTAAAAGAACAAATCCCGTGCCTGCAATTACAATTGTCCATATTACTGCCTCTTTTAAAACAGTTTTTATCCTGTCGTATTGCCTGGCTCCATAATTAAAACTTACAAGTGTTGAAAAGCCCTGGGCAATGCCAATTATGGGCATTTCAATCAAATTTAAAACCCTCAGCCCAATTCCCATTATGGCTATGTACATATTATTGCCATAATGAAGTATGCTCCTGTTAAAAATTAAAAACACCACACTTCCCACAACCTGGAGGGCAAAGGAAGGAAATCCGACAGCAATAATCTCTTTTGATAGATCCGGGTAAAGCCTGAATAATTTCAATTTAAAATGGTAAATGCTTTTTGAGGATTTAAAAAAACTAATAATATACGCAGCGCTCATAAACTGGCTTATTATAGTAGCAATAGCAGCTCCCCTTACGCCCATGCCAAAACCAAAAATAAATACAGGGTCAAGTATAATATTGCAGACAGCCCCAATAAGCATGGCATACATGGCAGCCCTTGGCTTGCCCTCTGCCCTTATAAGATTATTTGAACTGATGGCAAAAGAAAAAGAAATAAAGCCTATAAGTATTATTGACATATAATCTTTTGCCAGTTTCAGGGTTTCGGTTGAGGCGCCAAAAAAATAAAGTATTTTATCTATGAATATATATGCAAGAACCATAAGAACTGAGCTCAAAACCAAATTAAGAAGTATGCCTGTGCCGGCAGTCTTTAATGCCTTTTCTGAGTTGCCGGCCCCTAAAGACCTTGATATGACGGATGCCGAGCCTATTCCAACCATAATGCCGACTGCCATAATTATAAGCTGTATGGGCAGTACTATTGTAAGGGCAGTAATTCCCAGGGGTCCAACTCCCCTTCCAACAAACAGCGTATCTACAATGTTGTATAGCGCGCTTACAAGCATTCCAATTATCGCAGGGCTTGAAAACCTGAAAAGCAGGCTCCTCAGATTGCCGTTTAAGATTTGCTGTCTTTGTTCTTCCATTTAAATTTTTTAACAAAAATAGAGATTAAAATAATTCAGTTTCCGATAGAGGCAAGACCTCTTTGCCGGAAACTGAATACTGGTGTTTAAAATAATATATTTATTTAGAAATGAAACAGTTTGCCGGAGAGGTCCGCCACAAGCACCGCTGTTTCTATTGCCACAACACTTATAAGCTTTATCAGTATATTCATTGAGGGCCCTGCAGTATCCTTTAAAGGATCCCCTACAGTATCGCCAACAACTGATGCTGCATGCTCCGGGGTCCCGCTTTTGCCTTCTTCCTCGATTTTTTTCTTTGCATTATCAAGCGCCCCGCCGGCATTTGCCATGTATATGCCCTGGGCAAAGCCTGAAAGCAGGGTTCCGACTATAAGCGCAACAACACCACCCGGGCCAAGAAGAATACCTGTTACTACCGGTATTGTAAAAACAAGTATGCCCGGCAGTATTATACCTCTCTGGGCTGAGCGCGTAACTATTGAAATAAATGTTTTCGGGTCACCCTGGGACTTGCCTGCAAGTATGCCTTTTATCTGTTTTCTTGCCTCTACAACAACTTTATTGGCTGCATTTCCCACTGCCTTAATAAGCATTGAAGTAAACATAAACGGCAATATAATTCCAATAAATAAGCCCACCAGGATTTTAGGGTCTTTAATGAAATCAAGGATGACTGCTGATGTTAAAAGTTCAATTTTTGAGAAATATGCCTGTCCAAGAGCAAGCGCCGTAATTGCCGCGCTGCCGATTAAAAGGCCCTTTCCTATGGCTGCAGTTGTATTTCCAACAGCATCAAGCTTATCGGTGATCTTTCTTACGCCTGCCGGCTGCTCAGACATTTCAGCTATGCCCCCTGCATTGTCTGCAATAGGTCCGTAAACATCAATAGTTATTACAAATGCAGAAGTGCTAAGCATGGCTACTGCTGCAATAGCAACTCCGTACAGCCCTACCTGGAAATTTGTGCTTCCACCGGATATGTAGAAAGAAAAAAGCATTACAGCAATGACTGTAAGCGCAGGCAGTATCGTGCTTTCCATTCCATATGCAAGCCCGTTAACCACAAGAGTGGCGGGCCCTGATTTTGCGCTTTCTGAAATGCTTCTTGTTGGCCTGTATCTTGCATCAGTATAAAGCAGCGTAAAGAGCCCTATTAAAAAACCTGCGGCCAGCCCTCCAAGGCAGCAATAATAAAGGAAATTATAACTTGCGCCTATTACATACCTTATAATAAAAAATGCCAGGGCCATTATAATGACAACTGTTATCAAAAGGCCTGAAAGTGTTGTTCCTGTAAGCATCGAGACAGTTGCATTTGCCTTATATCTTGCAATTACCAGTTTCATTATAAGGATTGCAATTATTGAAGCCAGTGCCCCTGCAGCTGCTATTACCATGGGCAGCAATAAACTGTTTAACATAACAGGAAGGCCCTTAAAAGCAACAAAACCTAGAAATTGCGCAGCTATTATTGCCCCCACCCAGGATTCCAGGGCATCCGCTTTCATACCCCCGACATCGCCTACATTATCGCCTACATTATCAGCTATTGTTGCAGGGTTTCTCGGGTCGTCTTCTTTAAGCCCTGATTCAACTTTTCCAACGTAATCAGCGCCCATATCCGCAGCTTTTGTAAATATCCCGCCGCCGGTCCTCATAAAAAAGGCTGCAAAAGAAGTTCCTATTGTAAACGTGATAAGTATGGTTACAATTCTCTGCATGTCTGCTATCTGGTCAAGACCGCCCCGTCCATACCACCAGTAAAGGATGTTAAACCACAATGCCGTGTGCAAAAGCGCAACTGTTCCCAGCATCATGCCTGACGAAGATGCAGCAGTAAAAGCAACATTCATAGCTTCGCCAAGCCCCTTTTCCCTGGCTGCATGAGTTACCCTGGAATTTGATGTTGTAGATATCCATAAGCCAAGGTATCCGATGAGCAGGCTAAATATCATGCCTGTAGCAAAAGCGGGTATTGACTCAATATAGAGAAAACCAAAATATACCATAACACCAAGCAATGCAGTTATAACAAAAAAGAAAATAACTATGACTTTAAGCTGCTGCATAAAATATGCCTTGCTGCCTATAAAAATCGCATGCGAGATTTCTGCCATTTTCCCGGAGCCGCGGCTTTTCTTACTTACAAGCAACGCAAAAACAATAGCCATAATAAGGGAAAGTGCAGCGCCTATAAAAGGGATGATTCTTATCAAAAGTAATTTTGTCATTAAGTGCCCTCTTTTTTTTATTGCTGATACTATGCTTAGATTAAATAACCAAACTTTTCAAAAATACTATATAGATACAAAAGTTTTCCTCTTATAAAAATCATAAGATTATAACAAAAAAGAACTGATAAATATATAGTTAAATCTTCTTTCACGTGTTGATTTGAATTGGAATATTTATAAATGCTTTTGCCGGTATTTTAAATATTTAAAAAACTATTTTTGCTGCAGGATAAGCGCGCTATATAAAATATAAATATATTATTTAACCGTTTTTTTTCTTTTGCCCTTATTGTTAAGAATTAATTTACTGAAGACCTCTACAGTGTCCTTTATGCTGTTATTCCAGGAAAAAACTTCCTCTACCCTTTTTTTATTTTTCCCGCCCAGCATTCTTGTCTGCTCAGGATTATCTATTGCCCAAAGGATTTTTTCTGCAAGATTTAGGGCACTGTCGCCCTGCGCATAAATTCCCCCGTCTTCAAGAAACCGCCGGTTATTCTTTGAATCAAAGCACACAACAGCAAGACCGGCTCCCATATAATTAATGACTTTTCCACTTGCCTCGCCTGCCTTGTCAACCTTAGGCTCAACTGCTACATCGCTTATTTGCAGGTAATCAGGAAGATCAAAATAATCCACCATCCCGCTCATATATACATTTTTTTCAACTCCCAGCCCCCTTATCCTTTTTTGGGTTTCTTCCACAGGGTACCCGACTATAAGAAAATGAATATCTTTTCTTTTTTTTAGCACCATCGGTATTGCATCAACCAGGTTCCATATTCCTTTGGCTTCAAGAAGCGCCCCGGTAAAAATTACAAGCGGACAGTTTTGCGGAATGCCAAGTTCTTTCCTGAATCCTTTCTTGGCGGGCCTGTTGAAAAAATCAGTATGCACGCCATCAATAACAACTTTAACTTTTTCAGGGTTTATCTTAAACCTGTTTTTAATTATATCCCCGTTTGATACTGAGCTGCAGATAAAGAAATCCGGCATCCTGCAAATAAATTTTTCAAAATTATGGAAAAACCATTTAACAGCGCCGCCTTTTAACCAGTTAAACGTACCAAGCTCAGAAGTAAGGCTTCCCTGCACGTCAAATACAAGCGGCACTTTACCAAAAGATATAAGATATTTTACAAGCCCCCCGACAAATGCGCCTTCGTGAAGATGGCCGTATATAATATCAGGTTTTTCCTTAAGATATACTGAAGCTGCCTTAAAAAAAAGAAGTATGTCAATATAGAATTTATGCCAGGAGGGCCCTGCTTCAAGCTTTTTATACCACGGAATATTTATAATCCTTCTTATATCAAGGCCTTCAAGATCCCTGCCGTTATGGTATGTACATATAATATTATAATGATTGTAATTCTTAAGTGCAGCCATTTCACCAAGAATCCGCATATGGCAGCCTCTATCTGCAAAAAATGGCGTTGGCACAATGTTTAAGACTTTAATAGTTTTTAATTTTTCTCCAGGCATTAAAATGCTTTCCTTCAATATTTAATTGTATAAAAATATTACTTATATATTTTATGGATTTGATTTAATTTACTATGCATTATAACATGAATATTTTTAAAGAATAAACTGTAAAAAATTATCCCCGAAGGTTATAATTAACAAATAATAATATGCTATTAATATGGATTTATGACTGATTTTACAATCAGCTAATAATTCTTCATATTTATAAAGAAAGGAATTTTTATGGGCATTTTTGGAATTCTACTTTTTTTGGCCGGTATTGTCATGCTGGTTATCAGTATCGTCAGCGCGCTTCCTGTAATTTTTATTATTAGTATTGTGTTTATAGCTGTTGGCTTTCTTTTCTTTTTGTTTGCCGGTTTTCGCACAGTAAGGCCCACCCAGAAGGGAATTGTTGAAAGATTCGGCAAATATATGAGGACAAGGGATGCCGGGCTTACATGGATAATTCCCATGGTTGAAAAAATGTACAGGGTAAATATTACTGAACAGATGGTTGACATACCTCCTCAGATGGTTATAACCCAGGACAAACTTAATGCTTCAGTTGATGCTGTTGTTTACTACAAGATAAAAGATGTAAAAGCAAGCATATACAATGTTGATGATCACAGGGCGCAGCTTACAAGCCTTGCAAGAACAACTTTAAGGGCTGTTATCGGGAATATGACCCTTACAGATGCAAATGAAAAACGGGCATCTATAAATGAAAAAGTTGAAATAGTGCTTGATAAAGAAACTGCAAGTTACGGAGTTGAGGTGCTGAGATGCGAAATTCAGAAAATAGAGCCGCCTGCAGATGTACAGGCATCTATGAATAATGTTGTAAAGGCTGAGCAGGAAAAAATTGCAGCAAGGGATTATGCAACCGCCACGGAAACAAGGGCAGACGGCGAAAAAAGGGCTGAGATCAAAAAGGCTGAAGGTGTAAAACAGGGCCTGATTCTTTCCGCTGAAGGACAGGGAGAAGGCATAAAAATTGTAGCAAATGCTGAAGCTGACAGGATAAAAATAGTAAATGAAGCTGCAGACAAGTACTTTATCGGCAATGCGCAGGTTTTAAGAAAACTTGAAACTGTTGAAGCATCCCTTAAGGAAAATGTGAAGTTTATAATTGATTCTGATAAAGTTGCAACCATAGTAACTGACGCTGCAGGGGTTTCGCCTATTCCTGTGGAGAAAAAGCAGGGCTCTTCTGCAAAACAGTAAATGGGTTTAAAGCTAAAAAAAATTTAATTTATATTTGAATTCTTTGTGTTAAGTTTTTACAGTTGTGGCCAGACATAGAATTGTGACGATATAAGTTTTAAATTATCATATTTTTAAGAATTACCGGAATTTAAAAACAGGCTTTTTGGCCTGTTTTTAATTTGATTCCTGATTTTCTATTTATTGCGCCTTACTTTTCTTTTTGCTGCAAAATAAAAATAATTATCCACCACAAGATACATAAATATAGCCAGGCATATGACAAAAGCTGTCGGCCTTAATACATATAACAGGTCGCTGATAAATAAATCTAACATCTTATTTCATTCCTTTTATTCAAATATAATTATCAAAATACTTTTATAATTATATTTGTATTTTATTATTGTTTTTAATTTATAAAATTATTATATTACTTTACTAATATTAAAGTCAATAAAATATTTATATAATTATTATACATATATAATATTATTTATATCTTTTTATTAGTTTTTACAGCTATCTGGAGTTTGCAAATAATTTAAAATAAATTTAATCCTTATAAGAATAGACTATTTCCTGCAGCTGTATTGTCACATCATACTACTGAATATATCTTATGCAGCTTATAGATAGAATGTATAAAAGCTAGAATCTGCAAAACAGCGGGCCTGCCTTGTTAATAATATAAAGGAACCTTTTTTATGGCGCTGTATTTATTAAAAAGGATAAGCCTGAAAGAAATAAAGCAGGGAGCCATGCTTTTTTATACTGTTTTGTATACTTAACTGAGAAAAAAGAATGTTTGTAAATTTGAAGACAAAAAAATTAGAGCTGGCCTGTAAGCCGAGTCCTGTTCTGATGGCCGGCAAATAAATTACCGGATACCAGCGGCAGTCATCCATCTGGGATAAATATTGCTATTTATCTCAAGCGGCCTTACCCGGAAGAAGAGCGGGCAACTCCATTTCTTCCCTATTTGGCCTTGCTTCGGGTGCGGTTTTCAAGGCCAGCCTGTTGCCAGGCTGCCGGTGAGCTCTTAACTCGCCATTTCACCCTTACCTGCCTGTAAAATAATTATATATTAAAGACAGGCGGTATATTTTCTGCTGCACTTTCGCTGAAGGCGCATTTACATAAGCCTCCGCCGGGTGTTACCCGGCACCCTGCCCTGTAAAGCTCGGACTTTCCTCCCGGGCTTACCTTTAAAAGCAAAATCGCAGATAAAAGTATATACCCGGGCGACTGCCCGGCCAACTCTTAATAATATGATATATGTAATTTTTAAAAAATCAAGCCGGAAGGAAATATCCAGACATGTCTATCCCTTCCCTGCAAAATAGCGCTTAGCAATACACAATCATTATTTTTGCGCAGTTTAAAAACATAGAAAAGTATGATAAAAGAAAGGTTTGCCTGATTCTGATTTTAAAACCTAAGACTTATCTTCAATTGTACCGAATTTAATATTATTGCCGTTTAAAAGAGTCTTATTTCCCCCAATGCCGTAAATTTCCCTGTCAAGAGCAATATTTACAAGCCTGTCTGCAGCACTGTTCTGTTCCCGCGGAATAAGCCTCAAATCCACAATCTCATAATCCTTAAGCCTTTTTACAATCTTTTTATAGATCTCAAAGAGGTTTTCATCCTTTATTTTCCAGATTCTTTTCAGCTGATTGTGAACAAGCTTGCTGTCGGTATTTATTATAATGCGCCTTACATTATAATTATTTTTATATTTCTTTATAACATCAAGCACTTTTTCAAGTGACCTGTATTCTGCAACATTATTAGTACATTGGCCTACATACTCTGCAATTTCCTCAATTATATTATCATTTTTATCATAAACAACTGCGCCCACTGCAGACGGCCCGGGATTTCCTCTTGAGCCGCCGTCAAAATATATTTTTAAATATTCAAAATTAAGATCCGCCAAAATGACTTCCCCATCAGTAAGATTCATATATTTTTAATGCTTCTTCAATTTTGTCACTGTTTATTACAAGCATTCTTGAACACATTGGGCATTTATGTATTTTCTGCCCGTCTTTTATATTCTGCAATTCCCCTGCAGAAATCTGCACACTGCAGGCCTGGCAGAAATTATTCTTCATAATTGAAACTGCAATTCCGTCTTTTCTTTTTCTGAGCTCATCATATTTTTTCAGTATTTCTGCAGGTATTTTCTTTATTACATCCAGCCTTATATTTTTAAGCTCTGATATTACTTTTTCAATCTCTTTAACGTTTGCTTCGATATGGCGGTTTAATTCTTCAAATTCCTTTTCAATAAGGTTTTTTTTCTCTGTAAGCTCTAAAAAAGCTGGGCGCTTTTCATCTATTTCTATCATCAGTTTTAATTCCCTGTCTTCCAGGTTTTCGTTTGACTGTTTTAACTGCTTTATTTCTTCCTGGTAATTCATAAGCTCCTTGGCGCTTGTAATTGTTCCACTGAATAATTTTTCATCTATTCTTTTAATCTTATCTTCCTGCATTTTTATAGTATCTGCAGCCTTCTTTCTGTCATGTTCAAGGGCTTCAAGCCCACTTCCAGAAATACTGCAGCTTTCCTTAACATTTTCATATTCATTTTTTAGCTTAAGAAGCTGCTCGTTTTTTTTAATCCTGTTGATTTCAAAAGCCTTTTTATAAATGATTTTCTCAATAGCCTGGAGTTCCACAAGTTTTGTAATATCAAAATTTTTTTCAGTCAATACAGTACCTCCACCTGGTATATCCGGTTTTGCTTTTAAATATTTCCAAATCTTTGTAGTCTTTTAAACTGTTGCTGAGAATATCATGCATAAGCCTGATTGCAAATTTTTCACTTTCACCATGGCCAAGTTCAATAAGCACTTTTCCGCATTCCACAATTTCGGTAACCCTGCTGTATTTAAGTTCACCAACTATGATAACATCACAGTCCAGTTCCCCAACCGAGAGCCTGTCTGTAAAAGAATTTGCGCTTCCATTTATAAATGCTGCCCTTTTTACAGGAAAATTATCAATATCAATGTCTTGCGGGCATGCAAGCCTTATGCATTCAAGTTCAAGATTTTTCTTAATGCCCTCTATAAAACCAGGCAGCATTTGCGCAGGTTCGACACTTCCATTACATGCAAGCCCAAAAGTATCAGGCATGTTTTCAAGTTTAAATATATCGTAAGCAGGTTCTTCATACGGATGCGCCTTTATTACCGACATGGTCAGTTTATCAAGATTTTTCTCCTCAACAATGCATTCTATTTTTATTTCATCAACAAAATTTACAGCACCCATTTTACCTGAATAAGGATTTGCATTTTTAAGGGGCATAAAAGTGCCCATGCCTTTTGTATTGAAGCTGCAGCTGCTGTAATTTGCATAGTTTCCGCCTCCGTTTTCAAAAATTGTATTTCTAACGCCATCTTCTGCTTCAGGGGGGACAAAAACAGAAAACTTATACCACTTCTGCCCGGCTTTCTCCAGGAGCTTTATGTCTTTAAGGCCGATTATCCTGGCAATACTATCGTTTAAGCCCCCGTGCATGGCATCAAAATTTGTATGTGCAATATAAGCTGCAATGTTATTTTCAATAAGCTTAAACAACATGCTGCCTTTTATATCACTGCTTAATATATTCTTTATAGGATTAAATATAAGGGGATGGTGCGCTATTATAAGGTCTGCTGAACCTGATAAAGCTTCATTTATTACGCTGCTGTTTATATCAAGAGTTACCAGGACTTTGCTTATATTATTTTCCGGCCTGCCGATCTGCAGGCCCACAGGATCACCTGGCAGCGCGATATCTCTGTTAAATACTTTATCCAGAATGGCTGCAAGCTCATTAAGTAACATAGGCAAACATAAAATCTAATTGCAAAATAAAAAGAACATAATAAAAGAATATAATAATATAAAATTAAAAATAATGGTATAAGAATAAGAGTTAGGTGTGTTTCTTGCAGGTCCTGGAGTACTATTCTGGGGTATTTCCAGGCTGCAGAAGGCGGATTTAAAAAAAGAAGAAACAGAAGGAAGAGAAAAAACAGGGTGGTATTTAAAGGCATGGCACTCACAGGAGGGACAGTAAAACTGTTCCCTCCTGTTTTTAATAATTATTTAAACAATCTGTATTTTTTTCCCCTTTGTATCTCCTTTAAAATCTTCCACTGCATGTTCCCATGCTTCCAGCCCTATATCATCATTATAATAAAGGGGCGATTCATTTAAATGCGCCAGGGCAATTTTGCCTGTTATTAAAAGGTCATCATTGGTTACATTCGTATGAGAGTCAACTGTTCCATGCTCCAGTTCAATGTTTATACCTTCAAGGTATTCTTCAGGTGTAAACCCAGCTTTAGCAAAATCTATTCCCAGCTGACTGGCAACTTCCTTTGCTTCATCCAGTGTAAATTTTCTCATCTTCTTTTCTCCTTTTCTTACTTATCAATTGATAATTTTACATATTTAATTCACTTTAAGTACCATAACCGCCCTAAGTGCCTGCCGCCTGCCAGTACTAAAATGCATAGGTTACAAAAACAATCTCTGCCCGCACTGCCACTACATTTCAAGATCAAAACGGTCAGCATTCATTACTTTGTTCCAGGCTTTTACAAAATCCTGGACAAATTTCTGTTTTGCATCATCGCTTGCATAAACCTCTGCTATTGCCCTGAGCTCGGAATTTGAACCAAAAACCAAATCTACCCGGGAAGCGGTCCACTTTAGCTTTCCTGTTTCAGAGTCTCTTCCTTCAAAAATATCCCCTTCACCGGAAACTGCTTTCCAAATTGTGCCCATATCCAGCAAATTTATAAAGAAATCGTTAGTAAGGCTTTCAGGATTTTTTGTAAATACGCCATTCTGTGAGTTATTGTAATTGGCATTTAAAACCCGCATACCGCCAATAAGCACTGCCATCTCAGGGGCTGTAAGCGCCAAAAGTTGTGCCTTATCTACAAGCATTTCTTCAGCAGGCACAGCATATCTGGCTTTGCTATAGTTACGGAAACCATCTGCTTTTGGCTCAAGCACTGAAAATGAAGCTGTATCGGTCTGCTCCAGCAAAGCATCTGTACGCCCTGGTTTAAAAGGAACATTTATATCAAAACCTGCATTTTTAGCTGCCTTTTCAATAGCTGCACATCCGGCCAGTACAATCAAATCTGCAAGAGAGACTTTTTTATTGCCAGGCTGTGAGCTATTGAAGGAATCCTTTAAATTCTCAAGGACCTTCAAAACATTTTGGAGTTTTTCAGGATGGTTCACTTCCCAGTCTTTCTGGGGCGCCAGTCTTATGCGTGCGCCATTTGCCCCGCCTCTTTTATCAGATCCCCTGAATGTGGAAGCTGATGACCATGCTGTATAAACCAGCTGGGATACAGCCAGTCCAAAATCAAGAATTTTAGCTTTAAGATCTTTAATATCTTTTTCATCAACCAGTTCATGATCAACTGCAGGAACTGGATCCTGCCATATAAGAACTTCAGATGGCACTTCCGAACCAAGATAGCGCGAGCGCGGGCCCATGTCCCGGTGAGTAAGTTTAAACCATGCTTTTGCAAAAGCCTCAGCAAGTTTATCAGGATTTTCAAGATAATGTTTTGCAATCGGCCTGTAAATAGGGTCCATTTTCAGGGCAAGATCCGCCGTTGTCATTATTGGCGGATTCTTTTTTGAAGGATCATGGGCATCAGGAACAATTTTTGCAGCATCAGGATCTGTTGGAACCCACTGAAACGCTCCGGCAGGACTTTTAACAAGATCCCAATCATACTTAAATAGCGTTTCCAGGTAACTGTTATCCCATCTAACCGGTGTGGGTGTCCAGGCCCCTTCAATGCCGCTTGATATGGTATCGCCGCCTTTGCCGCTGCCCATGCTGTTTTTCCAGCCAAGCCCCTGCTCTTCAATGCCTGCAGCTTCCGGCTCCGGGCCGACATAGGTTGGGCTGCCTGCACCGTGGCATTTTCCAAACGTATGTCCCCCTGCAACTAGCGCAACAGTTTCCTCATCATTCATGGCCATACGGGCAAAAGTCTGTCTGATGTCTTTTCCTGAAGCCACTGCGCTGGGTTGGCCATTGGGGCCTTCCGGATTTACATAAATGAGGCCCATCTGCACAGCAGCAAGGGGATTTTCAAGTTCCCTCTCACCCGAATAGCGCTTATCGCCAAGCCACTCACTCTCAGAACCCCAGTAAACATCTTCTTCCGGCTCCCAGACATCTTCTCGCCCGCCTCCAAAACCAAAAGTCTTAAAGCCCATTGATTCAAGGGCGCAATTGCCGGCAAGAATCATCAGGTCTGCCCAGGAAATTTTTCTGCCGTATTTCTTTTTTATTGGCCAGAGCAGCCTTCGCGCTTTATCAAGGTTTACATTATCCGGCCAGCTGTTTAGAGGGGCAAATCGCTGTGTGCCGTTTCCTGCGCCGCCGCGGCCATCCCCCATGCGGTATGTACCAGCACTGTGCCATGCCATACGGATAAATAGAGGCCCGTAATGGCCCCAGTCAGCAGGCCACCATTCCTGCGAATCAGTCATCAATTCATACAGGTCTTTTTTTAATGCTTTAAGATCCAGTTTCTTGAATTCTTCGGCATAGTCAAATTTTTCCCCCATCGGGTTTCTAGAAATTGGGTTCTGGTGAAGCATTTTAAGATTTAACTGATTGGGCCACCATTCCCTGTTAGTGGTTCCGCGTCCGGATTTTTTAGCCCCGGTTACCGGGCATTTGCTTTCTTCATTCATAATACAGTCCTCCTTTTGATTATCGCTTTCTTATCAGTTTTTATTTTTTTCCAGGCATTTTGGACAAATTCCTTTAAAATAAACATTTTTATCTTTTATTTTAAAATATTTTAAAGAATCAACAGCCAGGTTATCAATGTCTGCTTCAAAATCATAAATGGTGCCGCAGGATTCACATTTGAAATGCCCATGACTGTGAACTTTAGAATCATATCTTGTTTCATTATCTTCAATAGTTAATACTTTTGCTAAGTTTGTGCTTTTAAATAATTCCAGCGTATTATAAACTGTGGCTTTTGACAGGGTTGGTATCTCCTTTATTAGGCTGTTAAATATAGTATCGACTGTGGGATGATTTATATTTTCATTTATATACTGGAGTATTTTAATCCTCTGGTAAGAAGGCTTTATATTTTTTTCAATAAGTATTTTTGAAAGATTGTCTATTTTCTGGTTCAATTATTCCACCCTTAATTAATAATCATTAAATATTTGTAATTAAATAAAATTTATAATCATTATAATATTATTATAGTTATAATTTATGAGTTGTCAATGTTTTATTAGCGGATTAAACTGGTGGTTTTATTTTTATGTTATTTTATTTGTAAAAACTTGCTCACATAAGCTTATATCCCCCAATAAATGCAATTGAGGCTCGTGCTTTTTCTCAAAGAATTATTAGCTGGCCATAGCAAACGATGGAACCAGGATTGCAACTTCAGATTAGGTATTATTTATACCTGAATTAAATATTAAATATGTCATAAAAGATTTCACTTTTTAATATTAAATATATTCCTGAGCATTTCTCTTTCAGTTGTCCTGTAAATATAATAATCTGAATCTATTGTTATTATCTCTTTTATTCCCAGTCTTTCAGATATGATAACAAGTGTTGCATCTGCCAAATCCATTGGTATATCAGAATACTTTTCTGAAAGCTTAATTATTTTATCTATTTCTCCTGTTTGTATATCTTCAATTTTTAATCCGCCAAGTCTTATCCATTTTAAAAAATCTATTTGTGCACCTACATTGAAATCGAGCATGTGGCATGTCTCTGTTATGACTGGCCAGCTGGTTGTAAGCAATCCTTTATAGTTCTTAATGAGCTCTTTTATTTTCTCATGATATTTATCATTTTTATTAAATAATGCTATAAGTGGCCCTGCATCAATGAGAGTGTTTTTCATGAAGTTTTTCCTTCAGTTTTGTTTTATAATTACTGGATAAAGAATTGCTGCTGCCGTATCTTCCAAAAAGGTCTGCGCCAAGTTTAAATGGCATGAAATCTTTTGAGCGCATGTCATAGTATTCAATTATTGCTTTTTTAATTACTTCAGATTTTGTTGTTTTTTCAATCTCAGTCAAAGCAGCAATCTTATTTAATATTTCATTGTTTAATCTCACAGTTGTCATATTGTTACCTCCGTATTACATATTGTATTACATTTTAATCTGCTGTCAATAGGACGAAAAAACGATATATTATTTTTAATTGTAATCAGCAAAAAACAAGCTTTATATGACATACATACCGGAATGGCTGGCCCGGGTAGTGAAATTTCGAAACAATTTATTTTGGAAATTACCAAGTTTAAAAAATTTTACATAAATTTTAAAATAGCCAGTTTGGTGTAAATCATTATTATGTTATAATAAAAAAGTGTTATAACTCTTAGTTGATTGATTCTAAAATTTAATTTTATTATTTGGTTGGTACAATGTATACGAAAATTAAAATAGTTTACTGGAAAGGTGAAAAATTCTGGTTGGGTAAAATTCTTGAACACCCTGAAATTATGAGCCAAGGTGAAACTATTGAAGAACTTGAAGAAAACCTAAAAGATGCCTATAGGCTAATGCTAATGGATGATGTGCCCTCAGATTATCAGCTAAAAGAAATCTCAGTATGAAACGCAGCGAACTTTTGAAGCAAATAAAAAAAGAAGGCTGCATATTTTTAAGACCTGGTTCAAGACATGATATTTATATAAATCCCAAGACTGGGCAAAAACAACCAGTACCCAGACATTTAGAAATTGATAATGACTTGGCTAAGCATATTAAGAAATATCTTGGTATTATAAAATAGTCCTTGGCTGGAGAGAAAGGATTCGAACCGGCAAGAATCAATTGATAAAATAAGATAAGTATGGTGGGCCCACCTGGATTCGAACCAGGGACCTCCGCATTATGAGTGCGCTGCTCTAACCAGCTGAGCTATGGGCCCCAAATAACTTAAATTGCATAATGCAGCAATTGCATATGTTATAAAAAATTAAAATATAAGTCAAATTGTTTTGGATGATTATTTTGCTTTATCTGTATTTATTTAATGCCTGCTTTTTTCTGCAAAAATGCTTCTATATCCTTGCATCAAGGACATCTTTTTCATACTTAAAGACTTCATCAATCCAGGACAGATCTTGCGGCATGTCCTGTGAACTGCAGTAATAATTCCAGACTGCGCCAAAAGGCATTGTCTTTGTATCTTCTAAAAGGCCTAGCCTTGCAAACAATTGGCCGCTGCTTTCATATTTTTTAATAAGAGAAACAGGCTCAAGCAATGCAAAAAGAAGCGCTTTTATTACAGCTCTTGCGCCAATTACCCATGCGCCTATCCTGTTGATTGAGGCATCAAAAAAGTCTGTGCCTATATAAACTTTATCCAGTGCGTTCGATATGACAATTTCCCTCATTATATTAATAACTTCATCAGATAATATGGTTACATGGTCGCTGTCCCATCGTATTCCCCTGCTCAAATGCAGCATTATGCCTTTAATATAGGGAAGCACTGCAGATATTTTATCTGAAACTAATTCTGTCGGATGAAAATGTCCCGTGTCAAAAGTTATAAGCTTGTCATTTTTAACTGCATATGATAGATAAAACTCATGTGAGCCAACCACATAGCTTTCAGAAGCAATGCCGAAAAGTTTACTTTCCAGTGAATCAATAATATTTGATTCGGGGTATTTTATTGAAAAAACTTCATCAAGGGAATCTTTTAGAATCTGCCTGTGCTCAAGCTTTGATAATGTAATATCTTTGGAGCCGTCCTGTATCCACAAATTGAATATGCATGTCTTTTTTAAACGCTTTCCAAAATAATTTGATATTTCCCTGCATCTCTTGGTGTGTTCAATCCAGAAATCCCTTATCTTTTTATCCTTGCTTGAAAGGGTGTACCCGCTTTCTGCAAAAATGTGAGAAAAAGGAGTCGGGTTAAAATCTATGCCTGCACTATTGCTTTCTGCCCAGTCTGCCCAGCTCTTGAAATGATCAACAGTAATTGCGTTTCGGTCCACCTTTTTGCCTTTAAAATCCCCGTATATTGGGTGAAGGTTAATTTTCTTTGCGCCTGGTATAAGCGAAAAAGCTTTTTCGATATCCTGCTGCAGTTCAGCCAAATTGCGTGCCCTGCCCTTAAAATTACCTGTAGCAAGTATGCCACCCCCCAGAGCCGAGCCGGATTCTTCAAAACCCACTACATCGTCCCCCTGCCAGCAGTGTATCGATACCGGAATTTTTTCAAGTTTTTTTAAGACTTTATCTGTATTTATACCTAAGCCGGCATAGTATTCTTTGGCATATTCATATTGTTTTTCAATATTTTTCATATGTTCCCTGGTTTGCATTTCTATGATTAAAAGTTTTATAAATAAAATTATTTTTATTATATGTTAATAGAAATTTTTATTAAAGAATCAAATCATATTTTTCTGCCGAAAGCTGAAATATCCGCTCTCAGCGACAATTAAATGGTCAAGTACCTGTATGCCGACAATCGCGCAGGACTTGCAAAGCCTGTTTGTAATCTCAATATCATCAATGGAGGGTTCAGGGTCACCGCTTGGGTGATTATGCAGAAATATCACTGAGGCTGCAGATGATTTAATCGCTATTTTTAATACTTCCCTGGGATGAACTATCGATGAAGTCAGGGATCCCTGCGAAACAAGCACTTCCTTTATTATTTTGTTTTTAACATTTAAAAGGACAAGCCTGAATTGTTCATTTTTTAAATCTTTAAGCAATGGTATATAATAATTTGCAACTTCTTCACTGCATTTAAAACTTGTATTGCTTCCGTTCTTTTGTGACACAGCACGCCTGCCAAGCTCAATTGCAGCTACAAGCTGCGCTGCTTTTGCAAGCCCGATACCCTTTATTTCTGACAGCTCATTAACTGATGCATCCATAAGCCCGCAGAGATTTTCATAACACAGAAGAACTGATTTGGCAAGATCCAGGGCTGAGGCGCTGCCGCCATTTTTACCTGTTCCTGTCCTTAAAAGTATGGCTATTAGCTCAGAGTCTGAAAGCGCTTCACTGCCAAGCTTTAAAAGCTTTTCCCTGGGCCTTTCGCTTTGTGGCCATTTATTGATGGGGATGTGTTTAAATTCACTTTTGTTAAAATTTGCCAGTTTTTGCTCCATTATTTAATATAAGCCGAAGTTAGCCTGCAACAATCTGCAATGTAACCTTAAATATTAAATAATATAGCATATTTATGTATTTATGTAAATATATAAAATATATTGTATTTTGCAATTCTTAAGGTATTAATTTCTTTCAAAACTGTTGCTTATGGCTTTTTATTCTGCAGATAATCAATCATTGGCTGCGAAACAAGAGGCACCAGCTTTTTTTTCATTAATTAAGATTATGAAATACAATTACATGCATAGGATAGTTTTACTGACTTAGTTAATAATTTGTATTTTTAGAAAAGAGATATATTTCAATTAACAGGCGTGGCATCTTTTGATAAGCGGACATCGTTAGAAAAAACAGTCCGGTTTTAACTTTTAAATGACAAATTTAAATTTAATATTGACTAATATTTTTTTGTCTTATATTATTAAAATGCAGGTTGGAGCAGTCCTTCCTGTTATCAATCGCCCGTTGCAAAAGACGGGCATTATTTTTTTCTTTCAAAAATGTTGCTTATGTCTTTTTATTCTGCAGATAATCAATCATTGGCTGCGAAACAAGAGGCACCAGGTCCTTAATCATATGGGGCATGAGATTTGCCATTACCTCAGGCATCATCGCGGGCATCTGCTCCCTCATATAATCAGGCATTGGGATCCTGTCGCCTATTCTTTCAAGCATTACATTCATCACTTTGGGCATCATTTTTGGTAAAAGTATAGGGAAAAGTACAGGAAATAACCCTTTCATGGCGTTTAATGCTCCTGGAATCTTACCCATAAACCTCATCATGCCGCCCATTTTAAGGGGCATAGAATCAATTAATTCAGGCCACATGGTTGCCATAAGCTCTGCAAAACCTTTAGGCGACATAAGTGCAATCATAGCTTCAAATACAGCCCACTGCTTCTGGACTTCAATATCTGGATCAGGGTATTCATATCCCAGATAGGAAGAAGCAAACCTTGCAAGATCTACTATTTCAACATCAATATTTTTCTTATCCTTTGTAACCCTGAACTGGAACTCGCAGCATGGACACAGTGCAACTACTTTTTCCGCACCTGCTGCAAGCGCTTCATCAAGCCTTTCCTTGCCAACCTCTGCCGCCACTGCCGGTTCTTTAATCAACGTTAAAACGCTTCCGCAGCAATGAGCCTGCTCCCTGTTGTATTCCATCTCAACAAAATCAACCTTTGGCAGTGCCTTTATAACTTCGCGCGGAGCATCATATACTCCTGAAACCCTTCCTATATGACAGGAATCATGCCAGGTCACCCTGACAGGACTTGCCCCATCATCAGGAAAAGAAAACTGGCCGGATTTTATTTTATCTGCAAGCAGCTCGCTGTAATGTACTGCTTTTATATTGTATTCCATGCCCAATTTTTTGGCCCACTCAGGATAAACATTGCGCCACATCATATCACATGCCGGGCAGGAAGAAACAACTGTATCTGCCCCTATATCCTGTATTGCTTTTATATTTGATTTCATTGTTTGCTCAAAAACATCCCATTTACCTGCAACAAGCATAGGGGTTCCGCAGCAGTTTTCATTTTTTCCTGCGTAAGCAAAATCAATGCCTGCCCTGTCAAGCAGCCTCACTGTTGCCTGGGCTATATCCTGCTCAACATAGCTTGCGGTGCATCCCGCAAAATAAGCGATTTTTGCTTTCTTTGCCGGGCCGTATTTATCCTTCAGCTCAGCAGGAAACCATTTTTCCCTGTCTTTTCTGTATCCTGCCCAGATATCACCCTGGCTCTGAAGAGCAGCTGACATCATCTCAAACGGGGGTATGGTCATTTTCTTTTCAGTATTTATAAGCTGGCCCCTCATTTTCATCCAGGATTGCTCAATAGGAAGATTTGCGGAACATTTGAGATTGCATATTTCACATGTCGTGCATGCAAGAAATGAATCAACCATATCCTGTGACCACTTTTGACTGCCCTGCATATATAGCCTTAACCAGTACCACCTTCCCCTCGGTCCCTGGCTTTCCCAGCCCCTGCCATAGAATTCATCGCATTCCGGGACACAGTATCCACATTGCGAGCAGGCATAAGCATACCAGGCAACATCTGCAGGCACTGATTTTACAGGCTTTAGCGAAGGCTTTTCTGCAAAGCGCTTTGTTATGCGGTTTGAAAAGGGCCTGATGACTGGTTCGGCCAATTCTGCAAGCTTCATAACAAAATTGATTTTTCCAAATCCAAAAACTTTTCCCGGATTAAAGATATTATTCTTATCTTCTGCAGTTTTAAAATCCCTTATTTTGTCATAATGGTTAGCGCCAAGTATGGCTTTTGCCTTATTTGCAAAATATATTCCAGCAGCAAAAGGTCTTCCCCCATATTTTAATGCTATCTTCATTATTGAAAGTGAAAGGACAAAAACAAAATTATAACTGAATCTTCTTTCATCACTGGGGATAAAGCCTAAAACAACAACTTCTGGTTCGCTGTTTTTTCCATTTTTTAACAGAACGCCTTCCTTAATTACAGTGTGCTTTATTACTCTTTTTATTTCCCTGCTTACACCAGAAAGCGATGAAAGGGGTATTATAAATTCTGCAGGCACAAGACTTGGACCCAGTCTTTTTACAACCATGATCTTGAACCTGTTTTCCCATTCATGTTTTGCTATAGCATCGTCAAGCCTTGTTGCAGATGCCATTTCAAGCACTTCCGGAAGTTTTTGGTTAATGGTTTCCCTGTCCTTTTTGCGGAAAGTCAATGTTACAATATAGGCTGAAGGAAGCAGTACCTTCTTTTCAGCGTCATGGCCCAAATGTGTCCTTAAGGGGGAAAGGTTTTTTAATTGGGCCATTTCAGGATTAATATAAAGAACGGACCAGAAAGGGATATCCTTTTTAACAATAATTTCAAAAAACTTCTGCAGGTTTTCTTCATCAGGTATGCCCACCGAAATTACTTCCATATCTTCAAGTTTCATTACTTTTATTTTCATTGAAGATATTAGCCCGGTAATGCCTTCCGCATCAGCTATATACCCTAAATCATCCCCCTTAAATTCTTTTACGCTGCCGTCAGGAAGGACAACTCTTGCGCTTATTACATTATCCTTAAACATCCCGGCCTCATATGCGCCAATTCCAGTGCCCCCATTTGCAAGCCATCCCCCGGCTGTTGAGCCTGGGTAGCTTGACGGGTAAAGCTTTAAAGTAAGCCCCTTTTTGCCAAGCTCCCTGTCAAGTTTTTCCCAGATAATGCCCGGCATAACAGTTGCGCTCATCTCTTTTTCATTTATTTCAATTATCTTGCTCATCCTGTAAAAATCAACGACAACGCCATTTGAAAGCGGAAGCACTCCCCCGTAACCTGAGGTAGCCTTACCTCTCGGGATAAGGGGTATTTTATTATCATTTGCCCACAGGGCAAGTTTTATTAATTCCTCTTCTGACTCCGGCTGGACCACCGCAGAAGTAAGCGTATTTCCAATAAAAGGCTTAACAAGGGCAGGAATTGACGCTATATCATGGCTGTACAATTTCCGCTCTGTTTTATTAAAAGAAACCCTGCCGCCAAGCATACTTTTAAGTTCTTCCATGGCTTTTTTTTGCATATATTCCCCCAAATTAAAAATAATTGATCATTGAAGAAGTAATATTTTCATGAAAATAATTAAATTGATTAATATATTACAATATTATTATATAATATTATTTATAATATCATATATGTCAAGAAATTTTTAATATTTTAAACATTTTCCGGTTTTGCCTGTGTATTTGATTTATTTTTATTTATAATATTTAAGCTATGTCAAAAAATAATAATTTTAAAAAATTATTGGCAGAATGTATGCTTTGCCCCCATATGTGCAGGGTAGACAGGGCAGCGGGCCAAAAAGGCTTTTGCAGGGCAGGAAACACTGCCATAATATCGTCTTCTATGGCCCACCATGGTGAAGAGCCCCCTTTATCCGGTAAATATGGTTCAGGAACAATTTTCTTCTCACACTGCAATATGAAATGTGTTTACTGCCAGAACTACCAGATAAGCCAGGAGCACACAGGGAATACTTTTTCAGCTATCCAGATTGCCTCAGAAATGCTTAATCTGCAAGGGCAGGGGTGCCACAATATTAATCTTGTATCCCCTACAATTTGGATTCCGCAAATAGCGGAAGCTTTCTTTATTGCAAAAGAATCCGGGCTAAAAATACCTGTTGTTTATAATACCGGGGGATATGAAAGAAAACAGGTAATTAAGCTGCTGGAGGGGATCATAGACATATATATGCCTGATATAAGATACAGCAGCGACAATATGGCCCAGAAATACTCAGGTGTAAAAAATTATGTTAAAAATAACCGGCAGTCATTAATAGAGATGTACCGCCAGGTGGGCGGTCTTGTATTTGATGGTAACGGAATTGCAAAAAAAGGGCTGCTTATAAGGCTTTTGGTGCTTCCGGGAAATATCGGGGGCGTTAAAGAAACACTTGATTTCATAAAGGATGAATTATCGCCAGATGTATATTTAAGCATAATGGCGCAGTATCACCCGGAATATATGGCCTTTAATTACCCGGAACTTTCCCGCAGCATTTTACCCGGTGAATACTTCCAGGTAGTGGAGTATGCAGAAAAGCTTGGCCTTGTAAACGGCTGGATACAGGACTATACTCCGCCTGAAAAAGATTTTTTCAGGCCAGACTTTAACAGGGAAAAAGTTTTTAAGTATTACGAAGACAAATGAATTAAACTTAATAAGATCTGCCGGCTTTCCATTTCATAAGGCTTTTTGTGTCCATGGTATTAATTACATCATCTTTTTCAAGGCCTGAACGCCTTGCAACGTCTATACCAAGCTTTATCATGTCAAGATTATCAATTCTGTGAGAATCCGTATCAATTACAACTTTTCCGCCCATTTTTTTAAACTGCCTTACATATTCATCGTTTAAATCAAGCCGCAAAAGATATGAATTTATTTCAAGCGCCTTGCCATACCTGGCCGCAGCCTCAAAGATTTGGCCCATATCAAAAATGTATGGCGCTCTTGAGCCAAATACTACTCCTGTTGGATGCGCTATTGCATCAACATGCCTGTTTTTAATTGCGCTTATTACTCTTGCGGTATTTTCATGCCGCGTATTTAAATAATTGGAATGCATGGAGCCAAGTACAAAATCAATTCCCTCCAGGATTTCGTCACTGTAGTCAAGCCTCCCGACTCCAGTTATGTCCACTTCAGCTCCAAGAAAGATGTGTGGGCTTTTTATATTCCCCCTGAGTTCTTCAATATATTTTATTTTTTCAAGCAGCCTTGCCTCATCAAGGCCGTTTCCATAAATATTGCTTACAGAATGATCAGTTATTGCAAAATACTCATATCCGTAATTTATGCATTTTTTGACCAGCTCACCTGTCTCTATTAAGCCATCGCTCCAGGGTGAATGTATGTGCAAATCCCCTTTGATATCGCCAGTATTTATAAGTTTGGGAAGATTGAAGTTATTTGAAAGGCCAATCTCACCATTATTTTCACGAAGCTCAGGCTCTATATATTGAATTTTTAGAAAATCATATATACTTTTGTCTGCATCATCAATATCTGCCAAATCCGCGTTATTAATATTATTTATATTTTTAATTATATCCTCAAAAATACCGGCATCACTTTTGATTCTTTTAGAATCCTTAAAAGTGGCAGGATAATTGCTTGAAGGCCGGGGGCCCGGCCCCCCTGTTTTTGCAGCAATCATATCTTTAACCGCTGCAACATGCTCTTTGCTGCCGGTTGTCGTAAATAAATCATAACTCCAGCCAGTCTGTGAGCTTATAATTATCTCAACTTCTATATTAAAAACAGTATCGTATCTTGCACTTATATTATCGTCCCTCTTTTCCATAGAGATGATTTTCCTGGCAAAACCCAGCTGTGCTATTTGCTTCAACAGTTTTTCACTTAGCGCAAAATCATATTCTTTATTATTAAATGCCGGCAGCAGCAGGATATCTATGTCTTTTATAAAAGATTTTTTACGCCGCAGGGATCCCGTAATCTGTATTTTTTTTATATCTTTTAGACTCAAAAGATGCGATTTTATATTTTCAATAAAGAATGCCACATATCCTGAAGGAAAAAGCGTTTTTGTGTTTTCATAATAATCAAGCGAATATATAAACCGCTCAATGTGTATTTTGTTTATTAATAAATCACCCGGCATGGGCGAATCAATTACCCGCTTGTATACGCTGCCATCAGAAACAGCTTCTTTCAAATCATTTATTGTTTTTGCCCCAAGAGCCTCATAAATATGGAATATGCGCCTTTTGCCAAGGCCGCTTATCCTTATAAATTTAATAAGGTCTTCAGAATATTTTTCCTTCAAATCTTCATATTTCTTAATTTTCCCTGTTTTAAAATACTCTTCAATAAGGCTATAAGCATAAGGAGTTATCCCGGGAAGATTTTCTACAATTTTTTCAGAATAGGCCATGGCTATATCCCCGGTGTAATCCCTTATCGTCCTTGCAGCCTTTGTAAAATCCATTACTTTATCAAAATTGCCGCCTTCTTTGTTTTTAAACATTTCAGCAAGGCTTGCAAAAATTGTAGATAGTGTATAATTTAACATAATAGAAAATCCTGAAAAATAAAACTAATATAATGTTTCAAGATACAACAGGCAAAAATCTTTAAAACCCGGTTTAGCCTGGATTTTTTAAACACAAAGATAGAAAATTATATCATAATCTACAAAAATTTATTGAAGGATATGGTTAAAAAATATAAATTATATTCAGGAAAGGACAAGTACTATAAATAATATGCAAAACAGTGAAGAAAAAGACAATTATTTACTTGCCCGACAGAATATGGTTTCTGGCCAGATTATTGCAAGAGGCATTAAAGATGAAAAAGTCATATCTGCAATGCGCAAGGTAAGGCGCCAGGAATATACTGATGAAGAGATGAGGCAATTTGCCTATGAGGACAGGCCCCTGCCAATCGGCCAGGGACAGACAATATCACAGCCTTATATTGTTGCATTGATGACAGAGCTTCTTTGCCTTAAAGGGGATGAAAAAGTCCTTGAAATAGGCACAGGTTCCGGTTACCAGACAGCAATAATTGCAGAAATAGCAGCAGAAGTTTACAGTATTGAAATAATTAAGCCGCTTTATGAGCGTGCAAAAAAAGCCCTTTCAAAATACAATAATATACATTTAAAAAATGATGACGGTTATAACGGATGGCTCCAGTACAGCCCCTATGACCGCATCATTGCAACCGCTGCCCCCGAGAAAATACCAAAGCCCTTAACAGAGCAGCTAAAAGACGGAGGCATAATGGTGCTGCCTTGCGGCCCTTCAGGTTTTAGCCAGGTATTATATAAAATAGTTAAAAAAGGCAAAGACTCCATTACAGAGCGTGTATGCGATGTAGCATTTGTTCCTTTTACTAGAAATATGAGGAAATAGTCGTAATATGAAAACAGCAACTGTAAATCTCCCGCTTCACGGCGGAAAAGCCCCTTACTGGCTATTTTGGCGGATGATGCGTCTTTCCAGGCATATACTTATACTTATGGCAGAAGATAAAGGTCCCGCAGAAATAATGAGGAGATTATCAGATCCTTTATGGTTCCAGGCGCTAGGGTGCGTTCTGGGATTTGACTGGCATTCAAGCGGAGTTACCACAACTGTTTGCGGTGCGCTTAAAGAGGCATCAAAAGGCATAGAGAAATATACCGGGCTTTATGTGGCCGGCGGCAAAGGCGGCACAAGCAGGAAAACCCCTTTAGAAATACAGGCCGTGCAGGAAAAGTCGGGCAATGATCTTTCAAATCTTGTTTACAGCAGCAGGATGTCAGCCAAGGTTGACAGCAATGCCCTGCAGGACGGATACCAGCTTTATCATCACAGCTTCTTTTTCACGCCTGACGGAAAAAACTGGGCAGTGGTGCAGCAGGGAATGAATGAAAACAACAGGATGGCAAGGCGATACCACTGGAACAGTGAGATATTTTCTGATTTTGTTTGCCGGCCTCACAGCGCTGTATGCTGCAACAGTACTTCAGAAGTATTAAACCTTGTGGACAGCAGCAGTAGCTGCTGCAGAAATACAATATCTGAGCTTGCTTGCAGCAAACCCGCACAGGTATTAAAAGATTTTAAACTGCTGCAGGCGTTTGAAGAAAAACACAAAACCCCATTGCAGGTTAAAGAAATAACTTATCCAAAAAGGCATGACATAAGGCTTTCTGATATGAACACAAACAGGCTGGAAAAAATACTTTTATCATCTTATGAGAAAAAACCCCAGAACTTTGAAAAACTTCTTGCCATACAGGGGGTGGGGCCAAAAACAATAAGGGCCCTTGCAATGATTTCACAGCTTATATATGGCGTTAAGTACAGCACTGCCGACCCGGTTAAATACAGTTTTGCGCACGGAGGAAAGGACGGTATTCCCTATCCTGTTGACAGGCAAAATTATGACAGGTCAATAGATATACTGGAAAGAGCGGTAAAATCATCAGGCATGCAAAAATCAGAAAAAATCAGCGCTTTAAAAAGGCTTGCATATTTTTACGGTTAACCAGCTCCGCCATTTTACATATATGTCATTTCTACCCTTATATAAAAACATAAACTGGTTTAATTATTCTTCACTTATATTTAACATTTTTTCAATCTTAACTGTAAGTACATCTCATTTAGATAAAGAGGAATTTACAAAAAAAGAAAAATAATTTACTGGAAGACTCCATGAATAATTTTTTATCACAGTTATAATTTTTTTCTCTTATATTATTGCTATTTATTATGCAGTGATCCATTTTTCTGGACTTTATATCAGTAAATACTAAAATTACTAATATGAATAGCAAAGAAAAACTTAATAAAGTAAATAAAAGAAATAAAACATGCCAAGAAAATAAACCGGCAGTAAAGCACCACAACAGGTTTAAACAACTGGCATATTTTGCAGCTTTTAAAGCCAGGAGCAGGTTAAATAAAAATTACAGAAAGCCGCTTCTCTGCAGTTTTAAGCTTACTGGAAACTGCAACCTTAAGTGCCTGCACTGTCCTTTCTGGAAAAAAGAAAAACCTGCCGATATGAATTATTTTGAAGTAACCAGCATACTTGATATGCTTCATTTAGATGGTGTCAGGATAGTTATTTTTGAAGGCGGTGAGCCACTCCTCTGGAAGGATAGGGAAAACAATAAAGATATTGGCAATATAATAAGCTATGCGCAAAAGCTATTTTTCTGTACTGGTGTTACAACTAACGGCACTCTCGACCTTGGGCGGTTTTTACCGGATATCTTTTTTATAAGCGTAGACGGGCTGGAAGATACACATGACAGGATAAGGGGTAAAAGCTTTAAAAAGATTATTGAAAATCTTGAAAAGAATATCAAATCAAAAAAAATAATTACCAATATCTGCATATCAAAAGCTAATTACAATGAGATTGAAGAAGTCATTAAATTCTTAAATGACAGAGTATATGGAATCACTATTCAGTTTTTTTACCCTTATGAAGGCCTTGATGATTTAAGGCTTACAAATAATGCCAAAGATGAAGTACTGAAAAAATTGCTTGGCTTAAAAAAGCAGGGGTATAAAATCCTTGACAGCGCATCATGCTTAAAAAGAATGGCCCATAATACCTGGCGGTGCAGTGACTTTCTTGTATCAAGCGTTGAGCAGGACGGTACAGTAAGTTACGGCTGTTACCTGAAAAATAAAGTTGAAAATGTTATTTGCAGCGAATGCGGTTTTGCTGTCCATTGCGAAATATCCCTTGCATATAACCTGGATATCGATGCACTTAAAACCGCAAAAGGCATTTTCTGGGACCGCTAAAAAAATGATGCTATAAGCGAAGTTTCACTTGAAGAGGAATTAAATAGCAGAAGTTCTGCAAGACAATACAGCCCATTAGACCTGGAACTGGAAGATATAAGCCAGCTTTTATGGGCAGCGCAGAGTGTAACTGAAAAATCTGCAAGCATCATTAAAGCACCCTTGCTGCCTGGCCAATACCCCAGGCACCTGCTGGTTTCTTGTGCGGCAGTAATTTACCACAGTGGCGCTCATATCAGAAGAAAGTTGTGTAAAAACATCATCATACACATCAACAAAACAAGAAAAAGGCTTAGACTCTGGGTAAAGGCTGCCAATATCTTTCCAGCCAAAATCCGGCTCCTTCCGGCTTTGCCATTTATATATGCACTGCTGCATTACCCACAATCCAGCAATAATCCTGAACTGCCATAATAATGCCCTTATCGTTTTACCGCTTCAACAAATTTTTTAGCAGCAGCTGATGCATCCGGAGCATATATTTCTATACCATACATGTCAGCAAAATGCTGTGTAACAGGGGCCCCGCCTACTGCAAGGGCAACTTTGTCCCTGAGCCCTGCATCCTCTATAGCCTTTATATGGGCAGGAATGTTGGCAAGAGTTGTTGTTAAAAGGCCTGAAAATGCAACAATGTCGGGGCTGTTTTCTTTTATTGCAGTTACAAAAGTTTCATAATCAACATCTATGCCAAGATCTATTACCTTAAAACCCTGCCCCTCTGCCATTGTTATAACAAGGTTTTTGCCTATATCATGAAGGTCGCCTTTTACAGTGCCTATTAAAAGCGTTCCTTTTTCTGAAATATGTTCTGAGCCTTTAAGAAGCGGCTTTATATAATCCATTGCTGTTTTCATTGCCTTTGCAGCAAGAAGCATATCAGGCATGTATAGCTCGCCTGAACCGAATTTATCCCCCACCTCTATCATTGCAGCAGAAAGGGCATTGTTTATAATATCATCAAGAGGCTGGCCTTTATCTATTGCATCCTTAACAAGCCCCTGCATGTCTTTATAATTACCTGCAACTACTGCATCGTAAATTTCCTTCAATTCTGACATTTATCTCTCCTTTACTTTTATTAATTGCAAAGATTATTAATTTTTTAATATGCTCCGTATTTATGTATTGCATTTATATATGCAATTACATTTTCATGCGGTATGTAATTCACTACTGAGTGGGAAACAGTTGCAACATAACCGTAACCCGGTTTTAAAACTTCCATGTGAGCCTTTACATCTGCATCAACGTCTTCAGGTGTGCCTTTTGACAATGGAAACTCTATATCAACATTGCCTGAAAGGCAGAGCCTGCTTCCATATCTTTTTTTATACTCAACATAATCAACTCCATAGGGATCCATTGGATTAAGGCAGTCAAGGCCTATTTCTATAAGGTCCTCTACTATATCATCTATCCTGCCGTCGGAATGAAACATTATTGGTATTCCTGCATTTAAAGCAGGCTCAAAAACACGGGCCATTCTTTTTACCCACATTTCCTTAAATATTTTAGGAGGTATAAAAAGACCGGTTTTAAAAGCAACATCATCAGCTGGAAATACAAAATCCACACCCGCATCAACAAGTGCTTTAGTTAGGTTTACAAAATGCTCGCATGATACTTCAAGCATATCCTCAACAAGTTCCCTGTCCTCGTATACCATCATCATAAAATCATTCATGCCTACAACAAATTCATAAGGAGTTTGCAGCATGCATCCATAAAGCGCAGATACGCCGATTTTTGAATTTCTTTTGTTTATAGCATCTTTATATTCCTTAACATACCCTGCGGCACTATTTATGCTATTCTCCGAATCAAGCACCAGTGCGTCAAAATCCTTCCTTGTCTTTACTGACCTGTCATAAGCAGGTACAAGCTCACCCTTTTCATTATATTTTTTAAAGGGAGTCCAGATGCCCCCGTCAAACATCATTGCGTCCTGGCCCACAATATTGCACAAATCTATGAAATCATCAGGAAACATGGGCCTGCCCTGTTCTGCATCCGCGCCTTTGGCAGGATCCCCGCCATATGATAAAGTATTTCCTGCAAACCTGCCAAGCAGCTTTTCAACATGCTGGTCCTCATAAAGGACTTCAAAATTTGGAACCCTGTCAACAGGCTTTCTCTTAAACGCTGCCAAAAGTCTTTCCTTGTCCGGTCCGCCTTTAAAGGGTTCTATTGTTTTTGTGTTTATCATTTTTACAAACCTCCGTAACTGCCTGTTATAGTATTAGAAAAGATGAGTTAAATAATATTTTTATTATATGCAATTTATAGCAGATATGCAATAAATCATGCTAATTTTGCAATAAATTTTTACTGCATACCCGTTTGATAATGAACGCGGCCATAAAAATCAATCCAGGTGAAACACCTCTTCGAGCATCTCTATTTCAGGGCCCAGCGTATTTTTATCTTCCTTGATAAAGTATTTTTCCATATGCTCCTGCCACTTTTTATTGAGCTGTGTGCTGCTTATCTTTTCCATGGAAGCGTTAAAGTCATCAGCTTCAAGATATGCAAAAAGAGTGCCGTCCCCGCGGAAATATATTGAATAATTTCTAATGCCTGAATCACTTATTACTTTTGCAAACTCGGGCCATATCTGGTCATGTGCCTTTTTATATTCAGCCTTAAGCTCAGGTTTGATTTTAAAAACAAATGCCGCCCTTGCCATTAACGCAACCTCCTAAATAGAAATATTTGACTATATTTAAACCGGTAAATGCCCCAACTTTATTTGAAAATAAGATCTGTTATAAGATCCATATTATCTGCAAACCTGTATCCTTTGATGTTTTCGTCGATTATCTTCTCATTTTTAAGAAGCTTTGATGCAAGGTCCTGGAATTTGTGCGTCAGTTTTACTCCAAGAGCAAGGGATTTTGCCCTGTCATCCCTTGGGGCTATTATATCTATCGCGCACCAGCCATCATAATTTGTTTTATTAAGATAATAATAAAATTCTAGTATTTCCCAGAAATTTACAGTCCCGAAAATCATGTCTGGGTCTGCATCCTTGTAATTTTCATTGATATGTATCTGGTAAAGCTTTCCCCAGTAATCAAGAAGCGCAACAGACTCCCCTATGCCTTCTGCTGCAACAAGAGCATGGCCGATATCAAGGGCGCATCCGACATTATCAAGCCCGACATCGTGAATAAACGCCATTGCTTTTCCTGTGTCCCCTATATACTGTTTCTGCCTCGGATCCTTAAGCTTTGCCTCAATGGCAATTTTCATATCCTTTGCATATTCGCCTATTTCCCTTACAGTTTCAACCAAATATTTCCAGCCCTGCACATAATTAACCTGGAAAACATAATCATAACCGTCATGCGCGGGCCACAGAAGCACACTTTGCGCATTTACCGCTTTTGCAAAATCAATGGCCTCCTTAAACAGCTTTACAGCTTCTTTCCTTATTTTTTGATCATTGGCGCAGAAAGAGCCATGCCTCCATTTCCTGTCAGCAAAACATTCTACTGCCACATTTGAGACCTTAAGACCGTAATCGCCTATTTTTTTAACCAGCTTATCTGGGTCATTTGGAAGAGGAGCTGTTGGATAAAAAGTAAACAAACCGTCAAGCCCCTTTATTTTGGACATAATTTCAAGCTGCTGTTCCACACTCATTTCGTCATAATAACCCCCGGGAACATATCTTTCAGCATAGGTACCAAGACACCATAGATGCGCATCCACATTCAGTTTCATAACTATTGCCTCCAGTCATTAAGTAAATAATAAATCAATAATCTCTATGGTATTTTTTACCATAGAGGCGGTAATTTATGCCTTTTTATTTAAACCATCAATTATTTTATTAAGGGCATTCCTGTAATAGGTAAAATTATCCCATGTGCAGTCCTGTGACACAAAATGGTCTATATGCGGGATATATCTTCCCTTTTTTAAAAGCTCTGCAGCTATTGAAAGCTCCGCGTCTATTTTTGCCCTGGTGGAGCCTTCAAAAAGCACGCGCTTATCTATTCCACCCATGAGCTGGAAATCCGGGAAATTTTTCCTTATGCGCAGCATATCATTTCCGGCAGCCCTTTCAAAAGGATACATTCCTGTAACGCCTGTCTCAACAATTAAGGGGATAAGGTCCTCAACATAGCCGTCGCTGTCTGTAAGGATTATGTCAATACCTGCCTCTTTTGCAAAATTGACAATTTTTTTATAGCGGGGCCTTAAAAATTCCCTGAAATGAGCAGGCGATATAAGGGAGCCTCCCTTGCCTGCCATATCCTCCCATATAAGTATGCAGTCCACTTTAACATCATTTACTATTGCACCGTAATACTCCAGAAGGAAATTACAAAATGTTTCGCATATATCATGAATGAGTTCAGGGTCATCATACATTACCATCATATAATCAGTAAGCCCCATTATCTGCCTTGGAAAGCCTAAAAAACCGCCGTTTGTTCCTCCAAGGCGTATGGGAAAATCCCTGTCCTTTAGCCTTGCGGCAAGGTTATCCCAGTCTGGCGGAAGCCGTTTCTTTATTGTATTGCTGCTGTAATGCTGTTTATACTCCTGCCAGCTTTTTTTGTCTTTTACCGGGTGGGCAAGCTCCATTGGAAGTGATGTTATATGTATGTCGTTTTTTAATGTGACGCCGTATTCGTCTTTATATATTATATGGGTATCAGTTTTGTCGATTTCTTCTATTTTAAACATGGGGCTGTAGTCCACCGGAAATTTTGTAAGATACTGGTCAAGCCCAAACACCGGCTGCACATTGACATCGCCTGCTTTTTCCATATCAGCATAAATATTCTTATTTGCCATTATTGCTATGCCGTCAGATATTTTATCAGGCACAGGCTCTATCATTTTAAGGCCCTGGTCAAACCACCGCCTGATGGTGCCTGCCCAGTAACCAAATTCCACCATGGGGACCTGGACACCGCTATAGTCACCATCTGCCATGCGCATTACAGATAAAAATTTTTCTCTTGAGTTCATAATCATTATTAATCTAATTATATCAATACAGTTGCAAATGCCTTTTGTTCCTGAATGCATCTATTGCTATAACAAGAACCAGCAAAGCGCCTTTTACAACCATTCTCAGGAATACAGGAACATTTAGAAGCACCATTCCGTTTGTAATTGTCTGGATAATTATAAGGGCTATAAAAACTCCAAGATAGTTACCCCTGCCGCCACCGACAACCACTCCGCCAAGAACTACAATAGTAAGAACCTCAAGCTCTGCACCCGTGCCATACTCTGGCCTTCCTGAGCCAAGCTGAGAGATAAGCAATAGCCCTGCTACAGAACAGAAAAAACCGCTTATAACATATGATAATATTTTTATACGGTCAACAGGTATACCGGCAAGCCTGGCAAGTGTTTCGTTGCCTCCAATGGTAAAAAGATCCCTTCCGAACCTTGTGAACTTTAATATGAGAGTTAAAGCTACAAATGCAATGATTATATAAAGAGTAGTTATTGGAAATACATTACCAAGATAAATCCTTCCAAAATTCTGCACAAATACATTATATACCCTGGGATTTAAATCAGCCCAGAAATAGCAAACTCCCCTGAAAATAGCAAGTGTGCCCAGCGTTGTAATAATAGGGTTTATTCCCACTTTTGTAATTATAAGCCCGTTAATTAAGCCTACAGTGCATCCTATTGCTATAGCTATAAGAAAGACCCAGGGAGTAGCTACCTCTATTCCTTTCATTAACAGTACTGAGCTCACTATGCCTGCAAGACCTGCAGTTGAACCAATTGCTAGATCAAAACCTCCACCAATCATTACAACAGTCACTCCTGCTGCTAGAATCCCAAATACTGCAAAATTATTATAAATTCCTTTAATGTTCTGTATTGTAAGGAATTTATCGCTTGTAAGGGAAAATAGCAGCATCATAACAATATAAATTCCTATCAGTGTAGGTGTTGGTGTTCTTAAAAAACTTAAAAACCCAGAATATTTTTTCACAGCTTTTTCCATTTATGTTCTCCTCCTGGCAACTGCCTGCCTAATTTCATATGTTGAAACTACAAGTATCAGGACAGAACCCTGTACCATTTGAATGTAAAAATAGTAAATATTCATTATTGTAAGGAAATTATAAAGCACACTTAAAATAAACACTCCTGCAAGTGTTCCAAGTATCTGTCCCCTGCCTCCTCCCAGGGCAGTTCCGCCCAGTATAATAGCTGATATAATCACAAGTTCCTGGCCCTGTCCGTGCTGCGGCATCCCGACCGCAGATAAAGACGTAAGCACCAGTCCGCCAAGAGCAGCCGCTGCTCCACAAAATAAAAAGCCGATAAATTTCACTTTTTTAACATTTATGCCTGAAAGAAACGAAGCGAGCGGATTTGCCCCAATAGCATATATCCTCCTGCCCCATTTTGAATGATTCATAATAATATAAGTTATGATAAATACTGCTACCAAAAGAACTATTGGAAACGGGATAACTTTAAATACAAAACCCCTGCCAATATAATCTATGACCGTATTTAGGGCAAGTTTGGATTCCCCGTTTGTAATAGTGTAACCTATGCCTCTCCATATAAACATTGTACCTATGGTAGCAATAATAGAATTTACCCCTACAACTGTTACAAGCATTCCATTAAATGCACCCATTGCAAATCCGCCGGCAAGCGCAATTATCACTACAAGCCAGCCCGGCAAACCCTTTTCAAGCAGTAAAGCAGTAAGGCACGCTGTAAGGCCGATATTTCCGCCAATGGAAAAATCTATTTCTCCGGAAACCATTACCATTGTAAGTATTGCAGCAATTATCCCGACAAATGAAAGATTATTAATCATTGGAATAAGATTCAATTTAGAAAAGAAAAATGGCCTTCCCACATATGAAAATAATGCAAACATTACAACAAGAATAAGAAAAAGTATTGCTGTATTATTTAATCTTACTTTCTTTTTTTGTAAAACATCAACAGTCTTATCATCTACCATAAACCCTCCCTATATTATTACAGGCATGCTGAACGAAGCAGACCTTCTTCTGAGGCATCGCATATTTTATATTCTTCCGTAAACCTTCCCTTGCTCATAACTATTATTCTATCAGCAATAGAAAGAATTTCCGGAAGCTCTGAGCTTATCATGATTATTGAAGAGCCTTTTTCACATAAATCCTGCATCAATTTATATATTTCAATTTTTGCGCCTACATCAACTCCTCTTGTGGGCTCATTTAAAATTATTATTTGCGAACCACTTTCAAGCCATTTGGCAAGAACGACTTTCTGCTGGTTTCCCCCTGAAAGGCTGTTTACCTCCTGTTCAACTGAAGGTGTTCTTATCCCTATTTCATCTACCCAATTACCAGCTTTCCTGCGTTCCTGGTTCCTGGCTATCAGAAAACTTTTTCCAAGTTCTTTAATGTTTGCAAGGGTTATGTTTTCTTTAACGCCCATCATAAGCGCAAGGCCCTCAATTTTCCTGTCAAGGGGCACCAGTCCAATTTTTGCATCCCTTGCCATGCCCGGACTTTTAATTCTAAGTTTTTTACCGTTAACTATTATCTCTCCATTTTTTATCTTATTTGCACCAAAAAGGGCTTTAACAAGTGAACTCCTGCCTGAACCAAGCAGGCCAAATATTCCAAGTATCTCACCTTTCCTTAGCTTAAAACTTATATTGTCAAACCCTTCAGCACCAAGATTATTAACTTCCATGACCACGCCACCAATGGGTACGTGCCTTTTGGGATACATGTCTTTTATGTCCCTTCCAACCATCATTTCCACAAGTTTATTGGAATCAGATTCTTTTGTTTTAAGTGTTCCGACTTTTTTCCCGTCCCTAAGCACTGTTACCCTATCAGTTATTTCAAAAATTTCTTTCAGCCTGTGTGAAATATATATTATTGCAACACCTTTTGTTTTTAAGGCCTGTATTATCTTAAAAAGGGATTGTGTTTCCTCTTCTGAAAGAGCTGCAGTGGGTTCATCCATGACAAGTATTTTTGCTTCCTGTGAAATTGCTTTGGCAATTTCCACAATCTGTTTTTCAGAAACAGTCAAATCTCCAATTATTGCATTGGGATCAAGTTTAACATTCATAACAGCAAGCAGCTCCTCAGCTTTTTTATTCATGCCTTTCCAGTCTATGATCTTTAATGGTCCTTTTACCAGCTGTTCACCAATAAAAATATTTTCAGCCACTGTAAGATTATTTATAGTATTTAACTCCTGGTATATTACCCTTATGCCTGAAGACATAGCTTCAGCAGGACCCTTTATTTCAAATTTCTGGCCATCAATAAAAATATCTCCAGAGTCTTTTATGTAATTGCCCGCAAGTATTTTTATAAGGGTTGACTTGCCTGCACCATTTTCCCCAAGTATCCCCAGTACTTCACCTTTATACAAATCAATTGAGACATTGTCTAATGCTACAACTCCAGGAAAAGTTTTCGTAATATTTTCCATTCGCAAAACTATTCCATTACTGTCTGACACTTTATCACCACCCGTATAGCAAAATTGAGGAGACTGGCTAAAACAGCCTCCCCAATTTTTTGATAATTTATGACATTGTTAATATCATTTCTGGCATATCATGTTTTATTATACTAATATACTATTTATTCAGGATACCATTCATCAATATTATCTTTATTTATTACAACATTTTCAACATAAAGGAATGGCGGAACAATTTGGCCCATCATAAGTGCAACTGCTGCAGGTACAAGATACTCCCCATATCTTTCAGGGAAAAACGCAACTGAACCGTCTGTAAGTCCATCACGGATTTGCTGCTTGCCAACATCATCACAGCCCATTGTAACTATAAACCATTTTTCAGGATCCCATCTGCCTGCAGTCTGTATGGCTGCAATACAACCGCTCATGGTCTGCTCATTAATTGATGTCATTGCAACATATTGTGCATCAGGTATTGTTGAAAGTATGTCTGTCATAGCTTTGTTGGCCTGCTCTGCTTCGCCGGCTCCGCCGTCTGCCCTGTAAGTAATAGGATCAATTTTTTCTGCACCATATTTGTCAACAAAAGCCTGGTAAAAACCTTCTGATCTCAGCATAAGGATATCGCCACCGGCAGGAAATTGCATAAGCACTATTGCATCAAGCATATCAATTCCGCCCATTGCTTCTACTGCCGCTACTGCATATTCTCCACCAAGATAAGAAACATAGAAATTGTTAACACCCATAAATGGTGCGCCAGGTGTTGGTACGTCAACAGCTATAATCGGTATTCCTGCCTGGCCGAATTTTGTAGCTATAATACTGTTTACTTTGGCATCAAACTGGAAGTTAATGAGAACATCAGGACTTTTTGCAAGCATGATATCTGCATTTTTAAGCCCGATTGTTGCATCATACTGGTTGTCAGCATAATATAGGTCTCCAGGTGCGCCACCTGCTAAAGCCCACTGTTTCTGGACATCTGACCAAACTGATTCGCAGAAAGGTATTCCACCCATTATGTTTGTAAAGGCAAGTGTTTTGCCTGCTGCAGGTGCATCAGGATATGCTTCACCTTTTTTAGCTACTTCCCTGAGCATTTCGTAATAATCATATGCAGCCTCTCCAATAACTTCAGCTGCTTTGGTTTCTTCGGCTTTTTGTGCCTGTACACAACCTGAAAAAGAAATTGTTGCCGCCAGTACTACAACTAGAATTGCTGCCAATAATACTACAGTTTTTTTCATTTTTCCTCCTTTTTATTAATTGGTTTTTATAAAATGATTTTTGCCTGTTATTTTCACATTCTCCTTTCAATTAAGTTTTTAACATAAAAATAGAATAGCTTTTGACCATAAGAGATTTCAGAATGAAATATAATTTAGAAAAACGATTTTCTAAAAATACCATACAATATTTATTTTGTCAATATTTTGTCATTTAGTGTCATTTAAATAATTTTTTATATACCATCAATCATACTGTTTAATTGTTCCCTGTAATACTTAAAATTGCCCCAGGGTACTTCCGGGGGAATCAAATGGTCACCGAAAGGTATGTATCCCCCCTGCTTTAAAAGCCATTGGACCGGCTCAAGTATTTCATCAATTCTTTCTTTGCCTTTGGCAATTTCAAGCTTTGGAATGCCACCCATAATAAAAAGGCCGGGGTAATCTTTTCTAAGCTTTACAACATCCATGCCTGCGCTTACTTCCATAGGGTAAAGCCCTGTTACCCCTGCATCTATAAATATTGGAACAAGTTCATTGCAGTCTCCATCTGTATCAACAAGAAAAATATCAATTTTTTTACTCTTTAAAAAATTCGATATTTTTTTGTAGTACGGCGCCATAAACTCCCTGATTAGAACAGGGGAAACCATAGAACCTTTACCGGATGATATATCCTCCCAAATATTGCATAAATCTATATCAGTATAAACAAGTATTTCTTCCCAGAGAGCAATCCATATGTCGGTTAGCCGGTCAAGAATATCTTTTATAAGGTCGGGATGGTCATAATAAAAAAGAAATAAATTTTCATAACCTATAAGATGAGTTAAAGTGCCAAATATGCCATTGGGATAACCCCCTACTGCAAGAGGATAATCCCTTCCCTTATATTCCTTAACTAGTTCATCCCAGTTTGCCGGAAGCCTGTCTTTTATATTATCAAGTCGCATTCTCTGGCTTTTAATCTCCTCCCATGACTTCCAGTCTTTTATCGGCCAGTCAAGCCCTGCCGGAAGCACCTGTTCTGATTTTGAAAACCTCCTGGTGCATCCGTCAAGGTCTATATAGTCAATATATTTTTCATCTTCAAAAATAATTTTGGTTTCAAATTGCGGATAAAAAAGCTGTTCTGCGCAAACTATTATCTGCACTTCATCCATTTTAAAATAGTTTTTAACGTCTTTATCAACTGCAAAACCCTGGGTGGGCCAGTAAAGCCCCCCTGCGCATACAGGCATGCCATCTGGAAGCTTTACTCCATCGGGCTGGTTAAACATTTTTTCAAAAAGGTTTTTGTCTTTTTTTAAAAAATGCCTCCACACTGCAGTATAAAGTGAAGCAGTGCTATTAACTATATTTACAGGCACAACAGGATAATTATTTAACGGCAGTCCCTCGCAGTACCAGTTATTCAGCGTTTTACCCCAATACCCAAATTCCCATTTTACTGAACTTGCTTTCTGCTTAAAGTGCGCGCATTCTATAAATTTCTCTCTTGTGTCCATAGATCACCTGTTGCAAAGATTTTTAAATTTTATTTTAAAGAAGTCCTTTTTTCCTGTAATACTCTGTGGCTTCTTTTAATATACTGTCAATTTCTTTGTCCTGCTGGGGAGTTAGAGGAACAGGCTTATGTGTCGCCACTATTTCCTCATATTTTTCTTTTGCCTTATCAAGAGCTGTTTTTTTGCCGGTGTTAATCCATTCCTGATAAGATGATTTATCAAACATTTTCGGCATATAATCTTCTGTTTTCCACATGGTCCTTGTCTGTTTGGAATTCAGGAAAGTTCCGCTGCTTGCCACTTCCTTAATTACGTCAAGTCCTATTGTTTCATCATTTACAGTAAATCCTTCAACAATGCGGCCTATTGTCTTTGCTATATCATCATCAAGTATTGCAAGAACCGGATTGTATGCAAGCTCTGCAGTAACCCCGCCGTGAAGGACTATAAGATTGGCGCCTGAAAGTGCAGATGCCGTTGCAAGCGGAAGCTTTTCGGCCCCAAGCTGGTAGTCAATTATTTTTGCATTGGAAAAAGCTGAACCGGTATTGTTTACCGGTATATTATAGTGATAGTGCCATATCTGGTTATATGCCATCTGGTGAAGCGCAATAGCAGCAGTGCCGAAGTTTAAATCGCCAGTCTGCATATTCATTGCAGACACAAAATTATTTGCAATAATTCCGCATCCCGGTTTTATGCATTGCAGAAGCACAATAATTGCAAGAAGCTCTGCGTTGTGGGAAACAGATGCGCCTGCAATCGTAATCGGATGAGAGCCGCCCATTATTGAGCCGGAGGCTATATATATTGGAAATCCTGCATCAAGATAATGAAAAGCGGCATTGCACGGATCCTCTGCAAGTGACAGCGGCGCCGCACCTTCAACACAGCCCATTATCTGGGCGCCCACAGCCTGCGCAATTTTAGTTTCCCATATAAAAGAGTCTGTTGGCTGAGCTCCCCTTGAGGCAGCTCATTACGGGTGGAACTCCCTCCAGTTCGAAATAAGGGGTATATGAAGGAAAGACATTTACTGAATCAAGATAGTCCGACACCATAACACCAATATTATTCTGCTCAAGGGTTGGCATTGTAACAATTCCTGTATCAATATCAACATGCCTTGCGCCTGCCGAGTTCATGAAATACATTGTATTGCCGCCAAGCCTTATGCTTTTTTCGCTATCTCTGGCCTTAAGATAAAAACTTGAAGGTGTTTTTGAAATTGCCCACTGCACCAGGCTCGGGGGTATTTTTGCTGTCATTGATGCGTAATCTACAATGCAGCCATGCTCTTCAAGTAGCTTTAAAGCCTTTTGTGATTCATACTTAAAACCTACTTCTTCCAGAACATTCAGCGATGCAGTGTGTATCTGTTCTATCTGTGAACTGGAAAGCACCTTTACAGGCTCAAAATTTAATTTATATCCTTTTTGCATAATTATCTGTTCCTTTCACTTATCTTAAAGACACTGAAGTTCATAAAAAACTTTTGAAATCAAGATTTTTACCTTTATAAAAACAAAGAGAAAAATCCCATGTTTAAATTAATCAATGCCCATAAATCTTCTGCAGATTTTTACACCTTCAGGGGCTGTTGAGCCATAACCGTCTGCTCCAATGGAGTCGGCAAATTCCTGGTTTATGGGGCTTCCCCCAACAATTATCTTTACCCTGTCTCTTATACCTGCATCTTTTAAACCTTCGATTACTTTTTTCTGTTCCATAGCAGTTGTTGTAAGAAGAGCCGACATTGCAAGTATGTCTGCATTTTCCTCCTTTACAGCTTTTAAAAAATCTTCACCTTTTACATTTATGCCAAGATCAATAACTTTAAAGCCGGCAGCATACAAAAGCGTTGCAACCATGCCCTTGCCTATTGAATGAATATCTCCAAACACTGTACCTATAACAACTTTACCCACAGAAGACTCACTGCCTCCCTGTTTTTGGATCGCCTCATTTATGACTGGAAATGCTTTTTTTAAAACTTCAGAAGCGCAAACAAGATCAGGCAGGAACAGGTCGCCTTTGCCAAACCGCTCACCCACATCCCTGATTGCCTCAGTTAAAGCATTTGCAGCCTTAAGAGGATCTGTTCCGGATTCAATAGCATCTTTTGCAGTCTCCTCTGCATTGTCTATATCAAAATTAAGTACAATGTCTTTTAACTGCTGTACAAAATCTGCCATCGCGGGCCTCCTTTTTTGATTGTTTTTTATTATTTAATTTCAATTGATACTTTTTATAAATATATTTTCCGTTTTAATCCTTATTTCGGGACAGCTGTGGATCCCCTGACTATAATTTCCGTTTCAAGAACAATATTCTTATTTTCCACCTTTTTACCTTCAATTATATCAAGCAACAGATTTGCTGCTGTTGCCCCCATTATTTTTTTGGGCTGCTTTACAGTAGTTAGTGGAGGGTCTGAAAATTCACATATTATCTCATTATTAAAACCCATAACTGATACATCCCCCGGAACCTTTAAGCCAAATTCCTTAAATGCATGAATTGCGCCTATTGCAAGAAAATCAGCAAGATTAAGGTATGCAGTTGCAATCTTTTTTTCCTCAACTCTTCTTTTAATAAGTTTGTATGTGGCCTTGAGCTCGTCAAGGCGCATAAGATCGTCTATTATTACAATATCCGGGTCATATTCAATATTATTTTTTGCAAGGCCTGCACAATAACCTTCATACCTTCTTCTTATTGTTGTCTGGTTTTTAAAAGGAAAAGTTATAAAGCCTATTTTTCTATGGCCAAGGTCATAAAGGTACTGGAAGGCATTCTGCATGGCGGCCTTGTTGTCTATAAGCACAGATGGTATTTCGCTGTTCTTAAGCTCCCTGTCAAGAACTACAACCGGTATATTTGAAAGATGGGCTTTTTTAATATGATCATATGAATCATAACCGCAAAAAAACATAAGACCGTCAATTGTCTGGTCTATCATAGCATTCATCTGCCGCTCTTCCTCATAAATGTCATAGAATGTACATCCGAGTATAAGGGTATAGTTTCTGGCACGTGCGGCCTCTTCAATGCCACGCAGCACCTGGGCAAAAAATGGCTGTGCTATATCTGGAAGGATTACCCCAAGAGTGCGTGTACTTTTTGTGCGCAGCCCCCTTGCAATAATATTAGGCCTGTAATTAAGTTTTTTTATTGCCTTTTTTACAGCGTCAGCCGTTTTATCTGAAACAAACTTGGTTTGGTTTATAACATGAGAGACTGTTGATATTACAACGCCGGACTCTTTGGCTATATCTTTTATGGATGGTTTTTTAACAGATTTATTCATGTGTTAATATATAACAGAAAAACGTTTTTCTGTCAATATATGTTAATTAAATAATCCTCCAGTATATTTTTTATAATAGTGCGGATATTATGCTATTATTAAATACAATAATTAATAAAACCAGCAGTATAGTTGCCTTTTAAAAAAACTAAAGGTTTATTAAAAAATGGATAAAAAAGAAATAGTTTCTGTTTTAAATAAAATAAGCATACTGTATGAGCTAAAAGGCGAAAACTTCTTTAAAATACGGGCATACCAGGCTGCTGCAAGGGCGCTTGAACTATCTGATATCAATATAGATAGCAATACTTTAGAAAGTGAACTCATTTCAATAAAAGGAGTAGGCAAAAGCATAGCCGCCCAGATAATTGAGCTTTCCAAAAACGAGTTGCCTGATTTATATAAAAACCTTAAATCATCAATTCCTGCCGGTCTTCTGGAAATGCTTAAAATACAAAAACTTGGGCCCAAAAAAATAAAATTTCTTTATGATGAAATGGGCATTTCAGATATTGGCCAGCTTGAATCAGCATGCATTGAAAACAGGATTGCAGGGCTTCCAAATTTCGGCAAAAAAACGCAGGACAATATACTTCACGGCATTGAACTGGTAAAGAAATTCAGTGAAGCCTTTCTTTACAGCATTGCTGCAGGCCAGGCAGAAACAATAGTGGAAAAATTACAAAGCTCAGGGCATATTACACATATCAGCATTGCAGGAAGCCTCAGGAGAAAAAAAGGCGTGGTAAAGGATATTGATATAGTGGCCTGCACACAAAACCCTGGTGATGCAATGGATATTTTCACAGGGCTTTCCCAGGTAAGTGAAATTACAGCAAAGGGGGAAACAAAGTCATCAGTAAGGCTGAAATCAGGTATTAATGCAGATTTAAGGATTGTTGAAAACTTCCAGTATCCTTATGCGCTTCATCATTTTACAGGCAGCAAGGAACATAATACTGCAATGAGGTCACTTGCAAAAAAATCAGGCATTAAGATGAACGAATACGGGCTGTTTAAAAATGATAAGCTGATTAAATGCAGGGATGAAAAGGAAATATTTTCTGTATTTAATATGGAATATATTGAACCTGAATTAAGGGAAAATACCGGCGAGATTGAAGCAGCAGCTTCTCGTAGTCTGCCCGGCATCATAGATGATAAAGATATCCTGGGGCTTTTCCATTTCCACACTGATTACTCAGATGGAAATATGAGCTTAAGACAGGCAACTGTGCGCCTTATTGAAATGGGTTTCTCTTACTGCGGCATTTCCGATCATTCAAAAACAGCTGCTTATGCCGGGGGGATTGCAGATGAAAAAATTGCTGCATATATTGAAAACACTAATATTGTAAAGAACGAATTTAAAGAATTTACAATATTTAGCGGAATTGAGTCTGACATCCTTGCAGACGGCAGCCTTGACTACAGTGACGAAATACTTTCACTTTTTGACTTTGTAATAATAGCGGTTCATTCCAGTTTTAACATGAACCGCAAAGCAATGACAGAGCGGATAATAAAAGGGATGCAAAACAGGTTTGCAACAATACTGGCTCATCCAACCGGCAGGCTTTTGCTTGCAAGGGATCCTTATGATGTTGATATAAACGAAATTATTGATGCTGCCAGTGCTTATAATGTTGATATAGAAATAAATGCAAGCCCCTTCAGGCTTGATCTTGACTGGCAGAACTGCAAGTATGCAAAAGAAAAAAATGTGAAAATTTTTATAAACCCCGATGCCCACAGCCTTGAAGGATTTAATGATTACAGATACGGCGTAAATGTTGCAAGAAAAGGCTGGCTTGAAAAAACAGATATTGTAAACACCTGGCAAGCTGATAAAGTGGCTCTTCATTTAAGCCGTAAAAAACAGGCCAAATAAAGTTCCGTTCGCAGTCATTTATATAAATAATATTCTCCTCCATAATTATAAAGTTCCAAAAACCCTTACGGAAAACTATTAAAATTATATCTTCCTGCCTCTAATATTTAACATAGATTTAACCTGCAATTAACCTATATGAAAAAATAACAGTATAAAATCCCTTTAAATTTAAAAAATATTATCAAAAAAGTTAGAAAGGGTATTTTATGGAACCGGAAATGGCAATTGATTTTATCTGGATTCTGCTTGCTGCTTTTCTTGTTTTTTTAATGCATGCAGGATTTACGCTTGTTGAGGTTGGATTTACGCGGGCCAAAAATTCAGTGAATATTATCATGAAAAACTTCATGACCATTTCACTGGGACTGTTAATCTATTTTCTTATAGGTTATGGGCTGATGTTCGGCACGTCTGCAGGCGGATTTATAGGCACTGATAATTTTATATTAAGGCTTGCAGGAAACGGAGATACTTCAAATTTTGTTATATGGCTTTTCCAGGCAGTATTTGCCGCAACTGGTGCAACAATAGTATCAGGAGCAATGGCTGAGAGAACAAAATTCCCCAGCTACCTTGTATTTTGCCTGGTGATTACTGCTTTTGTATACCCGGTGGTGGGCCACTGGGTGTGGGGCGGCGGATGGCTTGCTGATATGGGCTTTATTGATTTTGCAGGTTCAACAGTCGTTCACTCAGTTGGCGGTTTTTCAGCTCTTGCAGGCGCCATGATTCTTGGCCCAAGACTGGGCAAATATAATAAAGACAAATCATCCAATGCTTTTCCCGGGCATAATATACCGCTTGCTGCGCTCGGTGTCTTGATTCTATGGTTTGGATGGTTCGGGTTTAATGCCGGAAGCACACTATCCGGTTCAAGCCCTGCAATTTCTTTTATTGCGGTAAATACTGCACTTGCAGGAGCTGCAGGGGCGCTGGGTTCAATGGCTTATGTGTGGATAAAGTATAAAAAGCCTGATGCATCAATGGTTTTAAACGGCGCGCTTGCGGGCCTTGTGGGCATAACTGCAGGATGTGCAGTGGTGTCACCTGTTAGCGCTATGATAATAGGATTTATAGCTGGTATAATTGTCGTTGTTTCAGTTGAACTGTTTGACCGAAAATTGCGTATTGATGATCCTGTAGGCGCTATATCTGTGCATGGCATATGCGGCGTATTTGGAACTCTTGCTGTCGGGTTTTTTGCCCAGTCTTCATATGTAGAGATTGCCGGTTTTCCAGGGGCAAGCGGGCTTTTCTTTGGCGGAGGAGCTAAACTTTTATTGACACAGCTTATAGGCTCAGCAAGCGCAGTGGCCTGGAGCTTTTCTATAATGCTTGTTTTATTTGTTGCAATGAAATATACAATAGGCCTGAGGGTGTCAAGAAATGAAGAACTGAAAGGCCTTGACATACCCGAGCATGGAATGGAAGCATACAGCGGATTCCAGATTTTTACAAACGAATAGAATAATGTATTTTATTAAATAAAAAATATTGTCAAATTATTTACAGGGAGAAGAAAATGAAATTAATTATAGCGATGATACAGCCTCATAAGCTTCCTGATGTTAAAAAAGCTCTTTTTGAAGAGGACGTATTCAAAATGACTGTAACCAATGTGCTGGGATGCGGACAGCAGAAAGGCTATACTGAAACATACAGGGGCGTAATATATGAGGTGAATCTTTTAAAGAAGGTAAGGCTTGAAATAGCAGTAAACGATGATTTTGTCGAAAGGACAATAAAAGCTATTAAAAAAGGGGCATATACCGGTAATATAGGGGATGGAAAGATATTTGTTCTTGATTTGCCCAGATGCATCAGGATAAGGACAGGCGAAGAAGGCCATGATGCAATAGGCTAAGCAGAATAACTGCTCTATTCTATTGATTAAAGCAGGCAATAAAGAAGTGCTTGAACTTTGCAGTTAAAAGAAGCCCTTTATTGCCTGCTTCTTATTATGCAAAATGATATATTATGTTCTTGAATAAAATGATAATTATCCCGGATAAAATAAGATGCAAAATAAGCAGGAAAATTTAAATTACTGTAAACAATTTTTAGAAAAATATATAATTAAGAATTATTTCTACAAATCTTAATGTTTTAAAAAATGAAGAAATCAAATTTTGATCTTTACGCGCCGGCATTTAATAATATAGATAAGATACTGGAAATACTTGACCAGGATTATCCGGCACAAACCCATACCTCCCTTAACCATGAAAATGCTTTCCAGCTTCTTGTTGCAACAATACTTTCAGCGCAAAGCACAGACAAACTTGTAAACAAAGTAACTCCAAAACTATTTAAAAAATATAAAAAGCCGCAGGATTTTATTGACGTAAGCATAGAAGAGCTGGAGGAAGATATACGTTCAACCGGTTTTTATCATAATAAGGCAAAGAACATACAGGCCTGCGCGCACGGCATTGTTGAAAAGTTCGGCTCTGTTGTTCCCGGCAATATTGAAGATCTTACAAAGCTTGCCGGAGTCGGCAGGAAAACTGCCAATGTTGTTCTTGCCAATGTATTTGGTGCCCAGGCAATAATAGTTGATACACATGTGCTGCGAATCACCCAGCGACTCGGGCTTACAACGAACGCGGATGCAGTAAAAATTGAGTTTGATATGATGAAAATAATTCCGCAAAAAAAATGGACAGATTTTTCCCACCAGATTATTGCCCTGGGTAGAAGCATATGTGATGCCAAGAAACCTAATTGCCCAGTATGCCGCCTTCTTCCCTACTGCAGGTTCGGGCAGGAAAAAGTGTAAACTTGCTTATAATAATCATGAAATAAACAGGTCAAAAAAATGGCAGTAAGTTTTTTTTACCGTTTTGGCCCGGACGATATATAAGATAAGTGCAGCAATATGGAAAAAACCCTGAGTAAAAAACCTTTATCTTTGGTTTTAATTATAGAGCAGCGCGTTTAAGCTCACATGCCTGTTTTTATCAAAATTTTCTTGCCCGCCGGGCGAAAAAAGCTCGATTTTCTTAAAACCTGCATTTTTTGCCATTTTTAAAAAAAGGCTTTTGCGGAGCGTGCACATAAAAGATGTGCTGACCTGGAAATCTTCAATACTGCCAGAAGGAGCGATTTTGATTTTAATAAAATCAGCCATTGTTTTTATTTTTCCAAACTGGAAATGCTTCAAAGTAATGTACTTGAATTCATCTTTTGCAAAAGTTTTGGGACTGTAATATCTTTCTTTTTCAATTATTTTTGGCTCAAAATTCAAAAACTGGAAAATGGCAAGCCCGCCGCTTACAAGCTTTCTCCGAACTGCTTTTAATGCCATTTTTACTCTTCTCCTGTTTTCAAGCAGCGCAAGGGTATTCCCCAGGCAGGTTATAAGGTCAAACTGCCCTGCAACAAGACTGTCAATGTTTTCAAAACCCCCAACAATTAGTTTTACATCCGGAGATGTTACGACAGACTTTTTTGCATATTCTATGGTTTCTGCAGCCGGGTCAATTCCTACAATCATGCTCCCGCTTTTTTCACTTTCTGCTTTTTTTACTCTTTGTCCTGTTTTAAGTGAATTTACTATTTCAGAAAAAAGCTGCACATGCCTTCCTGTTCCGCACCCTACATCAAGTATTTTATTTACTGACCTTTCTGAAATTATTTTTTCAAAAAAGCCCCTTTCCTTTTCAAAGCGTGCGGGCCAGTTTACCTGCATATCGTAAAGCGCAGGGCTGAAATCAAAATTTTTTTTATCTTTCATATTCTTCTATACAATATCATGATTATGATTTATAAAAATTATCATAAACTATTTATTTGAATAAATAAATTAAAGGTATTTTTAAAAAAGTGCCGCCGGCAATAAGACACCCTGTTCACTGCAGGAATGGCAGCCTGTCATTTTTAAGATACGCCACTGACTGGGCCGTGGCAATTATTTCTTCTTTTGCATTTTTAACAATTATTGAAAAGCTTGCAACTTTCCTGCTTCGCGCAGTTTCTTTTGCCACTGCAACCAGCCTGTCCCCGGCATTTGCAGGCTTTAAATAATTTACGCTTACATTAAGGGCAACAGCAACTGTGCCGTATGAATTTGCTGCAGAGCCAAAAGCCACGTCAAGAAGCGAAAAAACAGCCCCTCCGTGGGCAATGCCGAATATATTATTATATTCCTTCTTTACCTCCATAAAGACTGTTGAGTTTCCTTCTGAAAGTGAAAGAACTTTTATTCCAAACAGCTTTGCATAAGGCTCCTGCTCTATATTTTTTTTAATAACTTCAAGCAGTTCCATATTATTTTACTGTCCCTGTATTGTTTCTTCCTGCATTTTACGCAGCTGCATAATTATTGGATTTTTTTGAAAATCAATATTATCATTAAGCACAGGTTCGCCTTTTTTTATGCCTTGTTTTAATACGCAGCCCTGCGCCAGCCCGATTGGCAGGCACCCTTCTTTTTTTGCTGTCCCGTAAAGCTCAATCTGCCCGTAAACAGTGTAGCCGCCTATTCCATCCAGCACTTCCCCGGCAGCCAGATCTTTTTTTGCGACAGTAATGACTTCTGATACAAGCCCCCCGTTTTGCGGCGCAATCCATGCTTGCCTGTTAAAATATGCAAGTGCAACAGAAAGCGGGGTTTCAATGTTTGTAAGATGATAGGGCCTGTACAAAAGATAATTCGGGCCTTTTCCAAGATTAAGATAATTAATTGTATCTTTGACCAGTTTGTTTTCAGTGCTGTAAACAAGAAAAACTCCCGGCGCAAGATCTCCAATTACAAAATCAACAACGCCTTCTTTTTCAAGAACGCCACCCTGGGCCTTAAGGCAGAATTTTGAAACAATGTCTTTAATGTCTGCGTGCAGCCCATGCATTCCCCTTACATCAGGAACAAGCCCTGTCGCATTTGAAAGGCATGCCATTTCAACCATGGATTTTGTACCGTCAACAAAAGATGTCATCATTTTTGCGCTGGATCCTTTTTTAGCAGCATATTCAGCAAGAGTTTCAGGGTTGGCCTGGCAATCAAGAGGATTATTCTTACCTTTGCCTGCGCAAACTATTTTAAAACCCATACCGTCTGCAAAATCATAAAGTTCCTTTAATGCTGCAGGCTCATCTCCTGCTGACAGAGTATAAACCCGGTTTTTGTTCTCTGCTATCTTTTTTAGTATGGGCCCGACAGTGACATCAGTTTCAACATTTAATGTTACAACGTCCTTACCTGCGCATAGCGCCCCAAGAGCTATTTCAGCTCCTGATGCCGTAAAACCTGTTGCATCAACAATTACGTCAATGTCCTCAATCTGCCACAGTACTGAAAAATCATTCGTAAAAATAACACTGCCGTGCCTGACAGCAGCGTTTAATCTTTCTTTTCCTATATTGCTTAACCCCCCTACATTTGCAATATTTCCGGCCTCGCAATTCTGCAGTATTTCCTGGAGATTTAAAATCCCGCCTTCTTTTAGCTCAGTGTTTTCCCATGCAACAATATCAGTGCCCCTGGGGCCAAAAATTTTTTTTATCTGCCCTGCTTTGCCGGCATTTAAGTCCGACACTGCGCATACCCTGAATCCTTTAATACCCTCAAGATGCGATACAAGGCAAAGCCCCATCTGGCCGAGGCCCACAATGCCGACTTTTATTGATTTATCCTGGGCAGCAAGCTCTTTTAGCTTTTCATTTAATCCAAGCAAAATTATCCTCCATCATGCCGCTGTTAAACATTACCGTAAAATCACTTAAATATGCCAGATATCTTAATTAAAATTTAACTCAAGCATTTTTAAATCACTTTTTTTATTTCAAATATATACTAATTACTGGGCTGCTATATTTGCAAAGAATGCATTTTTCTCTGCTTCATTATAACCGACTGCTGAAGCCTTGCCGAATGTCTGGGGCCATGAATTAAACTTTTGTATGGAAACGTCCCCGTACCCCATGGAAAGAAGCGCAGGAAGCATTGCCTGTGCCTGGGAAAGCGAAATATTTGACCACACAAACTGGCTCAGCCCGTTTAGAAAGCCTGCGAGATTCCCGGAGTTTACCATCCCTTTTTTCTGCATTAGCAGATCAATTAAAAGCATGCATGACTGTGTTTCCCTTGCATATGCGCCGCCGCCGTAAAGCGTCCTGCCATACCTTGACCTGCATATTGCAAGCGCCTGGTCCCCGTTTAAATGATGGGTCCCTGCATTTATTGTAATTGTATATTTATCTGCAATGTTTTCCTCAATATTTGTGGTAACTCCGCCAAGATAATTTATAAGGGGGGCAAAACCGTCAAAATCAGTAATTACATAAAAATCTATTGGAATTCCTGTGAACTGTTCAAAAGCTGCCTCGGCAAGCCCAACACCCCCAATAGCATGCGCGCCGTTTATTTTAGTCTTGTAATTTTTGCCCGGTATGCTTGCCCAGGTGTCTCTTGGTATTGGAACCAGTACAGCCTTGCGAGTATCAAGATTTATATGGACAAAAATATTTATATCTGTCCTTCCATTAACCCTTCCGCCTGGCCTGCCCATGCCGCTGTCATCTCCCCAGATAATGAAATTAACTTTATTTCCCTGGGCAAAACCCTGCGATGATCCGGATATGGATCCCCCGCTGCCTGACACAACAGTTGTAGGGCCCTTATACCCTGCATACGGCACTATTGCATAATAGGCGCAAAGTTCTACAAATTCCTGGGACTGGACAAAACCGTCAACCACTGACTGCCTTGAAGTACCGCTGTTAAGGCGCGAAATCCAGGTGTTATAACCGGACGCGTCAGGCTCCCTGTCAAAGAAGGCCCTGTAAAGAATTGTTACAAATGCGGCATTATCATGGTTTTTATCAGTAAATTCCTTGCTGAAAATAAAACCTTTTGCTACATCTGCGCCAGTTTTCCTTCCGCTCAGCAGGTCCCCTACCCATGTATTTAACCCTGCAGAATCTGGCTGCCTGTCAAGGCATAGCTGGTAAAATCTTGTTACAAAAGCCTGCAGCTGGCTGTTATTGCCCGCACTTATGTATGAGGGTGAAATAAGGCCTATAAGGATAGTAATAGTTAGAACAATAACAAGATATTTCCACTTGCCCTTAAGCCTGCCGGTACTGTTTTTCATTGGGACCTCTCTGCTTGTGTTTTTAATAGACAGTTTTAAATGATTTAAATTTTACATTAATTTGAATAATTTGTAACTTAAAAAACCTAAAAAAATTACTTTTTATTTGAAGCATGTATGCCGGGCCTTGTCAGGGCAAAATCATATTTTACAGGGTCATTGGGATCATACTTTTTGAGGTATTCAGTTACCTGCAGCGCTGTTGCCATATCAGCCTGTTTTCTTTCTGTAAAACCGTATCCAAGACAAACCCTGTGCATATGTATATCAAGAGGGACTATGAGTTTGTTTACAGCAATATTGTCCCAGCACCCGAGGTCCACATTATCTTTTCTTACCATCCATCGCAGGTAAAGATTAATCCTTTTATAGGCGCATTTACCGGTAGGCATGGGAACAAGGCTGTTATAGCATTCGCATTTGCCCATTCTCAATTCTTTAATAAAATTAAGAATGGCCGGCAGCATTTCTTTGTCTTTATCATAGCCGGAAATAAAGCATTCATTTAAGGAACCGAATTTTTTCAGTACGCGTCCAATGTTTAAAAGAAGCTCTGCAAGTTCAAATCCTGCAGTAAACCTGTGTTTAAATGAAGAAAAA